>Ga0325403_1000831_pt1 | contig 23860 bp, 7 predicted proteins | sample PopdelMetagenome_19_FD_205665 | JGI IMG/M metagenome (GOLD analysis project Ga0325403, IMG submission 205665) | Populus deltoides microbial communities from Bellville, Georgia, United States - Xylem-PdKOR-R4 | ecosystem: Host-associated > Plants > Phyllosphere > Stem > Wood/Secondary xylem... | reverse complement strand
TTACATAAAAAAAAGCCATCAAACTAGGATCCCCCCCCCCCCCTCTTCATGTTCGTCAGGTAACTTAAAATTGATTGAACTTTGCCGACAAACAATAACTCGAAGACATAATAGAAACACAGGAAACATCTTCCACCGTAAGTCTTCGTTGTCCGAATTCTGAGCATGGCAGAGATCTCTTGAACAATTGCAGGCTAGCTTGTGTTCGTGGAGTCCATACGACCAAGAGGTGCCATAGTTGTACGCAAAGACCATTTTCAAGACAGCTGCCTCTATGATTGGAGCGTGCTTGTAATGATCGAAATCATGTCCTTTACAACAAAACATGAAGAACAACAAAAGGAAAACATAAATAAAGGTGGCACTTTTCATGTCAAAAGAGAAATTCAAGCGCTTGCATTTTCCCTTTTACTGCTGGGGCAATGTTTGCGGGTCATTGTACTGCTGTTTTTGTTGTTCCTACGAATGTTTTTTTTTTTTTTTTTTTTAATGTTTTGAAAAACTAAGCATGGTTAATTAATTAATTTATAAGTTGATAGTCTGTGTTACTGAGAACAACGTTACCCAATAAAATGCATTGCTGAGAACAACACAATCTCTTGGATTGTGCTGTTCCCACCAACGCAATAAAATAAATAAATTAATTAAAATAAACATGTTGAAACTTGTATATTTTTTTGAAAAAGAAATCTTTCATACAACAAAATATCCAAATTTATTTCAATAAAAAAAAGCATATTGAAGATAATTAAATTCATAGGTTTCTCTCCCATTAATGATATGCAAAAATATAAACAAGTTAAGAGAAATTTATTGCAGATATGCTTATAAATCAAATAAATAAGAAAAACTACACAAAAAAAAAAACTTAGATGTCTCAAACACACAATCTCACGAAACAATTATAATTTTAGATCTAATTATTATATCAAACTCGGATTTTATTAGATGATTCTATATAGACCCAGTTCTACATGAAAGTTAGTGAGTTATAGCCTGTCATGGTCTAAAAAACTCTTAAATCAAGCCTAAAATTATCGTTTCTTTTTCTATTTTAATTAATTTTCTAATCAATCTCTGATTTTAATTACTTTTGCTATTTAGTTTTAATTTAAAAGCGTGCATCCTTGCCTTTTGTCCTTGAAGTCTCATTAAAAGGATATTTTTGGCTTTTTAGTGTTGGTTATTTTCATAAACAAACATTGTGAGGTCTGTACAATCCTTTTTATTTTTTATTTATTTTTGTTTGATTGGTTTAATTTCAAATTTAATTTGGATTAACTCTCCACTTATCGAATCTATTTTCAACATTGTTTTCTTTAAAAAACAAAAACAATTTTTTTTTAGTTGCACTGTTGAGAATAGTGCAATCCCAGAAAAACCCTCAAACTAGAGCATGCAGTTTTTATTTTTATTATTTTACAAACTTTTCTGATTAATTTTGAATTTTAATTACTTTTATACTTAACTTTAATTCAAAAGTGCAAACCTTGCCTTTTCTTTGTTGAAGCCTCGTTAGAATAACTTTTCTCATGGCAATGATTATCTCGGCTGTCCAGTGGTGGTCATTTTAATTAACAAGCATTGCAAGGTCTGTGCGGTTCTCTTTTCAAATTCTTCCCTCTATTTTTTTTAACCTCTGTTTGGTTAGTTTAATTTTAATTTTAATTTTAATTTTAATCTAGATTGAGTCTCAATTCATTAAATTTATTTTCAACACTGTTTTATTTTTAATTTGCATTATCGAGATGAGCACGCAATTAGATAAGACGTTTTAAACCTGAAATCAAGAGTAAATATATAAGCCCTCCACAAAATTAACACTTTTACTGTCTGTTAATAATTGAACATCACTATTTTGGTCTAGGATGTCAGTCTATTGGTTTTTATATTTTAAAAATATTTTTTAAAAAATTTAAATTTATTTTATTTTATTTTTTACTTGAAATTAATATTTTTAATGTTTTTAGATTATTTTAATACATTAATATCAAAAATAATTTTTTTAAAATAAAATAAATATTATTTTAATATATTTTTAAATAAAATATTTTAAAAAATAATTATTATCACAACCCTAAACACGCGGAAAAACACAAGAATAGCTTCTTGCATTTTAAGGACATTTTCTTCCCAACACAAAATCAAAAACGAGGTGGGACATGTACATGGATACATTAATCTGTTCCCGTACATATATATGTTTCGATTTTGGTCCCTCTTTAAGTATATTTTTTTAACAATTGAGTTTTTAAAAGTACGTGAATTTTACAATGCCATAAAATTTTTTGATGAAATTCAATACACACACTAGTCTATCACTCTTTAAATAATAAATATTGTTATTCTAGAATTATATAAGAAAAAATTATATTTTTATTTATGAAGAATTCTTGAGCCACCTCAAATTTAATGAAAGCAAAATTCTTTTTTTTTTCAAGCTATGTTGTGGGTCGGGCAATCTCTTTTTTATTAATATAAAACAAATATTCAAAAGTTTTGTTAATGTGTTTTCCAGCACCAAGAAAAATCATAATTTTTGTTGTAGCCTCTCAAGAGCGCGACGTCGCGACAACCTTTTCTGGAAGCGGGGAATGATGTGGGGGTCTTTGTTTTGTAAAAAAAAGGAGTCGCCACCTAGTAATTATGGTCACTAGGAAAACCAAATTGGTCTTTAGATATTCTAAGGCAATGGACTGATTGCGTAAATGGAAGGTTTTAACACTCCTAGTACACTCTACCTAAAGTAAGCTACTTAGTGTTTGGTTTGTCTTATAACTGCTATGGTATTGGTGTTCTCTAATCCCATTAGTTGTTTAGGATAAGTTTACTATGATGAATAAATTTGGATTCAAAGTCTAAAAGATAGAACCCTTGGCCAATATGGATCATATTCTTAGATATGTCTATAGAGTGACGAGGAGAACCAATGTAGATCTCTTGAAATTTGTATTTGATTCAAACTAAATTTACCACTTGTGAATTAATAGACGGCTAAGATAGAAATCCAAGGAAATTCAGGATGCTTGAAAGCTTACTTTTCACTTGGTATTTCAAGTGTTCTCGACTTGTAAATTGCAAGGAGAAAGAGAAGAAAAAAATTGAAGTCTGAGGAAATTCATAGCGCTTTAAAAGCCCATTTTTTTGCCTTAGTATTTCATACTTTCGCGGCTCGTAAATCGTGGAATAAAAAATAAAAATGTCCCTAATTATAATTGAGGCTTCTTTCAAGGATATATAATTAAATTGTTTAAAATAACATTTTGGGCATAAATATGTCCTTATGTTAAAAAATAAACAAGTTGTATTACTCTCAATAATATTTTGGACATTTACCTTTCTTAGATTTCTTTGCCCTTATATTATCAAGGGATCATGACTTATTATTCATAGAAAAATATTTTGGATATTAACTACTTAGGGTTTCTTTATCCAAATATTAACAGTGAATAACAAATGAGTTCCCCAAAAATAAGATTTTTATATTTTTGAAATATTGGCAACACCCTTTAAAATTTACAAACATGTTGTAAAATCCAAAATGCAAATAATTTTTGTGTTTAAGAAATCCATGTTAAAACACATTTTCTTTTAAACTTTAAATTTTTGTTTTTTTTAAAGAGGAATGTTCAAAATATTTTAGGGTATTGGTCGTATGCATGAATTTTTTTTTTTTGCTTTTTCAGATATATATATATATATACACACACACACGCAACATTTCGTTGAAAACCAGGTATTTTAATACTAGATTTGTATTTTTACAATATAAAAATACAGACCTTAAAATAAATACACCAGAAAACCACAAATATCTCTCTCTCTCTCTCTCTCTGATTTTTTTTGGGCTGGGTCCAGCTCGGCCCATGTGGCTGGGCTGGACCCAGAAGGCCTAACGAGGTCACTTGCCCAAGCCAATGACCCGGCTTGGCAAACAAGAGGCACGCGTGAGTTTCCTCACGTGTGCATGCTCAGTTTTTGTTAAAGTGAATTATAATTCAATTGAACAGTAAAAAAAGAAATGAAAATGCATGCACAGAGATGAGGAGAACAAACCTGGAGGCGGAAATGAAGGGACGAAGGCGATGTCGAAGGCGTGCTGGCTGGTTTGCCAGCGTTTTTGTTTGTTTTAGCTCTTCCCCTCTATTCTCTCTTGACGTCCGTCTCCTGAGTTTTATCTATATATCTTCGTCCTTCTCTATCTCTACTGGTTTTTTGGTGTCTCTCCTCCATGTTCTTTTTTATTTTTTTTTTTGTATTCTTCTGTGCCTCCTCCATGTTTGTGTGTTTTTCTATTCTTCACTTTGTATCCATTTTCGTTTTGCGTCCAGGCTTCTCTATTTTTTTTTTCTCTTCTTCTCCTGTTTTTTTAGCTCCCTATTCTCTGTGTTTTTTTTCTCCTCTTTGTTTCTCTTCTTTTCTCTTCCCCCTCTCAAGGTAAGAAGAGGAGGCTTATATATAGCTTGTACACAGTTTTATTTAGGAAAAGACTCATTACACTAGTGTAGGATATAATCTTGGATGATTTACAATCAAATAAAACAAATTAGGAAACTAAAATATTATGTGATTCCTATTCCATAATTCCAGTAATTATTCTTCACATTAACATACTCATCCCAGCCGTTTGTGTTAGGGATAAAGTCCCAGCCATTAGATGATGGTGAGGCTTCTCTCTGCGTCTTTTTTCATAGTTGGCACAACGAGATACGCAGCGGTTTCCCTTGCGAAATCGTAATTGGCAGCTAAAAACATGGCGTGAAAGGGGGGGCTGTCTTGTACACCAGGTTGCAGAGGATGTAGAGCGAGATAATTAGCAGGAAACAATTACAGTTGCAGACGGGGAGGTACTGTTCTCAAAATGCAAATGAACAGTGCTATGTTAATTATATTTCCATGACGGGGTTGTACGGTTCGTGTCAAGACCAAGGGTTGCACAACGTCGTCTTGTTTGAAAACGAGAGCAAAACGTGAGTTATGTCTAAGAGAGGAATCACATCGTTTTGTTTTTGAACTGAAAGGCAAAAACAAATAAAGAAACAACAATGTAATCCAGCGTGGCTAATTTTCCTTTTTTAATCTAATCCCCGTTCTTCAATTCCTTCAAATCTGTCAAAATTTCTTCTAATTTCATCTTCAATCAACTCCTTATTTTATCACCTTTTCAATTCAGTCTTTGGTCCAAAAAAATTCCTTCAAATTGGCCTGCAATTGATCTTCAAACTTTAAGCATCTTGCAATTGTGTCCCTGCAAACTCGGGCCAAAATTCTTCTCGCGGCAGGATTCTTTACTTTCATACTAGATATTCAAACGGGAATATCTTGAGCTTCTGATATCGAAATCAAGAGATTCAAAAACCCAAATTCATCTACACGTGCAGGACTATAACTTTTATGAAGGATTCAAAGTCAGATAAAATCGTTTTGAAAAAGAGAATCTGGCCGTGATCTTGTTGGTAAAAATATATCTCCTAATTTGATTTGGAAACTGACAATGTCGAGCATCCCAATATGACTGAGAGACTGACATAAGAACATTGATCCCTAGGACCCAATAAAGGTGCAAATCAATTCTTTAACATGTCATAAATGAAATAATATAGCTGGGATGGTCGGATATTGCACGAACGAAATCAGAATCAAGGTCGAAGTTGAAACAAAGTTGGTTTACAACAAATTGTAACAGTAGTAGAATCAGTTTTCAGTATAAATTCTGAGGGATTTATCTAACCTTAAAAGACTAGATAAAGAAGGAATAAATTTAGCATCATGAAGACTCCTAATTAGCCTAAGAATCCTGGCGATTTTGGCAGCAAAGGGGGAGGATAAAAAGAGCAAAAGATAATTGAAACAGGGTTTGAAAAACGTTTTTTTCTTCTCTATTTTTTTGTCAATTTTCCAACAATTATGAACTAAACTCCTGCATTTGGTTCAAGAGGGATACACACCATCTCTAACACGTGGGGCCAAAAAATAAATAATTTAATTTTCTTGATTAAATGTGTGCATGAGCTTTGATTTGTTTTTAGATTATAGCCACCACCAAGGTTGCAGGGAGATTAGGTAATTCATTTTTTTGACATAAAAAAGCTTGATTTTCAATCTATTTTTACTTAAAACATCTAAAAAGCGCTTTAATAACCTAAAAAACTAATCAAATTGCTTCACAAATACAAAATCAAATTGAAAATAAAAAACCTCTTTTAACTTTGGTCTAGTTTTTCAAGCGATATGGAAGGCCAAAAACACCTCAATGGTATTTCTATCATTGAGAGGAACAATTTGACACCAAGTTTGCCATTTTTTCCAACTAAATTGGACAAACTAACCTCTTTCTCTCTTTATTTATTTATTTTATTACTCTCTCTCTCTCTCTCTCTCTCTCTCACATTTCTTAAGCTCAGAAATTAAAACACGAAGAAAATAAAGTCCTGGAGCAAAATATAAAAACCTTAAAAAAAGGTAAAAAGAAATAAATTGAAAAACAAACATTAGGGACTAAATATGCTAAAAAGGTGCCTCAACAATAGTAAAAAATAGAAAGGACGAAGATAGAGAAGAAAAAAATATGTTTGGTTGAAGAGACAGATGTAGAGACATAAAAATAAATCTGTCTCTGTGACAGTTTTGGAGTGAATTCTTGTTCCAAAATAGGGGGCACAAAGGGGACATGTCTCTAGAGATAATATCTATTATTTTTTATTCCTAAAATATCATTGTAAAAAACCCTCAATTGAAAAATTTTTCAACTAAGACATGTAAGAATAAAAATGATTATTATCATAGTTTAAAAACCCAACTCGGGGGGTCAATCTAGAGTAAAGCCTGAGTCATTAATTAATACCTGGGTCAGGGATCATGTTGACTCAAGTTAGCGTAAGAAAAAAAATAATTATTATAATAGTTTTAAAACCCGATTCAGGGATCGATCTGGGGCAAGGCCCAGGTCACAATTGAGATTGACTATTGACTCGGGTTAACATAAGAACAAAAATAATTATTATCATAATTTTAAAACTCGACTTGAGGTTGACCTAGGGTAAGGCCTTATCACGTGTTAGGAGGATCAACCCAAGTTGACCCAGGTCAACATAAAATAAAAGTGGTTGTTATCATAGTTTTAAAACTTGATTTTATAGTCAACCCGGGGTAAGGCCTCGATCATGGATCAAGTGGGTCAATTCGGATTGACTAGGATCAATGTAAGGATAAAAGTTGTTATCATCGTAATTTTAAAACCAACTCGGTGATCAACCAGGGCAAGACCCAGGTCATAGGTTGAGAGGGTTTTAATTATATTTAATCAAGAAAATTAAATTTGATTTTTCCAAATCAAGCATCGATTTAATGTTGGAATCTTTTAAATATTGCGAAAAACCCTTAAGGAAGTTAGTCAAAACAAATAATCAATTCTAACATTAGATTAACTAAATGTGGAAGGATCACATTGAAAAAAAAATAAAGGGATAAAAAAAAGAGAAAACATTATGCGAATCCATAATGTTTCCTCTAAGAAGGAACAATATTTTACTATGCCCTTTTAGTTTTTTCAATATATATAGAATGGGAAAAAAAGGGACATATTTATTGTTCATCCCATACCTATTCCAATACCATAGCTAGTTACAATTACAAAGGAATTTAAAAGAGGAGGGGAAAACACTTTAGCTATTCTCACACAACATTGTTTTCATTTTGTTTTGGTATTTGAAGTATTTTCTACTAAACTTTCAATTTCATCATTCTACATTGTATTGATTAGAAATTGAGCTTGGCAATTTATTTTTATTTACTTTATATGAGGTTATTGTGGTGTTAAAAAATATCATGATATTAAGTAGATGATTGGTTTTACAAAATAAAATTTAGTTTTATTGTTTATAAAAAGCTAAAACTAAAAGGACCAAATTTGATATTGAGGCAAGATTGAAGATTTTTTTTAATTGTTCGTGCGACATGTTTTTAAAATTTTAGCCTTTAGAACTTTTTTGTTTTCATTTTTGGTCTTTTTAGTTTGAAGATTTTAGGTTTTGGTTCAAAACATTATTTTAATCATTAAGTTTGAGAGAGGAGAGAGAATCACTGAACTTTCTGACTATAAAAAAGTCCATCTTAATATTAACGATTCCATTTATTAGAGTACCCGCCCCGTCTTGCTAGAAAGGTAGTTGTGGGCTTAAGAGTTTTTTTGTTGGTTTTTTCCTGATTAATTGTTGTTTTGAAATTAGATATGAATTTATTAGATGTTTCTTAGGTCATTTTTAAGTAGAAAACAAGTTGAAAATGAGTATTTTGGGTCCAAAAGATTAGAGCCAGGATTTTTTTAGCTACTTGAGATGGCTTTTATGTTTTTTTCCCCTTCACTTTTAATTATAATTCATTAAAATTAATTAACAAAAAATTTGTTGAGGGCATTATTTTATTAAATATTTTTTTTTAAATGAAATTATAGTACTTTTTTATAACATTAACGAACACTTTTTTTTGTACAATGGCTTTCCTTTACATGCTATTTTTATAAATTTTATAAATTTTATTCAATGGCGTTCCCTTACGTGCTATTTTTATTATCATATAACTAAATAAAAAAATAGATTAAAAAAATTTTTTATTAAAACCAATAAGGTCGATGACCTAGGTTAATCTATTTCAACTCAAAACATCAATATATATATATATATATATATATATATATATATATATATGAAAACAAATGATTAAAATGACATCGTCTTGTTTTTTTAGTCAAACCAGGTTTTGAATAGGTCGTGTTTAAACCCTTTATGTCGATCAGGTCACTTCATGTCAACTTTCATCCAGTTTAATTTGAAACCAAATTCAAGCAAAATATCTAATCAAAAGGTTTATTAGTTGACATGCAAGAACAATTCAGGTTTGGTTACATATCTAAACAGTTCCTCATCACAATGCATAAATGGTGTGTTATTCTTATATTTTTTAACACATTCACGCCAAAATTATCATAATTTTATTTTTTATTATAATTAAAACTTGATTTTGTGATTATGATTAAATGAGATAAAAATGTTTTAATTAGAAAGACGACTTTCTTATTCCTATTTCAAATCATGGAAGTTTTTTTATATTTGTTTTGATTGCTTTTGATTTATGTTAAGTAAAGAACATAGAGTAAAAAAGTTACATTTCTTTTTAAAACAAACAATATGAAAAAAAAAGAAAAGGAATTATACTAGCAATTCAATTTGTTTCAATGAAATTTAAATTATTATTCTTCTTATAAAAAATAATAATTTTGATATAATTAAATAAAACAATTTTAATGAACTTCCTATGATACAAGATCATATATCTTAATTTACATCCATTTTCTAGTTTCCTAATTTAATCTTTAGTTAGCATTAACAACTCTTTTTAATATTTATTGACACATACAACTCTTATTTTATTTTATTAAATAAACATAACAAGTATTCAATTCATAATTAATTCCTTTTTAGTGCTAAAAAATGCATTGACAAAGCTTACACATTCTCCTTTTGTATTAGAATTTTTTTTTATTTAACCAGCAGAGAAACAAGGGTAAACTAACTAGTTGTATCTAAAATTTCTTCTCTCTATAGTTATCTACCTTTATGGAGTGTGACAATAAAATCTTTTAAATAGTTCTAGGCTATTGCAATGAAACATTTTAATGGAAATGTTCTATATTCCTAAAATTTAAATTTATAAAAAAACAAATAAAAAGCTCCATCATAAACTTTTCGAGGCATGTTTTGGTGAGTGAGGATAAACACCGAAAACAAGCAACTTTTTACAATGCATGTTACATTTTCATAAGTGTTAGACAAGTAATGATCATCTTTTTGCATACCACTCCCCCCTATCTAAATTACAGGCAATCATCTTTTAGGTATGTAGAAATGTTTTGGGAAAAAATACGTTCAAGTTTGACAATTTCTAATCTTTTAAGATCATGTCAATATAGAGCATTTTGTACTACCACTTCTCGTAAATTTTGAAGCGTAACCTTTATCTTATTCATGTCTCACTCATCTATAACTTATGTACGAGTCCTTTTACAAAAGTAAAATGCATAAAAGGCCTTTTAACTATTAATCTACTTTCATGAAGAATTTTTTTTTTTTTTGTGATGATAATGAATTTGGATCACATGTGTAACTGAAATTGAAACAAAAATCATAAACTCGATTGATGTTTCAAATTATCAAGGCAAAGGGTGTTTTGTTTTTTCTTTAATGCCACATAATTTCAAATAAGATAACCCCAATTTTATAAACAAAAGACTAAATTTTATGTTAATTGCATGTTCAAATAAGGATTCGCTTTCTTTTAAGAAAATTGAAGTAAAAGGGATAACTTTAGAGATGATAGCTACAGGCCATAAATTGTCCTTTAATCTCCTCTAACTCATCATACGACCACCGATTGACAATTTGCTACTTTTTTCATATGAGAATTTCACTTAGCAATTAAATCAATCATGTTGTTTACCAAAAACTCAATAAGATATCATAAATTAAGAATGAGTACCTTTTTGACAAAGTATTGAGCAAACTTTTACAAATTTGAACCTTTCAACATCTAGTTAATTGACTTCAAAGGTTGAAGGCGAAGTGGTTGGGTAGTAGCTAATTAGCTCCTACAAAACAAGTCATATGTGTAGTATAAAGGACCCTTCAATGTGTATGTTAACATATTCATAAAAGGAATGTGGCTTTAAAGGTTATGTGTTATATGTTGCAGAAGTAATGGATAAGGATGATAAATGCAGGAGATGTAGAGCAAGATAATGTATTTTGTATGTGTGTGTAAGAGAAAGAGTTAATGAGCTTAAAACTTTATTTGATGATTATAATTTATGTTTATATATCCATGTATCACTTTAACTTATATGAAGTGAAGGAAAAGAAATTATAAAAATAAACTATGCAGTTTATTGTACGAGTAATTATATAAGATGATAGCCTTTAAGGGTGGATGGTGACACTGTTGAAAGTAAAAAAGGCATCTTGATAGGACAAATTCTTTATTGGTTTAGTGATGATAAGGAGGTCACATAAGCATTAAATGCCAAGTACCTATGAAATAAAGGGTTGATGAGCACGAGTTGGCCTAGTGGTTGGGTTTGGCTTGAGACTCAAGCCTAACATTTATCAATGAAAGTTGGGTTCAAGTACCATTATCCCAATCCATTATTAGAAGAGAGGGTTCCTAAGGTCTAACCCTAAGCCTTATTATTATGAAGCTTTTTTTTAGATAGTGGGTCCCTATAAGTTCTAAGTACAAGCCTAAGCCCACACTTAGAAGAGGTAGGTTTAGACAATTTATACCAAACTTATATCCTTTGAGTTCAGGTCTGTTTTGGCCTATGCCTATTAATAGTCCCTTTAGTTCTTAAGATTCATGTGACTTAAAAACTTAGATTACATTTGGGCTACATATTTAAGGGTTATATTATTTTCTTATGCCATCATGACTACAAGTGGGGAAGAGAAATGATTATTTGTGTACATGAAAGGGAGGCATGCATGGGAAAAAGGTGAAAATTAGATAGTCTAGGGATTATTTAAACAACATTTAACCTAGCACATCCACTTTAATTTAAGTTACATATGTTAATTCTTGATTAGGGATATGATACATAACAAAAATTCCCTTTCGCATAGAAAGTGTTAGCAAACAGACTAAAGGGGACTCATATAAATTGGTTAAAGATAACAATATGTATTTGCATGTTTTATGTATAAGTATGAGTTATTTCTTATTGGCTTAGTTATCCATTATAATATATATGTAAGCTAGTTATACCAAAATAGAGAGGTAATATTTGCCTCTTTAGAGAAGTATATAAGACACCTTAGAGAGGATTCATCCCTTGAATATTTTAGCGTTGTTACGAATTGATGGGATATACCGAAGGGGACCTAGTTTTACACATTCTCTCATAGGATTAAGAGTTCCATGGAAGAGATTTTCCAGGGAAAAACTATTTATGTAAACGAGTGAAGTGGACAAGGATGTATGGTAAAGTATAAGAGGACTATTTTTCAGTTAGGGCCCATGAGATATGAGGGTGTGCCATAATCTAGGGGATCGTATAAGGTTTGTATAATTCTAGATTGAGTTTAAATGATGTAGATAAGATCTTATAAGAGTTTTGCAATAGTGTACAGACCAACACAACATCAATCTCCTAGCCAAGAAGTACTCCCTAAAGGATATTATATGTGAGGTAAGTAGGAAACTTTACTTTAGATTTGTGTTTGTTTTATACTGTAATGTATCCATTTTTATTTATTTGGGCATATTTGTTTTTGGTGGATATAGGTGGTTTTAGATTTAGTAGATTAGTGAAGAGATCTGTTATAAAAAAAAAAAGACACAATATATCATTAATAAATTAATAATCTTGATTAAATAATATTTGTGGTTGGTTCTAACTTGGGACCAATATGGTAAATTAATAATTTATAAGATATTACATTTTGATATAAAAAAAATGTCCCATTTAATATATAAATTAATAATCTTCTTATACATCAAAACTATATATATAAATGACTCAATTAGAAGCCCTTTATAAAATATGATTTTAATGTTTTTTATTTTTTAAAAACATTGATGTCTTTTTCAACTTCATCTTTAACTTTTCTTAGTGAAATAAGAAGTTATGGTGTGGTGTTCTTTTATTGTGAAGAAAATTATGCAAATGATTGTTGTTTTGAATGAATCTTTATGCCAAATAAACTCCAATACAGAACTTAAGTCTTCAACTTCATCTTCTTTGTCATTTCCTATAATGTTCTTAATAATTTCATCTTCCTTTAACAACTCTGAATTTGCCTTGTTTTCTCTTAGGTAGTTCAAAATGTATGAGCTTCAATTGTATTATGATACTTTAACTCTGGCGGATTCCCCGGCTGCACTACAATATCTCGCTCCTTATACAGGAGCAGCTCTAGCTGAATATTTTATATACCATGAACGACACACTTTAATTATTTATGATGATCTTTCCAAACAAGTGTAAGCTTATCACTAAATGTCTCTTCTATTACGAAGACCGCCTAGACATGAAGCTTATCCATGAGATGTTTTTTATTTGCATTCACGCCTTTTGGAAAGAGTCGCTAAACCAAGTTCTTTTTTAGGTGAAGGAAGTATGACTGCTTTACCAATAGTTGAGACCCAATCCAGAGACGTTTCGGCTTATATTCCTTAACATACAATTGTTGAACTCCTTCATCATTTGAATGTTGATCCAAATTCTCTAAAGTTCCTTTATCCATACATCTAATTTTATAATATCAAAAATAATTTATAATTGTACTTTCTTGAACATTTGTTATCTAACTCGAGATTGTAAAATTTATTGCATCTAAAACATTTATCGTCTCTAGATTTAGGATTCTAATTTCATAACCCTCCAAAATATTTTATAAAATCAATGACATTAATGTATTTTAAAAGCTCGTATGACGCTATGCTGTGTTGGGTGGCTAGAAAAACAATTCAATATTTGTCAAACTCTCAATAGTTTATAGATTAGTGGGAAAATTATCAATAAGAAAGAGAACTTTTCTACCATCTAATTTCTATCAAGTTGTCGAATATTTTTATAGGAATAAAGTCCCATTCATCTATGCTTATTTATTAGCATGATATTTGCAACTTATACTATTGAATTCCACATTCTTGAAAAATAGTGGCTTAACATACTTACCAATGAACCATAAAAGAATTTTCTCAAAACTATTCTTATTTACTAGACTCCTCATCTGAGTCGACTTCTTAGTCCTTATAGTAAATCGATGCTCAACTCTATGAGGAATAGGTTAAGGAAACCCAAGTGATGAAATAGGAAAGGCAAGCTTATCAACTAGAAAGAAGCTCGATCCACAAGTCTCTAAGAGAAGCCTAATTTAACGAATGAATTTTATTAGAGATGCCTTTATATTAGCCTCATAGAAGAGGAGGTATGCATATGGTAGGGGTACTTTATGTTTCTTTATATTAGCGAGGAAGTCTAACTCTACGTCATCCTTTTGTTATAGCTATTCTTATTAGGACTACTCTAATGCATAGGAACACAACTCTTTCACCCCCAACAAACATCTTAAAAAATGATGGTACTCTAACCTTAACACCCAATTCTAAGAGGCAATATTAAGGCACATTATTTCTATTGAGTTGGGGTGGACTGAAAAGTAAAAGCATGCCTTAAAAGTCTTATTTGGGAATAACCTTTCTACATTTAAGGAATATATGATGCCATCTATTGACATGTTTGGGCAAATATCATAGATCCCTGGAGATTTAAAGCAAATAAGTGGAGGAAGTCTCTCCCACCATTTAAGACACTATACAAATGAGCTTTTATATGAGTGTTTTTACTCTTTTTTTTTTGTTATTTTTCTCTAAACTTTGGTCTCTTATAATGTTGTTTATATAAGCCTTTCATATACATATACTTATAGCCAAAAGTTAGAAGGTCGAACATGAATAGATGGCTTGAACATTGATGATGGCTAGGGAGAATTATTAGGCTCTTCAAGCAATGATGAAGGTACAAATGCATATAGATAACCCATTTTATGACTACTAAAAGGTTTACCGCAAAGTCTTATAGGAAAAAAACACTTAGGCTTTGCATTTTGATATTGTTAGAAATGTTATTAAGAGGGTCCACTAGAAGCTTTTTGCCAATTACAGGAAGATTAAGGAGCTGGACTTAAACCTGGTAAGGACATGAGTGATGTTGATCATGCTTGGGTTAATTATTCCTAGTTGAGGCTTTAAAAGATAATCCTAAAGGTTTCCAAGTCATGTTCAAAAGGACATTCACTATAAAAGCCAATTTAGTTGACAAGTTAATAATATTAATGAGAGATGTTAACTTCCTTAACCTGTCAAAAAGTACTAAAATAAACTTCATACAGGTCCATCACCTGGATGTGATTCCTAAATCTAGAGATATTTTTTCAAAGAATGTTGAAACCAGTACTTAATATGAGTATTTGGGAAAGAAATCTAATAATAAAGAGTTTTTAGGATCGTTGAGCTAGGGGAGCAAGGGTGGATTAAGAAGGGGCATATACCTAGTGTTGTTGGAAAAAGTGATTCTAACTTAGAGGATAAAGACTAATGTAGTTTTTATTGTTTTATTTATAGTATTATGCTAACTTTCACCCTATTTTTATAGGGTTTATCTAGTTTTTATGTTGGACATTTTCTCAAGTTAGGCTTTATGACTGACTTTTATATAATATGAGTTTTCCTTTAAAGAGATGGAAAATCATTCTATACATTATAGCATTAGGCATTCATATTCAAAGTCCTTTTTGTGTGTTTTAGCAAGGGATCTAAAGTCCCCGTACTTAAAAATAATTCTTAGATCTGAATGAAGAATTTATCTGAAAGGGATTTTACCTAAATGGTTTTCTACTTGAATGAAGTGTGTTTGAATGGAGAGTTTACCCTAACTCGAATAGAAAGTTTACATAAATAGAAATTTTTTTAAATGGAGAGTTTAACCTAACTTGAATGGGAAGTTTACTTGTTTTTACCTAATTTAAGTGTATATCTTTTAATTAGAAAATTTTCTAAGTTTGTGTTGTCATCTAGTTTGAGCAAGATAGCCCTTAATGTTTTTATGGAGAATGGAGGATGCCCTGTATTATTGAGTATATAGGCAAACTCATTTTTTTTAGCCTAAATGGGAATGATTTGTATTTAGGCAAGCTTATATCCATGTAAACCTACTTTTTATCCTAGAAATAGAAGACTAAATAAAGACATAGATATTTTTCATGGAGACATCTTTTATTGAGAGTAATAGAGAGACAATCGTATGGAGAAAACATAATGGTAAATGATTTGAATAGAGCACAAAATCACTACCTATTATATTCATAGAGTACAAAATATTCTTCATTGATAATATATTTTTAAGTGATTTGAATGTCATGCATGAGGAAAATTCTTCTCTTTCATGTCTTAAAGATGATAAGTGTTGGGCTTGATAACTTTTATGACTTTGTATTGCCCATCCTATTTTAAAGTTTGTTTGACCATTCCTTTTGAATTGTTTATTGCTTCTAATTTTTTTTAACATCATGTACCTCACTTTGAATATCTATTTTTTTACCCTAGTATTATGATGTTAGAATATTCTATCTAAATGTTAAATGCATCATTTCTCATCAATGCAATTAGTTTAGTACCATAGGTGAGGATAAATGGTGTTTCTCTTATAAATAACTTTTATGTCATTTTATAAGATTACAAAATCTTATAGAGAAGATTGACCAATTCCCTCTTTGCTTCTTGTATTTTCATTTTAAGCTTGTTTAGAAAGATCTTGTTTGTGATTTTTACTTACCTGCTGGTTTAGGGATTGGAAATGAAGGAGAACTTATAGTCTATATGAAACGTTTAACAATGTATCTTTATCTTCTTTTTTTAATTAGATTTCATTGTTTGTGATAAGGACTTTGGAGAGTTTGAATAAATAAATTATATTCTTTTATATGAATGACATAACTTTGTTAATGGTTATCTCAATTTTGGTTGTTTGAATAGATAAATTATATTCTTTTATATGAATGAGATAACTTTGTTAATGGTTATCTCAATTTTGGTTGTTTGAATAGATAAATTATATTTTTTTATATGAATAAAATAACTTTGTTGATGGTTATCTCAGTTATGGCTTCAACCTTTACCTATTCAATAAAGCATTTGACTCTCATCAAAACAAACTATATTTTTTTCTTAAAGCCTTAGAAAATAGACCCAAGATGTTCATCCCTCATTAAGGGAAAGATCAAAGTGATGCAATGGCAGTCATCTAAGCATATGGTTGGTAAAGAGATAAAAGTCATTGTGAAGATAAACTCATTAACACCAAAATTGATCTTTTCATAGTTGAAATGTGGTCAAACAATTATTTTCTCTCCCCTCCTCTATTTTCTAACAACATTATCTCTCCTCTCAAATATCAAAGATTGAAACATAAAATAAATTAAGTTTAGGATTGAAAACTTAAATTCTAAAAAAAAAGGGACCAAAGTAAATAAAAAAATCAGGACCAAATTGTTCTTTTTCTAAGCCTCATGAACCGTTAAAAAAGAAATAAATTGTTTTTTTAATCAAATTTATTCCATGTTGTTTAAGTTATTTAGAATTGATAAAATTAAATATAATTTTGTACAATATAGCATTAATTTAATGCGGAGACATTTCACAAGCACAATATATAATGACAGAAGAATCATATTTTGAGCTTTAAAATTTTGTTGATGTAATATGAAAAGATAAAATTGAATGAAAAAAAAAGATTAAGTAACAAATTGAATAATTGTTAAAGAACCATAAAAAAAAAAAGGACCAACCCAGGTGCTCTGTAGCTCCGTAGTATACCTGGGTCTACATGATCAATGAAAAAAATAATATATATATATATATATATATATATATATATATATATATATATATATATATATATATTCTAGTTCATGTAGAATTTGTAAGAGATTGTTTTTACACAAATTAGAATTAATTGCTTAAAAATAAAATTAATTGTGTAAGTATTATTTTTTTAACACAAACTTCTATAATAAAGCTAATGTCATTTGAGTTGCTATTATCACAAATTAGAACTTGAATAATAATCATATTAGAATACAAAATCCTATAACAAAATTTTAATATCAAAAGAATTATTTTGTAATACATATTGGTTGCTATATATATTCTCTATTTGTTGCTTATATTTTCTTAATACCAGGCATGCTTTTTCTAACCCATTGTTTTCCCTTTATTTTTATTTATAAATTTTATTTAATACTAATTTAGTATATTTATTTTCTTATGTTTATTTTATTTAGTTTCCTTTAATACCAGGTATGCTACTAATTTATTTTCTTATGTTTATTTATGCATTAATTATTTCACAATTACCAACTTATCTCTTTATAAATACTTCAAACTTATTTTTTGGAAGGAAGTTGCAATAAAAAGAAACCATCAATAATCTCACTCCTTGAGTTGTTAATCCCACCTTGTACTCTTATGGAGTAACCGAATTAGCATCTTTTATTTTTTTTAGGGTAAATTATAATAATCCTTTAGGATATTATAAAATGATAAAAATCACCAAAACAAATTAAAAATATTAGAAAAACCTCTTTTTATACCCAAAATGCCTTTAATCTTCAGGAAGTTATTCAAAATTATTAATGGTATTTTGGATAAAAGGGTTTTTTTTTTTGTAATATTCACTTAAACTTGAAGGCATTTTTTGTAATACTTTAGGGAGGTTTTTATAATTTAACCTTTTTAAAATAAAAGATTTTAAATATCAAATGAGAAAAATATATACCTTACATTAACATATAATAATAATAATAATAATAATAATAATAATAAAGGAGGGGATTTTATTATACCGTTCCTCACATAATACTATTCATTAGAATGATATTTTCTTCCTCCACCTTTGGTTTTTTTTTTCTCTAATCTTTTTTTTTCAATTTAAATTCTATTTTTTAATATTAGGTTTATTAGGGATTGGGCTTTATAGTTTTTTTTTAATTTAATTTTTATGAAGTTTTTCTAGACTTATGACCCGAATTGCGAGTTTAACGGGTTGACACGGTTGACTCGAGTTTTTTTCTCTTTTTGTAATTAACTTTTTTCTTCAATTTCATCCTTCAACATTGGGTTGATTAGGAATTAGGTTTCGTGATTTATTTTGAACTACTTTCTATAATGTTATTCTCATCTCATGACTTGGGTCACAGGTTTAGTAGGTTAACTCTAGTTGATCCAAGTTGTTTTTTGTACCTTTTTTTTTAATTGATATTTTTTCAATTTCATCTTTCAACACTAGTTTGATTGAGAATTGGATTTCATAATTTGTTTTGATTGTTTTTTTAGTTGGTTATCTTGTTCTCATGACCCGGGTCACGGATTTGGCGAGTTAACTTAGGTTGATTCGGGTTTTTTTGGGTCTTTTTTTAATTGATTTTTTTTCAGTTCCATACTTCAACATTGGGTTAATTGGAAATTGAGCTTCATAGTTTATTTTTATTTGTTTTCTATAGGGTTATCATAATTTCATGACTTAGTTGTGGATTGGCATGTTAACCCTGGTTGACCGTATCGATCCAATTTGTTATTCATTCAATGTTTATGAAACAAATCTCATCTTAAATATTTATTTTGAGTCAAACTATGTTTTTAACGGTTACTTGAGTTGCCTTTGTACCCGCCAAGATGATTGAGTCATGTTAGGTCAATTTCTGCATAGTTTAAAAAACATCTATTAAAAAAAATTAGCAATGCCAAGATATTTTTTTAATATTAAAAAAATTGATCTGAATCACAGTATAAAGCGAGCCAATTATCATAAATAACAAATATCTTTTAAAGCTTATATAGAATTAAATATTATATATTATTTTCTTAAGTTTTATTTTTTCAGCATAAGTATATATTATCTCTCGCCAAAGTTTGTTATTTTTATAATTAATTATAAATTTTTGTGAAATAGTACATGTTATAAAAATAAATTTTATGATTATTTTATTTTGAAATATAAATTTCTAGTGATATATATATATATATATATATATATTAACATATGTGGTTTAATTGTAAAAAAAATAAAAATGAAAGGGGATATGAAAATAAACTTGCTTGATTTCTCCATGATATTATTGATTAATAATAACAATTATCATATCTTTTATTTTTATAATGAAACTATTTGTTTTATATATATAAAATGGATGCTTTGAATGAGGAACTATCAAAATATAACTATTATTAAAAAAACAATAGCTATAAATATTGGGGTCTTTTCTAATTTATTTACTGTTTATATAATTGGTGAAACTATTGCCCCTTCTTTTTTGTTTTTTCCTTTTTTATTTTTTTTAAGTTCATCTTCTAAATGTTTTTTATTGAATCATTTTATAGCCTCTAATTAGATGAGATTAAATTTAAAATTGTGATAGAAATACCAAAATAAACACATAATACTGAAATGTAAAACACATGACTAATCCTAAAATCATGATAATTCTTATTTTGGTCTAAAAATTTATTTTGTTTATTTTTTTTAGTATCTAAGTTTGGGAGATGAAAGAGAAAGGCGCAAAAAAATAACAGAGAGAGATAGTTGTCATTATTCTGACAACCAAAATGGTCAAGCTTGATATCAAAGGGTTCTATTTAATGAAAAAAGATCAATTATGGTGGTTTTTTTTTGTCATCATCTTGCCAAAAAAAAAGATCATGCATTTGGAAGTTTTGTGGTTTTGGGTTATTTTTGTGAATTTTAACCAATGCTTTTGCTATTTGAATGTCATAAATAAGTTTATCAAGGTTCCTAAAATATTTCTTAGTTGTTTGCATATGAAAAGATGGTTGAAAATGGTTTTTATTCCAGAAGTTGAAACCTAACTTTTTGGAAGTTTTGTCGACCACCTTAGGTGGCCAGAAACTAATAAGTAAGTGATGTGTTGTCTACTGTTCCAAATGACATGTTGTCTACTTTGAATTGTTTTTTTTTAAAGGGACTGACTATATGTTGTCCACCCTTATTGGTATACATATAAGCTCAAGTGCATGAGCCTTAGTTTCAAGGTGTAAGCACATTTAGGCCCACGTGGTTGGCCAAGTACAAGTGCCTGACTTTTCTCTCTTTTTTTTTATATTATTTTTTACTAAATTTTTAATTATTATGCTCCCTCTTTTGTATGTATTTTTATAGTTTACATTAATTTTTTTCAATTTAAATTAATATCCCCTCTTAGATTTTTTTTAAAAAAATTGTTTTGTTTGTTTTTTTAAATGGTAGTTATTATTTTAATTATTCTTATTTAAAAGAGATTATTATATATATATATATAAAATAACCTCTAAAATAAAAAAATGCATAAATAAAAAAATGAGTGTTAAATATTTGCATACTCATTTATCTTTTGCTTTTAGAAGAAATATTGTCTTGACACTTTTAATATTTAATTAGCATTATCAACTCTTTCAGAGTAGATGATTAAACTATTTTTAAATTGTATTTTATTAAACATAAATAATATCCTTTTATTTTTTAATTAAAAAAATAAAATACAATAAAATATATTTATAACATTGATACATGCCTATACTAAAATTAACTTGAAATCCTACCTGAATTTTAAAGATAATTTTAACTAAAAATGGTTTTCAATGAAAATCACACAATCATATATTTAATGGATAAATAACTTCTTTAAACCTTTTTTGCTAATAAGTCTATAGCATAATCAATGCAACCTCGCTCCCTTATTGTTAAAAGGTCTTGGATTTGAGTCTCATATGTATAATTAAAAAAAAAATCACTTATAAAAAATAAAGGAAGTCTAGCTGATGAGTACACAAAGCAGGTTGAGAGATAAAACATCTAGAAGTTAGTTTCAAAGGATAAGAGAACATTGTAGCTTAAAAAACTTGTAACTTTTAAGACTTCTGTGCTCAATCCAAAAATATGATTTAAAGCTCCATGTATATATATAAAGATGCTCATAAAGTAGGTGTAGGCCTTCATATGCTTAAGAATCCACTGTGAAAGTCCATTTCTTTATCCTTATAATTTTAACATTTTAAATAATTAATTAATTAATTAATTTTCATCAATATTTAAGAATGTTAGATTTTATGCTTATTTTATAGTCAGATTTAGCTGTTATTCAATTAGACAAAATTATTTGATTAGCTATATAATCTTATTGTTATTAGTTTTAATTAAATAAAATTTTCAAAACACGGTGAATTGGAATAGTATTTTAGTATTTTAGATCAAAGATTTTTAAAATAGTCAAAACAACATTTATGAATTGGATAGAAGCAAGAGCATCTTAAGAGATTATTTTAGCACAATGGATATACTTCATCACTCTAAAAGATAAGAAATTATAAGCTTTGATCTAAAAGTTTTATCATCTTTTTTTTATTAAATAGTAAAATTACTCATTTAACCTTAAAAAAATATTTTTATAACTTATGCCAAGGGCTTTTGTGTCCTTTTGCATTGGTTTTCTTTTTTGTAATAATCAAGGTGATTGAAGGGCTATTTGGTAATTAATTTGAATATAGATATTATTAAAAAAAAAACTAGCTGGCATGCGAGATGCTATGTGGTGGTCAAGTAGTGGCTTTCAAGACGAAGTTTGAATCATCTCGGCTTCTCCTCTATGCTGGTGTGTCGCGTGTTCCAAATAGATCCCTGGTTTGATGCGTGTTACCCTTTTTTTTTTCTTTTTTCCATCTCTCATCCTTGATTTCCACGCTAACATTGCAAAATTTAAAAGTAACTCTTCAATTTGTTGTTTTTTTATATTTGGTCTCTATTATTTTGATTACTATTTGTTTTATTTGAGATGATTTATGAAATAGATTTTCTTTTTCAGTTTCACCTCATTCAATTTTTTTACATTTTAAATTTGGTCCTCATTCTTTTAATTAATATTTATTTTATTTTAGATAATTTTTAAAAGTTTGTTTGTTTTTATAATTTTATCCTCCTTAAGTTTTTTCTTTCCCTACCAATTTGACCCTCATTTTTTTTTATTGATATTTGATTTACATTTTTTTTATTTTTGTCTGATTACTTTTTTTTCTTCAATTTAGTCCATCATCATTTAGTTTCATTTAGTTTTTATATCAAATTTGGTCCTCATTCTTTTAATTACCATTTATTTTTATCCTTTTTTCTAATTGAGTTTTTTCTTCAATTTCATCCCTTATCATTTGATTTTGAATTATTTTTATGTAAATTTTGATCTCTATTCTTTTAATTGTTATTTATTTTGTTTATTCCCTATTTTTTTTTTCAAATTCATCCCTCGACATTTCGTGGTTAAGGATTCTACTTTGTTATTATTTAGGGTTTGCCTTCTTTGACGTTGGTCCCGAGATCATGACAATGGTCCTGAGTTTCGGATATTAACATAGGTTGACTTTATTCTTTTTTAAGTTCATTTTAAATTTGATATTTTTTTCAATCTCATCATTCAATGTTTAATTTATTGGGAATTAGTCTTCGTGTATTTTTTTTACTTTTCTATCTATGAGGTTATTCCAATCTTATATTCATGTTCGTAGAGTTTGCAGGTTAACCCAACTTAATTTAATTTTTTTTCAATTGTTTTTATTATTCAATTCCACGCTTCGATATTTGATAATTAAGTTTCATTATTTTATTCAACATGTTTTTAATAGAGTTACCCTGGTATCACGACCAGATTACAGATTTGACATCCTAACTATGATGGATTAGGGTTGGGTTTTTTTACCTTCTTTTTGTTGATAATTCTTATGTTAATTTATTCTTGTTGTATTTATTTATTTATATTATTGAAATTATATGAGATTATTCAACTCAGTTAAATCAATAACCTGAATTTTATTTATTTATTTATTTTGCTTTTTAAAAAACCGCTTGTATCATCTGAACAATTCTTTTACAGTTAAAAAACGCCGGCCACCAATCTAGTGGCCACTATATGGCCTGTTGGTTTGGTGTCAAAGGAGGTTGGCCTAACTAAGAGAAGAAGTCAATATTAACCATCGGAAAAATCCAAATCAAGAGGTGCTAAAGGAGGTCGTTGTCAGAATCGTAGAAAGATAATAAATCCACCCTTGACAAGTGCTTTAGTGTGGGGATAATGATTATAATATGTGCCAAAAGGCTATTAATATGGGTAAAGCTTATGCAGTTGAAAGATTGCCAGCCCCACAAAATATTTCATATCAACTACACTATTAATAAAAAAATTATTTGATTTGATAATTGATGTTGTATTCGTGA
>Ga0325403_1000830_pt1 | contig 23874 bp, 17 predicted proteins | sample PopdelMetagenome_19_FD_205665 | JGI IMG/M metagenome (GOLD analysis project Ga0325403, IMG submission 205665) | Populus deltoides microbial communities from Bellville, Georgia, United States - Xylem-PdKOR-R4 | ecosystem: Host-associated > Plants > Phyllosphere > Stem > Wood/Secondary xylem... | reverse complement strand
TTTTTTTTTTCATTTCAACAAACGCCCTCAATATATTTTCTAATCTATCTAATTCATGTCCATCAAATTTTTTATCGCTACATTTGCTACTTTAATTTACATTCACTAATTAATTTATCTACAATTAAAATGTAGATCATAGGGAAACCTAAGCTAAAACGGTATGGTTCACAGATGTCTCGTCAGTAAGTGATCACCAGCTTCTTACCTAGAAAATATTATGCCTTTGCACTTTATTCACATTGTTGAAGATTGGAACCTTGTTGTCTCCTATTTGTAGAGCTAGCTTTAATACATTTGGAAGCCAGCTTAGGAACAACTAAAGCCTACTTTCTATATAAAATAGGTTGCCTTAGTTTTATATCCCTGAGAATCCTGTCTTCTCCTTCATGTAATTTATCAGAATATTCTAACCCTTATGAAAATTTGCTAACCTGGGTGCTTTATTCATCTATTTTAATCTCCTGACAACAGCACATATATCGTCTGCGGTTTAATATGCAAACCCACAAATTAAAATAACCATTTACGCAACTGAGACGGATTCTTTCCCTACTGAACTTGGGGCATGGAATTTAGGTGTTGACAAGCAAGAAAGTTGCCCTAATTTATTTTCTTTTTCCTCCACAAACGAGGGAAATTGCCCTATTCGAGCGTTGACATTGAGCTTAAGAGCTTTTGATGGGTGCGGCATTTACTGCAATAACGAATTACGGCATGCCATGTCGGCCTGATTCTTTGGAGGATGAGTTTAGTCAACTAGTTGAATAAGAGCAAGTGCTTTTGAAATGTTCATGGAACCCTAAAAAAGAATACTCCTTGGGACTAATTATATATCACCATAGCTAAAGCTATAAAGCGAGTGGGACTCTGTGCGTGTGTGTGTGTTGCCTCAAGTTTGAAGTTCATAGCTAAGAATTCCTGGTTTTAAGAAGGAGAAAAGAAACATGGGTTGGGAACAACTGTAAATGGATGTCATCTGTATAGAAAGCAGAAAAATTCTTCCACCATTGCGTCCTGTGTTAAGGCTTCTGCGTCTTCTAGGTGACCTACGAAGTGACATCTTATGATGAAAGGGCAAGACCCTTCGGCATTTCACTCTGTGATCTACTCAAAGTGTGAAACACTTGATGGTGGGTCTGCACGTCAAGACTACTTATCTAGCTGAGGCTAGCTAGGATATATGCTACAGCTGGCCCTGGCTTACAAACTTAGTAGCCAATCACATAGAGCAAATCATATTCCAATCCTGGCATTTGGATCTCAATTTGTGATGGAACATGTGGTAGGTGCAAAGGGAATTTTATTTAGGGGAGTTAAAAAGGAGCTGAAGAACTCTTTGTGATGTCTAGTGGTGTTGATTGAAGTGACACCCATTTTAGAGATTCCTGATCTTATCATTTAACAAAGGAATTGTGTGAGTGTATAGAACTTTCAACCAAAATGGAATGAGATGAAATTGGAGTAGGTCCTTGAATGCTTTGCGATTTTGTAAAAGTATGCCTCGGGATGGACATTTATAATAACAATCTAAAGTACTTCAGCACTAGGAAAAAGTTCACAGTGAGTTAAAGAAAGTTCTTCCTAGCAAAACACACAAAAATCCCTCCTGAAAACCTTACCATGAATCCATAGTGCATTCTGCAAAAGGGAAGGTGCATTATGTTTGACCATCAGAGCATCAACCGCATGCGCGCTAGCACATACACACACATGAACGCTTACAAATTAGCACTTGAGATTTTTTTTTGAAGAAATCTCGGGAAATAGCTTACAAGACAGGCTCTTACAGAGAAAGAAAGAAAGAAAGAAAAGAACTGTGCTCATGTTTTCCCCCATAACATTAGCATAAACAAACAAAAATTTTGTTGGTGGGACTTGAACTACCAAAAACTATCATGGTGGGAAACAGAAAAGCAAGAAAGAGGATTGGAAGGAGAGAAAAAAGTCGACATGCTTTTTCATGTGTCTCTTTCTTTTGAAAAATGCAGGTTGTTAATATGAAAATTCACACACATATTCAGGCAGACATATCATTATGTTCTGTGCACCTGTATATAGTACATTCGTGTAAATATAAAGAAAATCCAACTTCTCATCATTATTTCCTTCTGTTGCTGGGCAATACTAGTTCCATGAATATCACACTTTGTTTGTATGTCATCGATAAATTGGACACTTGAAACTTCTCTTTAAGTTTGTGGTTAATGGGAATCTGTCGATCATCAGAAATGCATAAACAAATGATTGAGAAAATATATTTCGTAAAGCTGACTTGGGTTTATTCTTTCTTGTTTTCAGTAATATTCTTGAAAGCTGTTGTTGATTGTTGCTCTTCTTCTTGTTGTTGTTAATTGTTTGGATTTCTTTTTAGCCACTTCCCCCAAGCATTAGATTCCTCTCTATGTTGCAAAATCGCAGAGCCTTCCCTCTCTCCTAGCTGGGCGGCTCAGAAATGGATGAATGTGCTCCTCTCTGCTTTGATTCTCTCTGCTCTTAAAAAGATTTCTTCCTTTTTTTTTTTCTCTTTCCTTGTCTTTTTCGCCCTCTCCTTTTCCTGGATGCCTTGCCTCTCCCCTTTTCAGTTTCTAATTTGTAGCTAGTGTACACACTACACATAAAAATCTTGCTAGTGAAAGATATGCATATTCACTTGTCTTATTCCTTTTCCACACTATAAATACACATTGTCTTTCTAGGTTTTCTTCATTGCAGTAGTTCCTCTTCTTGTCATTTATTAACATATAGGAGGTGCACTAAGGTGTTTGCTCCCATCCTCAAAAATGAGCTACCAACAACACTTTTCTATGGGTTCTGGTTTGTTTCCTTCCATATCTTGATTGCCTGTTTTCATTTCAATTTGAATATAGTTTTGTTCCATCAATGCAATGTTAAATGAATGTTGATCTTCTTGGTTTCATGTGCAAGATTTATGTTTTCTCTTTTATTCTGTTCTTTCAACCTCATGGTATATGAGAACGGAGAAGTGACTTCATCGCTTCAATATTCAGGTAGTAGACCTGCTAGAAGGAACTTTGAATTTGGGAGGACTTATGTGGTGAGGCCCAAAGGAAAACACCAGGCCACTATAGTTTGGTTACATGGTCTTGGTGATAATGGTTCAAGGTATTAATTGTAGCTGTTATTTTCCCTTCTTTTTTTTTGTTTTCTTTCATGGCATTGATATAGTGCTCTCTACCCATTCAAAACCAAGTTTCAGATTCCGAAACTCTCCTCCCCCAAAGAAGCATAGAAGAAACTTTTTCCTTAGATTTGTAAAAAGTTGCAGACAACATATTCTTTATATTCAAGTCCATCATGGAATTAAGTGTTTTCAGACTCAACATCATCATGTCGGTACCATATCACTAATCAGCAAGCTATTGATCACTGTTTTTCTGTGCAGTTCATGTGATAAACAGTCCAACTGGGGTAGTGGGAACTCAATGATTAATTGTAAACATGCCTTGGTTATTCCATAACTTGCCGACAATGATTTATGCTTTTTTATCTTTTCCTCCTTTTGTATTACATACAAATTCTGTGTTGGAATATGGTGGACCTTTTGGTTTGATCAAGGACAAGGATAAGATAAAGGAGTTCACAAACGTTAACACAGAGGCATGTTCTTTATTGGAGGGTTCCGTACGATGTCACATATTTTCAATGTTAATCTCCCTTCACTGAGATTCTCATTAGAATAAATTCCATGGGGAGAGCAGCAGCGCCGTGAAATAATGTTGATCAAATTATTCGTCCTTTCCTGTTTTTGTCTTGTTTGATACTGTGCTTAATTTGGGTAGGCTTTAATTGGATAACTTGTAGATGCCATATTCATGAATAGGTGACCACCACTTCGCTTAATTCTGGCATGCAACCCAACAATGATAAGCAGGCATTTCTTGAAGGATATTCATATGCACTTAAGCAATAGATTGTTTCTAGAGATCATCTTTGATCTCTGAATCCTATGGGATGGCCAATGAACACAAATCCATGCCCCATGTTGAATTTGCTTTGTTCTTTCACTGTTGAAAACTTCGAAGATAAAGATATTCGTGCATTTATGTCTTCCACTGCTGCCTTTTCTCAAATGCCGTGATCATACTTAGAAAATATACTGCAGATGTTTATTAATAATTTATATCTTAAAACCAAACATGCTTCTCATTTTATTCTCTGTTTGGTTGCAGCTGGTCCCAGCTACTGGAAAATCTCCCTCTTCCAAATGTAAGGAATTCATTTTGTTTTTTTTTTTTTGCTTCCTAATCTTGTGCACTCTGAATAAATTTCTATTTCTTTTTTTTTTTGTGCTTTATTTATCACCTTGTGGATGAACTGTTAGTCTTACTCCTCCATAAGAATCTTATGCTTGGAGTGAAACTCATGATGCAGATTAAATGGATTTGCCCAACTGCTCCTACTCGTCCTGTGGCACTGCTGGGTGGATTTCCTTGCACTGCATGTAAGAATGATCGCCTTGTTTTTTCTTTTTAATTTAATCACCATCACGCACTACACTTCCATCTTCAAATATTTCATGACGGAATCCATTCACCCATTATACTTATGAAATTTGTACAGGGTCCGACGTTGGAGAAATTTCAGAAGATAGCCCAGATGACTGGGAGGGTTTAGATGCTTCAGCAGCACATATAGCAAATTTACTGTCTACTGAGCCAGCTGATGGTATTTTCGAGGCTTTATTTTCTGTGAACATCTACCTAATCTGCATGCAAATTTATCCTGTTGTAAGATTTTATAAAGTACCGTGTGCTTATTACACTACTTACAAGGGCAACTGATTTTAACAAAAAGTAGAAGTTCAAGTCCATCTGAACTATATGAAAGCAATGCTTTCTAGCCTGTACCAATTTACTCCAAACTGTAACACTGGATTATGCACCTTTGATATGTCGTCCGCTAGTTTGAACTTCTCAGTGCAGTTCTCCAAGTCGCAGTTATCATATATGTTCTACTAAAGTCATCTAGTATCAGTGTAATGCATAACCTCTGTCCATATTATCTGATTCAAATATTGGCAACTTCATTCTTGCAACACCTTTTGTGACAGTGAAAGTTGCTATTGGAGGCTTCAGTATGGGTGCTGCAACAGCCATTTATTCTGCAACTTGTGCAGCCTTGGGACAATATGGTAACGGTAATGCGTATCCTATCAATCTCAGAGCAGTTGTTGGACTAAGTGGCTGGCTTCCAGGTTCAAGGTATGACCATGCTGAGCTTTCCTTCTTGAATAAACCCTTTTATCCTCCAGCTATTACATGGATGAGGGATCGGTGGATCCTCCTGTTATCTAAGGAGAGCATCTATAGAGCTCAGTACTTGTTTGCGAAATCTTCCCCTATTTCTAGTTAAGAGAGCCTTTTGTCACACAGGAGCTTAAGGAGCAAAGTCGAAGGGTCACACGAGGCTGCGAGGCGTGCTGCATCGTTGCCCATTTTTCTTTGCCATGGAACAAGTATGCACTCCAGTTTTTGATGTCTCTACAATGCTTCATTTTTTTAACTAAGATATCAATCTAGCATAATATAAATGGTGGTGGCACTTCAACAATCTGGACAGTTTATGAAGCTGAATTGAATAGCTGGCTTTGCTCTGGTGACAGGAGTTTCATAAGAACTTACTTACCCTTTGAGGCCTTTTTCATCGCTATCACGATTTTATACGGCCCTGTGCAACTGATCTGCTCTAATCTACAATGTTATTACTCAGCATGTCTATAAAAATATAGGGAATTAGTAGCTTTGTCTACAACCCATCATAGCGGTGAAAATGCCTTGAAATCGACCTAACTCTTCACCTTGATCAACCAACTATTTCCATCGCTATCACTATAGGATATACATGTTTTCCTTTCCAATTGACTATGCAATTAATGCGACAGTAACATACCTTTTTCAGGTGATGATGTAGTCCCCTATAACTACGGAGAGAAATCTGCTCACAGCTTGAATACAGCAGGATTCCGAAACCTGATTTTCAAATCTTATGAGGGGTAAAAAAATTTCCTCTGAAAGCAGGAATTAACTTTTACTGGTTAATGTAACTCGAAGCAGTTTTTGAGTGGCTTAATTTGGCTGCAGGCTTGGTCATTACACGGTCCCCAAAGAAATGGATGAGGTTCGCAATTGGCTCGCAGCCAGGCTGGGGCTTGAGGGCTCCCGCTCTTAGTTGCAGAACAGAATCGGCTTCGGGTTGGAGCTTATAGGAGAAAGAACAGGGAAAACAATAACGGGAAGAGGATGACTGGATTTGTACAAGTAGGTAGTAATAGAACAGGTTATCGAGCATATGGTATAGATAATATAACCTTCCTAATTCCCTTTTGCTTTCTTGCCTGACCTTAAAATAAATCTTGCATGTTTTCATTTTGATTGTATAATTTAGCAGTGATGGGTCTAATCACTTCTGCTTGCTCAGCATTTTGTATTGGTTAATCTAATATTCAGTCTAGTGAGTTTTGCCTACCATGGTTTCCTCTCTCTGGTGAAAGCATGACTGTTTGAGTTTTCAGTTATCCATTCAAGTTTCCATACCACAACTTGGATAGAAGGAAGACAAGATCTTTGATCTTGGATTCACTGTATCCCAAAAATAGAAATAGGAGAAAGGAGAATAGTGTTGCATTCATGTATATGCACGTGCACAAAAAGAGATTATTAACCTACAAGAGTACTCGTTCAGAAAAAATAAAATATAATCCCATAAACCCTGCAAGAGTAATATAAGCAGATGATTACAGAGTGATCAACGAGAATTTAAAAATTGCTTGAAGTTGTAAGTTTAAGTAGCAACCGGTAAGCTGTAATGTTATCTAACCAAACAAAGGTGAAGAAAGGGGTTAAAGTTTAGCACTATTGAGAAAATTATGCTTCCCAGATTTCTTGGCCAAAATGGTTGAGCTTGTGAGCAGTTAATTTCGAATATATCCTGGAGGACAGTACACAACTCGCTTCAGCTTTGAGTAAGAAAAAACCCATATTTTGCAGACATGTTGCAATGGAAATCCAAATAACAAAGTTATCACATACCACACTTAGCATATTCCAGTCATTGGTAGCCATTGCTACCTTTATGATCGCCATCATTTTGATGGATTGCAGCCTGTGACTTACTATATGGAGTAAGAGGAGGGAAAGAAGGCAAATCCTGCAGAATGAATTTGCATCCACTTCTCAACCCCTGTGACGAGCTTGATCTCAACTCATGTGAACGAATTTTTGGAGGAGACACCCATTTCTGATTAGGTGAGCAAGATTTCACTCCCTCTGTACTGGGGGTACAGGTGTTCTTGAGTGTCTCAGGCGTAGCATCCTCCATCATGTTACAGAAAAAGCGGTCAGAACTGAGCTCAGGCAGAGCCTCGCATCCATATAATTTTGGAGTAAGACTACTAGGTGAATGGTGCCAATTAAGGTAGCCAGATGGTGAGAGGACGCTGCTTTCTTGTTGCGATTGACCTAGAAATTTTTTTGAACAGTCCCTTATGTTGAGAGAACCTGAAGAGGCCACTGCACCTAAGAGACAATGTGATGGTGGAGTCAGATGGCCTATATCAGCAAGTTCTTCCCATGTTGATGAGAATTGATTAGGTCTCTCAGCTTTGATGCAATCATTATGACTCTCCAAAGTATCCAGCTGCTCCTGAGATGGATTATTCCATCTTTCAGCTCTTCTGTAATTTGTTTCTGCAATTTCATCATCATGTAGAAATCAATTTGATAGTGACTTTAGAAAAGGGGCGATCGAAATATTCATAGTTTAATCCAAAGTATTTGTCCTAGATCGAATTCCAAAAAAAATCCGAAATCCAAATGAGGATTTACATCAGGAAACAGCAAACTTCAACAACCTCCACAATTGCCATCGATTTGAGTCTACAAAATATAAAAATCTTAAAGATGCCTAAACCTTCAGTGGTCGTACAATGCATGGGATCGAAGGCATACGACTACTGATAGATATTTCAGGCTTTGATGATGTTGCCAATGAGAGAAGTTGTTCCCGCTCTAAACTTTCAGACAGTTCCGAGTATAAGTCTGAAAGTAGTAAGGTAAGGATGATGTAAAAATGACCGTACATATCTCGAGAAAGCATTTGAGGAAAGGCATTTGACCATTTGATAATTGCAACATTGTTCTCACCGAACTTGTATGCTTGAAAAAGCTCAGAGGTTTAAAAATTTGCCATTATCACAAGAAATGAAGCAGTACCAACGTGCATTTTAAAAGTGAATACCAAGAAAGTTTTAATAAATCAATCTTGAAATTGACATGAGGCTACAATTTGCTAATATCGCTACAGTACTCTTGCAGCCCATTAAAGTTTGAAGTCGCATACCCTATTTGCTCGTGAGAAAAGAAAATGTAAGTATTATTAGTTCAACAAGTTCCATTTCTGATGGTAGGAGATTGGTTCTTTTCTTTGTTTTCCAAAGCCAATGTTTGAATAAGGATTCAGCATATGATCAAACTAACTGAAAATGGCTTATCAATTAATAGAGTAAAGTGTCACCTGTTTTGTTTCCATAAGGATTGTAACATCCTTCACATCGGCATCCATTACAGCATCCAACTCCACCCTTAGAATACAGAGAATGTTTACAAAATAAGAACAGCTTAAAGATTGAATATGTCATGTAATTTCCAGTTTAAATATGCCATCCTAATTGAACAAGTCTGGTTGCTTTTTCCTTTTTAATTCAAAGGCAAAAATAATCATAACATCAATGTCGAAAATGCTATGTGAAATCAATTTCATCCAAACTAGAAATGAGAAAGAACAGAACTTTTTTAGAAACTCTTTTGCAGAAATACTGCCAGGAATGTGATACAAACCTGAAAACATTCACAATACTTTTTAGAACACTTTGACTTCTTGCAGTTGCACCCTTTCTTGTGCCTGGATGAGGATGTTTTCATCCATTTTCCTTCTTCCTGTATATCATTTTCACCTCAAATAAAAGATTGAGGCAAAGAAACAAGATGAGCAACTTGAAAAATGAGATTACCATCATATTTGCTGGAGAGTTGGTGGCATTATTGATAACTTTTGGAGCAAAAGCAAGAGGATTACGAGCTTCAGTTTGTTGTCGCATATCGAGAACTGTGTCCTCATATTCAGGCTTGTTAATGCAATTTACACATGAACAAGTATCTAGACAATAAATTCCAGCAGCAAAGCACTCGCAATAACTGCCCAATAACAAAAAGTGTAGGTGAGACAGTGGAAAATAGCAGGGATTATTGATTTTCTATTTTTCAATGAGACCTGAGGTAGTTCGCAAGCTTAGATGAACTAGTTCGTTTTCTTTTATACATGGAAAATTAAGGGACTGTGGACCATTATGAAAGGTGGGAGTCATCCCCAACTTCTGAAAGCGTAAGCAATTCATAGAACTAGAAAATTCATAAAACTTCCATTGTTTTTCATTTTAAGGGCATTAAAGATATCACCTGCCACTCCTGTAATGCACCATTTGTAATTACCTAACAAGTGTGAGCCACAAAAGCATGTCGATGCTCTTTTTTCTTTTAATAAAATAAAGCAAGTAACAAAACAAAATCTAAAATTTTCTCCACTCGTAGCTACTGTTCACTTACAGTTTCAAGCATCTTGATTTCTTACAGTTGCAACGTCTACAACCCTCACTCTTGATGATGTATTTTGCCTTCTTCCTAATTAACAACACCAACAAATACAAAACGTAAGCAACTTGAAAGGGTATAACTGAGAGTCGGAATGTTTGAATAAAAAACATTAAGGTATTCCACCTATTCCTCTCAGGGCTCATTTGGTTTAACTCAACTATGTCAGCATATTCTGAAGAAGGCATTGTCCCCTTGCACAGAGATGCCTGCTGCTCATATGGTATCAAATGCAGAGAATCACATGGAGGTTGCATAATACTACTAGATTGATAACTGGAAGAACCTGCTCCCGCAGCAGCTTGACTCTCCTGCTGTTCATATCCCAAGTGAGAATAAATATCCCCAAGAAAAGATAAGACTGGGTTACCGTCTATTTCCTTGCATAAATAATGGTCCCTATCAGACATTAACTTCTCCTCTTGTTGGTGTAGATTACTTCCCAATTTCTTACTTGTACTAAATTCTGAGCCCACGGACTCAGATCTGACAAAGCTATTTAAATGCAAATCTCCGCCCGAGGGAATACAAGCTGATACAGCACGGTTTCCATAATTTTGAGCTGATTTAACAGATTCACATGCAGATGGGGAGAAAGAGGACCACAATGTTGCAGTCTGGGAACAACTTCTGGCCTGCCAAATGCCAGAGATTCCTCTTGTTTCAACATGAGGTGGAACCAAACTCTCAAAGTCTGTCTGACGGCCTGGTAAGCATAAATTGGCTGTCTCATGTGTCCCATTACCCGCATGTTTGCATGAAATTGCAGCCCCAAAATGCAAATGTCTACGTATGCCACGATGGCGCTGATCAGCCTCCTGTATTGAAGATAACATTGCACTGCCGTAATTAACTCTTGAAGAAATTGGATATGAATTACTCTTGGCAATACCTTAAATAAAATATTAAATGGGAAGTTATTGTTTTTGCAAGAGAAACTTCACAAATCTCTTCAAACTCACAATTCATCAAGGATAAAAAATAAAAATAAAAATGGGAGTCCAAATTAAATTACATGTTTTATTAAATTTTGCACAAATTTCTTGGCATCTAAGTAAACTCTTCATGTTACATTTTTCTGTTAACACACAATACCTAAAGCACCAAAATCTTGATTGGTGCATAATAACTCAAGAGTCATTGAAGCTCAAGCTTGAAAACCCTCTTGATTGCAACAAAGTGTGTGCTCCAATTATGCATCGCCTTTTCTAGGAGGTCCTACTGTCTTTTCCCAGGATAAAGGACGATCGTTGAACCAAGTGTTATGAAGTAGAAGAATATGACACCTTCTTTGATATTTAAATTTAATAAGTTGCACCTTTGTAGTCAAATAAGATTCATTTGAGTCTCAACCAGGACTCAGAAACTTTTTCTGCTAAAGAAAATCTAGGGAAACCCTAAGCAGGACGGAAGCCTGCAATGACACTGACGCACTTGAACAAGACACGTGAATGATATTGTCCGTATCAAAGAACGCATCACAGGGCAAAGCTTCAATTACTATAAATAGTAAAGGATTTCCTAACAGAAATTAAAAGTATCCAGTGCAATCATATTATCTTGCTGACAGTACGTAGATCTCCACTTCACACCAAATAATTTTAAATTTCGATAAAACAGATGAAGAACTTAAATCCAAAAGGTCAACATTACATAAAAGAATATAACTAGGTTGAACAAAGCGAGAAGAAAAAAGCAGCAATATCTCCTGCACTATAAAAGGCTATAAATTTGAACATGAAATAAACTACACAAGTTTTGTATTATACGATGATGTATAAGAAACAGGAAACCAGTTTTTTACCTTAACAGATTCTTTTGATAGCGATCCTAAACTCTCTTTAGAATATTTATATGCCTCATCTCTCTGCAAAAATTCAGGAAATATCTGAAAACTAGCACCAAGTTTATCATGTTGACCACCTGCAGCCTGCAAGTACTCAATATTCTGAGGAAGGTACAACAACGGGAAACCTTTCATACTGAAATTCTTGTTAAATTAATATGCACATAATGAACCCAAATCAATTTATTCACCTGAGGTGAAAATAGTTCACGGTGCTGTTCTCCAAAAAATGTGCCCCCAAATATATCAGACTCGACATGATCATCAACATTTCCAGACAAACACTGCAGGAACTCTCCGAACCTCTCAGTTTCTTTCTGTCGTGCAGAGGCATCAAAAAAATTCATTGAAACAGAAGGGAGTTCCTCTCCAGTTTGGTCTGACATCAACACTGTAGCCTTTCCATTGCCAGCATTAGTATCATCAGCTTTAGTGGTGGTTTCTTCGTGGCTTGTAAGGCTACTCATTGAAGAGTTCATCATATTGTCCTCCTTGAAAGGATCAGCCAGATGTTCGTCAATGCATCCTGAAGAACTGTATGATTGAACTTCCTTTTGAAAGCAAGGCATCAACTGAGGTTTCGGTTGAATATCACTTTGTCTATAAACATCTGAACCTGGCATCTCGCTGACAACATACAGATTAAAATCTTCAATAACAGAAATCAATGGTGTATTTTTCATTGAAAAAAATGATAAATTCACTGCAACACCGACATCATAAACAAAACGAAAACGGTAGAATATTATAACATCAATAAATCTCAAACCTTAATAGGAAACTATTGTGTTGCTGTAGATCTACACTAACAGATCTTATGGGAGAGTGATTACTAAGGTAATTAAAACGAAATTCCTACAATTGAAAAAAGAAAAACAGAGAAATTAAACAGAAGAAATCACACAATTCAGACTGTTTCCAAATTAGAAAACTCTAACCAAGCAGTTATGGGAGGAGAACATAAGGGGGTACGGGTACCTATAATCTTCAATATAGAATCATAACAATGACACTATGACATGAAGAAGAAAACAATAATAAACATAAAAGAAAAGGAAGCAAAGAAATAAAGTAACAGATTACATCGTTTGAAAAATAAAATCCTGTCAGGAATAATAGCCATGTAAATTTGGAAAGTGAACAGAAACATTGGAAATGAAAGAACCTAGATGCAACAGAGACAAGTCCATTTCAGCGTCAAGAAAACAATCATAATAAAAACCGCATTATTAAACCATCTGAAATATAAAAAAAATTACAATGGCTCAAGTACTTGTAGCAAATTTTCGTAAAAAGTTAAGAACTTGCAAGGAAATTAAAAGAAAAAACGTCGAGAAGTTGGTTTATCCCCAAATTCCCAGATCAAAAACTTGACAACAAGAAACAGTGATTGCCATACAAATCAAAAGGGTCGTTCATAAAAGGAAAGAAAGCACAAACAATGTGTTTTCTTGGGGAAAGGTAGAAGAAAGACAGATACTTAGAGGGCCACAGGAGAGGATGCAGGCGATGAGGACGTCAAGGGGATGATGCGATTGGGTTCAGGAGAATCGATATTATTGTTTTAAAACAGTAGTGGTAAGAAGGTTTTGTAACATCACCATCATCATCGAACAAAAATGTTTTGGTTTGGAATATGAAGATGACAGTAACAAGAACAGCATAATCAGAGGTGCGGATTTTGTTGACGTTTCTTTTTGAACCTTCCTAGCAAGCGGGAACATAATTTTGTTTTCCTTTTTTCTTTTTTTATTTATTACTAGGGACTGGGTTTCCATAGCAATCCATAAGCCCATTCCATAAGCAAATACATCATTATCAGATAATTATTACCGTTATCATTATCAAATATGATGGAAGAAATGGGAGAGACCCTGTTCATAGACCGTGTCTTTTTTCTTTTTCTTTTTTTCATTTCCCTCATCAAACTTTTTAAATTATAATTTCATTCCTTAGTTATATTATTATGATTTTATATGTTGATATTTCTTCTAACTTTCATTCTTTTTGGTCTACAAAGTATCAATGAATGTTAGAAAGACTCGTGTGACCTGTGATTCAGTATCTTGACCGAGCCAACTTCCTGATCGGGTTTAACAGTTATAGTTTATATAGATTGAAGTTAATTATTTCATTTTTAGATTCACAAATATGGAAGCTACGAGAACAATAACATTAATGATGAAAGCGTTGATGGAGGTTACTATTTTTTAATGGAGGCAACGTAACGATCATCCAGAATGGAAGCCTATGGTTAAGGCTTGGTGAGGGAAGTTCAAAGTTAATATATAATCAATACTTTTAGTGGATAAAAGATGTTTTCAAAATTTAGAAATTAATTATTTTATGAAAATGATTTCAAGAAAATTTTTTGGTGGGACAAGGCAAACTTAAATGTGACAAAGAAAGTCTAGGAAAATTACAGCACAATTAGATAAGGTTTAATGTGTGATGTATTTTTTTTTTTTGTATAATAGTGATATTTTTATGTAAATGTTTTTAGTTTAATGAATTTTTTAATCAGATGGCGTGATTTTTAGTATGATACTCACAATTATGCTATAAGATAAGTTGAGTGAAATGACTTTGATGTTTGGAAGAATTGTAGACCTCCCCCACATCACAAAAGAGTAACTGAGAGAGATATCCAGAGTTCTTCATGTTGAACACTTTTAGGAGGCACTCATGGAGTGTGTACTCGAATAGAAACAAAGAGACCTATAGTTCCATTAGCAAACATATTGGTGGGTCATTTCCTTTCATTAACCATGCAAAACACTTGGTAAGAGCCTATTTTATTTTGAAGTTTTTTCTTCAAATGGTAACTGTTATTTGTGATAATGTTTAAGTATTGATTTATTTTATAGTCAACACAACTTGGACGCAAGCCTGCTCTGATAGAGTTGTATATGGAAACACAACCTAGCCTGATTCAACCATTACTAGCTATTAATGAGTTGGTTGAACAACGAGTTAGTGATCCGAGGGTTAAAATGGAGGCAAAGTATAAAGAACAAAAAAAGAAGTTGGAGGGCATACTTTTCCAGTAATTATCCTCCCTCATATGAACCTTCATGAGATTCTCCTCCCCTTTCACCTCCACATGCGACCAGATCTTGTAATTTATTTGTATAGACATTTGTAATTGATTTTTACATTATATAAAATTTATTTTTTTAATTTAAATTAGTTGTTTGATGTTGTTTAATTCAATTATGAAATTGTTGGACATCATTTTTTTGCTTTTAAAATAATAATTTGTATAAAGACCAACAAAAATTACATTGGTAAATGATTGTTATTTTCCTCGGGGAATTACAAAGAGTCATTAATTGTTTTGGTACATATCGACGAATAAATGATCACCATTTTCCTTCGAAAATTCTAGAAAGTTGTTAACTGTTTCAATATACACTACCAGAAAATCGATAAATACAAACGGAAATACCGAAGGAATTACAGTTGGAAAAAAAATTAAAACAAAGCAAAAAAAAATGATGACGTGTCAGGATTTACCAACAGAATTACTGACGGAATTTATTCCGTCGGTAAAATCCGTCGGTAAATCCATTGGTAAACTGTAAACACTGTTCATCATGTCAATTACAAAGGGAATCACCGACGGATTTTGTCCGTCGGTATTTTCCAAAGAGCTCTACAACTGTTCACTTTCCAATTACACTGTTAATTGTTGTTCTTTACGGACAAAATCACCGACGGATTGAAAAGTCATCGGTGTTATTTGGCGGTTTTCTGAAAAAATTTAATTGATTTAAAATTTTCATTTAAATATTACAGACGGAATCACCGACGGATTGAAAAATCATCGGTAATTATTGGCGGTTTCTGAAAACGTTTTACGAAATTGAAAATTTAAATTAAATATTACCGACGGAATAATTAAAAATATATTAATATTCAATTATCCGTCGGTAAATCCGTCGCTAACGCGCCCCAATAAAAAGCCTGAATCCCTTTATTTCAATAGAGATAGACTTATTTCTTCTTCTTCTTCTACTTCTTCTTCTTCTTCTTCTTCTACTTCTACTTCTTCTTCTTCACTATATGTAAAAAACATCAATATCTATTTCTTTCTCTTCTTTTCTCTCCTCATCTCCTTCTCTTTTCCTCCATACTCGGGTATGTCTTCTTCTTCTTTCTTCTTTTATTCTCTTAGTTTTTTTTAATTAATATGCTTTATGAAATTTTTTTTTTCTCTCCTTAGCTTCACTTGCAACTACATTAAGGTAAGATTTTTCTTCCTTTTTCATGATTTTTTTCACTATATTTGTTTTTTATTTTATTTTTAATTGTTTTTGTTCTTAATAATTGTATAAATGTTGTTGTGAGATTTATTTTTCATATGAGATTAATTTTTAGTTGATTTATTTATAGGATTTTTAAATTTTTAGCAATTGCAATTTCATTTTTTTCATATGAATTTTTTTAGTTGGATTTATTTTTTCATTTTATTTATTTGTTACAAATTTGTTTGAGTTGATTTTCTTATTGTTTTTTCAAGCATTTTGAGTATATATTATACAATGTTGATTTATGTTAATTTAATTATTTTATAATTTTATAAAATGAATTTTTTTAAAATGTTTTTAAATAATTACCGACGGATTTACCAATGGAATTTCCATCGGTAATTCCGTCGGTAAATCCGTTGGTAATAAAAAATATTATTACCGAGGGATATACCGACAAAATAAAACGGGTAATTTTATTTTTTTTATTTCTGACGGATTTACCGACGGACAAAAAATTACCGATGAAAGCTTCACCGATGAAGCATTTTCCATCGGTGATTTTGTCGGTAAATTAATTACCGACTGAATATGTGTCTTACGCTGACGAAAAAATTCTATCGGTAAAACTGTTAAATTTTGTAGTGATATACCTCGACGGAATCACCAACAGAATATGTCCTTGGTGATTCTGTTGGTGAATCCATCAATGAGATAGATATATTGTTGACGGATGTATCTGTCAAAAAATTGTTAGTAAAACTCACTAATGAATTTGGCGGCAAATAATGATCGATCCTTTTTTAAGGATCAAAGAAAATAAGTCATCGTTATATCCTTCAGAATAAAAATAATCTTGGAATTACTGACAAATATGATATCAGTAACAAGATACTTTTTGACGACTTGTTTCTATCAGTTAATTAATTGGTGATTTTATATTGATAGAAATAGTGTGTTTATACCGATAGAATATTTCGTTGGTGTTATGCTATTTTTTTGTTGTGATTTATTAAAATAGTGTTGTGTGTATATGTTTTTTCTTTTTTCTTTTTTTATTAGATTTTGTTTTCAATTTCACCATTCACCAAACCAATCTTCTTTTTTGTTTATGTAGTTTTTTTTTTAATTTTATCATTTAATATTAGGTTGTTTTGGAAATTATGCTTTTAATTTTTTTTTTGTTGGGTTATATACTGGTTTCATGCATTTAGCCTTTCTCTCTCTCTCTTAATTTCAACCATTAAAATTAGACTTGTTGGAAGTGGGGCTTCATAATTATTTTTTATTTGCTTTCTATGAATTTATATCAATCTTATGATCTAGATCACAAGTTTAACAGGTTAACTTGGATTCAATTAGACTATTTTTTAGGCTGATTTTTCTAATTAAATTTTTTTATTTCATCTTTCAACATTGAATTGATTGAAAATTAGGATTCGTAATCTTTTTATTTATTTATTTTCTTTTTATGGGAATAACATCCTGATCTCATGACCTGGGTCGCGAGTTGACAGGTTGTTCTGGGGTTGACTCACTTCATTTTTTGGTCATTTTTTTATTGAATATTTATTTAATTGGTCTTCATAATTTTTTTTATTCGCTTTCTATGAGGTTATTCTGATCTTATGATCTAGGTTGCGGGTTTGAAAAGTTAACCCAGGTTGACTTGATTCATTATTTTTGGATCATTTTTTAATTGATTTTTTTTTCAATTTCAGGATCCAACAACTCAATCTTTTTCTTCTTCTTTTTATTTAATTTTGTAATTTTTGTAATTTTGCTTTTTGTGGAATTATCCCGGTCTTATGGATTTATGTTTTTTCCTCTCAATTTCAACTTTTAACGTTAGATCTGTTGAAAATAGAGTTTCATAATTTTTTTTATTTGCTTTATGTAAAGTTATTTCAGTCTCACGACTTAAGTCACAAGTTTAACAGGTTAGTTTGGGTTGACTTAAGTTGTTTTTTTGTCGGTCTTTTTTTAATTGATTTTTTATTTGTTTTCTATGGAATTATCTCGATCCTATGGTCCAAGTTTTGAGTTTGGAAGGTTAACTCATGTTAAATCATATTGTTTTTTGTCTTTTTTAATTTTTTTTTCAAGTTTATCTTTCAACATTGGGTTCATTAGAAATTGACATTCATAATTTATTTTTATTTGCTTTATATAAGTTTATTATGATCTTATGACGTGGTTCATATATTTGACATGTTAAACCAGGATGATTTAATATATCATTGTCTCAATATTTGAAAAAAATATCATCCAATAAATCACCGTATCAATATTTTAAATTTTTTTTTAATATGTATTATATTTTAAGTTCATGATTAATTATTTTTTAATTAGAAAACACATTAGCAATGCTTGAACTTTTTTTAAGTTAAAAAATTAATATGAATCATAGCTACGGGTCAATGATCTAGTTAAATAACTAATATTTGAAAAAAATATCATCCATTAAATCACGATATCAATATTTTAAAAAATTTGGTTTCTAATATGTATTATATTTTAAGTTCATGATTAATTGTTTTTTAATTAGAAAACACATTAGCAATGCTTGGACTTTTTTTAAGTTAAAAAAATTGATATGAATCGCAGCTACGGGTCAATAATCTAGTTAAATAACTAAATAAATAGTACTAGTTTACTAGTTCACGCTACACTTTGGTAGGATCAAAAATTTTTGAATGTTAAAAAAATGTCTAAGCCATATGAGACTTTTTGTTATTGTTATTAAACCTGACCAAGCGGGTTAACCTTTAAACCTCTTGATCCGACTTCTTGCCTAGTTCGAGTTTAAAATTAACTTGTGTTGGAGTTGTTTTGACATGACCTAATTGACTTGATAAGTCCAAAAGAATACAAATAATCGGTAAAAAAACATGGTTGACTTTAAAAGAAAATCGAAGATGATGTATTTTTTATTTTAATATTGAAATGACAATATATGGAATCAACCTGGACTTCACGACTAAACTCACCATATTCACAACCTGGATCATGGATTCCACTAAGTTTAACAATTTTTTTAAGCTATTTTTATTTAATGATATGATAATAAAAATAGATACTTGTAAAATTAAGCACCAATTAAATACCAAGATATTTTTTTAAGACTATAATAACCTCACAGGAAGCAAACCAAAATAAATTATGAAAAAATTCCAAATCAACTGAATGTTGAAGGATGAAATTAAAAAAAAAGCCAAAAAGAATTTATCAAAAGAAAAAAATAGGAAGATGGACTTAAAAAAAAAAGAAGGAAAAAAAGAGTTCAACTGAGTGGGTTAACCTTGTAACCTCTCGATCATATTCCTTACCTGGTATGGGTTTAAAATTAACCAGCATAAGAGTTGTCTCGATGTGAGTAAGTTGACTCGGTGGGTTCAACAGTAACCCGAACAATAGGTAAAAAACATGGTTTGACTTTGAAAAATATTTCAAGATTACATCTATTTTTTTTTTAATATTGAGATGATAATATATTTGATTGATCTATGCTTTGCAACTTATCCCGTCAAATCAAGAGTCTGAATCATAAATTCCACTGATTTTAACAACTATATTTTTTAAAACTATTTTTCACTTAATAGTACAATAACACAAATAAACGCTCATAAAATTGAGTATCAATTAAATATTAGAATGTTTATTTGAAATTGTAATAACCTCATATAAAACATACCAAAATAAATTATAAAAGAAAATTAAAAATTAATAAAATATTGAAGGATGAAATTAAAAAAAAACTAAAAAAAAATTTAATTAAAATAGGTGTTTGAAAATTAAGCATTAACCAAATATCAAGATATTTGTTTGAAAAATCAATAACATAATAGAAATCAAGTCGAAATAAATTATGAATAATAATTCAGAATTAATGAAATATTAAAGAATAAAATTAAAAAAATAAATAAAATAATTTAATTGAAAAATACCTAGAGGGTAGATTTTTTTTTTAAAATACTCCTTTATTGTTAATATGAAGTGATAGGGAAAAACACCCCTTCCTTTAATAGAGTAGGTAATCCTTTGTACTCTTCATCCTTTTACGTACTTGTACTTTTATCCATCGTTGACTTTCCCAATCCTTCTTGAAAAACACTTGACCACCAAGAGCTTGCTCAAGTGTTTTGGGGCTCAATGGGCTACTATAGTTTAGATTGGGTCACAATATTATAGGCCTTGAGGCCCGCTGTTTATATTTTCTTCTCTGGCAAAAGCAAAACAACAAAAACAAACAAATAAATAAATAAAAAAGCTTACGCGCTCCGTTTAGCTTTAGCTAGCCCAGAGTTTAAACCCTAAACCCTAAGAAAGCAAAGGGAAACTGAGCTGGCTTTCTTCTCCACTTAACAAACACAGAAGATGAATTACAGATTTCATAACCTGCTCGGAGCCCCCTACAGGGGAGGCAACGTTGTGATTACCCAAAACACCCAACTTATCTCACCTGTCGGTAACCGAGTCTCCATCACCGACCTCCTCAAATCCCAAACCATAACCCTTCCACTCCAATCCTCCTCCAACATCCGCCGCATCGCCGCCTCCCCCGATGGCACTTTCCTCCTCACAGTCGACGAGAACCACCGCTGCCACTTTATCAACATCCCCCGCCGCGTCATCCTCCACCGCATTAACTTCAAGAATGCAGTCAATGCCCTCAAGTTCAGCCCTGATGGTAAGTTTATTGCTGTTGCGGCTGGAAAGTTGGTTCAAATCTGGCGGTCTCCGGGGTTCAAGAAGGAATTTTTCGCTTTCGAGTTAGTTAGGACCATAGCAGATTGCGAGGATACAGTTACCGCGATTGATTGGAGCTTAGACTGTAAGTATTTGCTTGTTGGCTCGAAGGATTTAGTGGCACGCCTCTTTTGCGTTGAGAAATTGAAAGATGGGATTTTGAATAAGCCCTTTTTGTTTTTAGGCCATAGAGATAATGTCGTTGGTTGTTTCTTTGGTTATGATAAGAAAAATACTGATCAGGTTAATAAAGTTTATACAATTACGCGTGATTGTTACATTTTTAGTTGGGGTTATAGTGGTAATAATGATGGTAATTTTGATGAAAACGATGAGGGAAATTCAGAGCCTGCGTCTCCAGGGACGCCAAAGAGGGATGGGGAAGGGAATGTGAATGGTGAGAGCTTGGGTAATGTTAAAAAAAGGAAGGATTTTGATGGGAAAGATCTGGGAGAAGAGGGGTATTTGCATAAGAGGAAATGGGAGCTGTTAAGGAAAGATGGGTTTATGCAATCACCGGCAAAGTTAACTGCATGTACTTACCATAGGGGGCTTGATATGGTGGTGGTGGGGTTTTCTAATGGTGTTTTTGGGTTATATCAAATGCCAGATTTTGTTTGCATGCACTTGTTGTCAATTTCCAGGGAGAAGATTACTGCTGCAGTGTTCAATGAGAGTGGGAATTGGTTGGTGTTTGGTTGTGCAAAGCTGGGGCAGTTGCTTGTGTGGGAATGGCGGTCAGAGAGTTATGTGTTGAAGCAACAAGGGCATTACTTTGATGTGAATTGCTTGACTTACTCGCCAGATTCACAATTGCTGGCTACTGGGGCGGATGATAATAAAGTAAAGGTACAAAATGAGCATACAGAGATGTTTTATGTTTTTCGGAAGCTGTAGTTACTTAGCATGCTGTTCTCAGATCGAATTTGTTATGGAAATGTCTGCATGATGAAATAGGCTAGGTTATTCAAGGATATTTAGGTGCTCTTACTGTGTATATATGGATTGTCTGAAAGAAATGTGTTGCTATGTGCATGTGTGGACGTGATTGGTAGCAAAAATTTTATGCTTATTTGTTTGATATGCAATTGCTAATCTATATTCTGGAGAGTATATTGGAAAAATGTTATTGATGCATTTGCAAAAATGTGATGATTTTTGTTTATTGTCTATATGTTATATTCATAGGTTGTGAATTTGTTTGTGTGCATGTACACATCTTTGTTAAATGCAATTGGTTGGCCACTGTATTTGACCCATGTATTCTGTTCATGGTCCTTTAAAATTTCAATTTGTTTATATGGCTTTGGTCCTATAGCCCATCTGCTGTTGTAGTTGTTGCAGTGTTGGCCTTTTCTAAGGTAACAAATTTTATTTAAAATGATGAGGTAGCACGTGACGAATGTATGCTTGTAATGTTTGGTAAGTGTGTGTGATCATACTGACCATGTTTGTCTTAAACAGTTCCTATGATGGTATATTAGTACTATATTTCATGTATCTTGTGAACTTAGCTATGTTCTGAATTTTACTAATGTGAGAATCATCAGAATCTTAATTATGAGATCTTGTGCATGCTTATTTCATAGTACTTTCACAATTTGATGATCTATTTTTCATTTCTGATTGTTTAGCTTTTGATAATGTGCTATATGCTTGTCTTTTTGTTGACTCCTTTATTTTTGTACCTATATGCCATATGAATGTGTTGTATTTGCTTGTCACAGGTGTGGACTGTTTCATCGGGCTTTTGCTTTGTAACATTCTCGGAGCACACTAATGCCGTGACTTCTCTTCATTTTATGGCTAACAACCATTGTCTTTTAAGTGCATCTCTTGATGGAACAGTACGTGCATGGGATTTGTACCGTTATAGAAATTTTAGGACATTTACCACCCCTTCTTCAAGGCAGTTTGTCTCTTTGGCAGCAGATCAAAGTGGGGAAGTAATTTGTGCTGGAACTCTAGATTCATTTGAGGTACTAATTTCTTTTGCTGCTGCATTGAGAGTTGAGACCAATCTGCTGTTTTTTTTTTTTTTCCTGATAGAGTGCTTAATTTTTGTTTTCAATAGATATTTGTTTGGTCAATGAAGACAGGCCGTTTATTGGATATCCTTAGTGGTCATGGAGGTCCTGTTCATGGGCTGATATTTTCTCCCACAAATGTGAGTTGTATTTGATAGCTGTATCTGCGCTTTCTGGTTATCCATCCCTTATTTTGTGTTAATTCCTCTTGGTTTCTGTGTTTTGTCCAAAGTGGTTTATTTACATGAATTTCTTTTGATGTTCGACCCCCCTTCTACATTTGGCATATAACAAATCTTGGATTCTTGTAAATTAACTAATAGCAAACACATGAACAAATTTGTAAGGTTTATAGTCAGCTTTCATTACCTATTGATTCATGAGTAGCTTCTGAAGTGAACCTAATTTGCCTGTAGGCAGTCTTAACTTCATCATCATGGGACAAAACTGTTCGCTTGTGGGATGTTTTTGAAGGAAAGGGAGCTGTTGAAACGTTCCCTCACACACACGATGTTCTTACTGTGGTTTATCGTCCAGATGGAAGGCAATTGGCTTGCAGCACATTAGATGGGCAAATTCATTTCTGGGACCCAATTGATGGCTTGTTAATGTACACCATCGAGGGCCGCAGGGATATTGCTGGAGGGCGTCTCATGACTGATCGTAGATCAGCGGCAAACTCAACTGCAGGAAAGTGTTTCACAACCTTGTGCTATTCTGCTGATGGGAGTTATATATTAGCTGGTGGAAGTAGCAAGTACATCTGTATGTATGATGTCGCTGATCAGGTCTGCTTCATTCTTATGTATAACCTCATGCTTATCATTTCACATTTTAATTTGGTAAATGTTTCAAATAGTTTAATTATCTAGTTTTATTATTTCATGAATTTCATCACAACATGTTTCTATCAATCACTGGAAAGCTCAAACATTTTTGTTTTTGTCATGCATAAGCTAGTTGAATGTAGAAATTAGATTGATAACTATTTGGATGTTGGATATACTTTTGAAGGAATGGTATAGCTTAATTACCTAGTGGCTTATTCTTCCATTTTACATTTGTTTGGATGGGTTCCTTGGTCTGCCAGTGTAGATCTCTCTTAATGTTTGAAGTAGTGGATTGATTTATGTATGAACTGCAGGTTCTGCTGCGTCGCTTCCAAATAACTCACAATCTCTCACTAGATGGGGTGCTGGATTTCTTAAACTCCAAGAAAATGACAGATGCAGGCCCACTTGATTTAATTGATGATGATGACTCTGATACTGAAGAAGGCGTTGATAAACAAACTCGAGGAAAGTTGGGGTATGATTTACCAGGATCCATGCCCA
>Ga0325403_1000829_pt1 | contig 23879 bp, 17 predicted proteins | sample PopdelMetagenome_19_FD_205665 | JGI IMG/M metagenome (GOLD analysis project Ga0325403, IMG submission 205665) | Populus deltoides microbial communities from Bellville, Georgia, United States - Xylem-PdKOR-R4 | ecosystem: Host-associated > Plants > Phyllosphere > Stem > Wood/Secondary xylem... | reverse complement strand
TTTTCTGGTCCTTCTTCTTCTAAGGGTTGGCTCTGCTGCATCTTATCATAGTACACGCGATCTTAGCAATCTCTCTCTCTTCACATGCACATTCAAGTTTAATAAAACTCAATTCTCCATCTTCCTCTTTCTTTCTTTCTAATGTTCTTTGTGTATTTATACTACGCAACAAAATCTCATATATGTGGCAATTTTTTGCAAGACTAAACAAACACCTGTTGAATTTTTTTTCCTTCTCATTTTCATGTGAAGGGTCTCAAAACAAGGGAAATATTATCTTGTTGTCGGAATAAAGATGACAATGGCTAAAAGTTTCAAAGTGCTTCCCTCGTACTCTCCTCTCCAGTGACATTAATTAGCGTGAGTATTCCTTTATCTACTTGGGTACAATTTTTTAGGTCACTCTTCCCTTCGTATCTTGCAACCATTCTCTCTATCCCAATTTTCTAAGCTAAGTGAGTCTATTTCGTATTACGTTGTTTTTATGGTTATGATTTAAGAAATAGTTTAATAAAAAATATTTTTTGTAAGGTTTATTTTTAATTTTGACATATTTAATTAAAATTACGGTTAAAATTATAATTAAAAAACAATTTATTGTATTTGATTAATATATATATATATATATATATGGTACTAAACGACACATTTTGTTTGATAAAGTCGTTTTTTGTGGACTTAGCTAATAAAGTTAAGTAATGCAATTGTAAGAGTTTACCATAATTAAATGAATTGTGTATAATAATATTGTCAAGTAAGAGGCAAGAAAAGCGGCCGAGCCATTTTAATTTATCTTGATTTACGATACCAAAACAAACAATGGTATGGCTTTTCAACCAAGAATACCCTTTGTTCTTGCTTTTGAAGGTTCTTAGATTGCAAAACCTAATTATCAAGTTGTTCTGTACGCGCAGTAACCTTTCGTTCTCTGGGACCCTTTATTTCCAATTTGCAGCGGACTGCAAAACCTAATTATTTCGTCCGCAGAAGTACTATTTTAGTTCAACTCATCGACAAATTATTTCCAGAGCCATGAATGATTAATTTTATCGGATACAGCGAATGGTCGATCTAATAAATCATTGACAAATTATAATTTGTTGTTGGTGATCGAAAAATGCTTTCTTAAGTGTGTTAGGCAGTTTGGTTGTGATTGTTTTTTAAATAATTTTTCGTGCTAAAATACATGTCAATGATATTTTTTTATTTTTGACATCAACACTTTAAAATGATTTGCAAACACTAAAAATATATTAATTTAAAGTTAATAAAAAAATAAAAAAAAATTAAAATTTTATCAAAAACACTTTTGAAATACAGAAACAAACAGGTCCGATTTCATCGTTACCTTCTAACTGAGATTTGTTTTAGCTTCGCTATCCTTATTCTTATTCCTATGAATTTCCTCCGCTTCTTCTTCTTCATTTCAATCCAGTTTTTTTTTCTTTCCTTTTCATTTCAATTTTATTGTTATTATTTTTTAATTTCATTCTTTTATTTTTTTAACACTAATTCAATTTGTTTTTCAACCGACTAAGTCTATTAAATTACTTTAAGATAATTCTCATTTTAACTAAGCAAAACAAAAAGTGAGGTTTATATTTTTTTTCTCCAATCAATTTCAACCTTTTTCTCAATTGTGTTTTTATATTTTTTTACCAGTTAATCGGGTTGCTTTTTGATTAACCAAGTTGACTGACTCATGTCAAACCAACTTTCACATTGTCTAATTTTAAACTTAAACAAGACTAAAAGCCGAGTTGAGAGTTTTTTTTATTAATTTTATTTTTTTTCTCAAATTCATCCTCATATTTTTTACCGGTCAGTCGGGTTTGTCTTTAGACCAACCAAGTCAATTGAGTCCTGTTAGAACAACTTACATACTATTTAATTTTAAATCTTGACCAGGTAAGATGTTAGGTCAAAAGTTTTTTTCTGTTAATTTCATCTATTTTTTTTCTTAATTTTATCTTTAATTTTTTTTATAGATCGTTTGAATTACCTTTAAATATATCATGTTAAGTAGGCAATATTAGAGTAACTTTATATTATTTAAATTTAAATTCAATTTTAAATTAGGTAAAGAATCAAAATATAAAATTTCAAGATTGACATGTATAGCTAACCTTAATAATAATGTAAAATAATTCTTCATGACTTTTATATTTTTTATTATATTTGAAATTTTTCTGATTCAACCGGTAATATAGCGCTGGCTAGGCTGTGAACTGGTTTCTTCTAAAGCTTCACGTTCTCATCTGCCAGTCGAGGTACAAACATGCATCAAAGCCCAGCTACTACACCTACCAATCTTTACAGATACAAACATAATTTGAACCAGCCTTTCTTTTGGCGAATATCCCATTAGACAGTCTTTTGGTATTTTAGCCACCCCTCTCTCCCTATATATATATATATATATATATATATTCTCTATTCCGGATAAGAGGGTGTTTAATATTATTATTTTTATTATACAAGTGAATTGCATTAAAAAGAAAAGGAAGAAATAGAAACATCTTTAGCAAGGAAAACATGAATGGTCATTCTCCAAATGCATGGGAAGGCAGTCGGGTCATGATTATCGGTTCAATGGGGTTCATTGGCGGGTTCATAGCCGAAGCTAGCCTCGAATGTGGCCACCCCACTTACCTTCTGATCCGGCCTGAACTGGCTTCCCTTTCTAAGGCGTCCACCATCAAGTCTCTCCAACACAGGGGAGCTACCACCATATACGTAACCAACGCATATCTTGTGGCCTTTTTTATTTTTACTTGGTCTTTATTTTAATGCACACGCAGCCGCAGGTGTAGATGTTCGTGTGTGTGTGTGTGTGACTCGGGTGATTGTGATATCAGGGCTCTATCAAAGATCAAGATTTAATGGAGAAGGTGATTAGAGAACACAAGATTGAAATTGTGATATCAGCTGTTGGTGGTGCAAGCATAGCAGACCAAGTCAAGCTTGTTAATGCCATCAAGGCAGCTGGTACTGTAAAGGTAATGTCTAAACTCTCGAGTATGTTACTTGACTAGTTACAATGGGCAGATTTTGTCAAAGTTACACGTGCCAACAAACGAGCACTATTGCCCGTCGTCTATATATCTTGTGCGTGTCCTTTTATATGCATTCCCAGACATCTGAAATTAATGGAAACTCGCAAACGCCGTTAACAAACTGTGATCCCACCGTATTTGGGAAGCCATAGATTTGAGCCTCTCTTCTTCTTCTTTTTTCTGGCATAAACACCCTCTATTATAATTGCAAGCCTAGCACTAACCAGTATTAATAGTTTTCATAATAATTTTTTAAGTGGTGTAGCTCAACTAGTCAGATCCTAGATTTGTTTTATATAGATCACCAGTTCGAGTTTTACAAATTTCAGGGTCACGGAACGCTTATATTATTGTTAATTTCAGAGCCTACGGAATTAGTTGAAATACACATAAACTTGTTCGGACACTCACGTTAATCTAAAAAAAAAATAGTTCCATAATCTTCGTTTTAATAACAGATCGGCGATCATCGTCCACACATATAAAGGTTGTTAGCTTGACATAGTATCTGTTTGGTCTTGATGTACTTCAAGAGAATGGGGGTGAAGCACAGCCTTTAAATGGTTATAAGAGAACAAAGGATAGACATGCTCTTTTGATGAGGAAATACAATGTCTGCGCGCAGAGATTTTTGCCATCTGAATTTGGCCATGACATAGACAGAGCTGATCCAGTGGAGCCAGGGCTTACCATGTACAAAGAAAAGAGACAAGTTAGACGTTACATTGAAGAAGCTGGGATTCCCTACACTTACATTTGCTGCAACTCCATAGCTGCCTGGCCTTACCATGATAACACTCACCCTGCTGATGTTCCTCCACCATTGGATCGGCTCCAAATCTACGGTGATGGAACAGTTAAAGGTGCACCCTAACGGCTATATATTCTGTTGATTTTATTTTTGTCAAGGAATATGATTCGAATGATTAATATGTACTTATAATTCACAGCATATTTTGTTGCCGGTTCTGATATCGGAAAATTCACAATAAAATCAATTGATGATAATCGAACACTCAACAAAACTGTTCATTTTAGACCTCCAAGCAATCTGCTAAGCACTAATGAGCTTGCCACTTTATGGGAAGAGAAGCTTGGATACAAGCTGCCCAGAGTCACCATCACAGAAGATGATCTACTTGCTGCTGCTAGAGGTTGGTTTTAAATATAACTGCCAGTGTTGTTTTCTGGGATAAACTTGTTTTTAAAGATATCATTTTAAGAGCAAAACCAGAGTCAAATATCCATTTATCAAGCATGTCCCGGTTGTTTTCACAGCCAGTTTTCATGAATGCAGAGATGCGGATTCCACAGAGCATAGTTGCTGCCATTACTCACGACATTTTCATAAACAGCTGCCAAATAAACTACAGCATGGATCAGCCAAATGATGTTGACGTGTGCTCGCTCTATCCAGAGTTGCCATTTAGAACCGTTGATAAATGCTTCAATGATTTTGCCGTAAAGATGATCAGCAATCCGAAACTCGTTAACAAGCCAGCGAACAAGAATGGCACCATGATGCCAAATCCTAAACCAGAAGCTTTATTTATTACAGCATGATATTCGGGAGAACATATCCCTTTCATTCTCGTGTTTTTATGTTTGCGACGGAAAATCTATTGATATATTCTTCCTACCTAGGATAGGGAGATGCTATCAAATCTAGCAAAACCTGTTTCTAGCAGAATTTTGTTTGTATGTTATGAGGGTGCGGTGCTGCGTTAGCAATATACTGCATTTTTCTATAACTATTTGGCTTTCTAAACAGTTCAGTCTACGAAAAAGTTGTGAACCTTCACATGGGCATACATCAAATTGTTTATAAAGAAAAGTCATGTCCCTGTCGTCTGCAAATAACGTGACACGCAACCCCAGCACTTGCTGATGAGAAAAACATTTCTAATAGACTTCTGGCATTAATATGACGGACACTGGGTAACAAATTGGTTTCATGCAAACACTAAAGATGTCAAGCAGCAGCTGATATTACAGATTAATCAAACAAAACACACTCTTGTGCTTAATGCTCCAAAATCGACTTCTAAATTTGACAGTAGAGTAAATTAAAGACTAGACTTCAGGTCTTAAAAGAATGCCTGATGGCTAGTCTTTGGCTGTTTTGTATAATAAACTTCCATAGTTGGGTGATCTCATTTTCTGACGTCCCTAAAGAGGAAAGCAGATTTTCTTTTTTTTACTTGCTTCTCGCAGTATAGGTCAAAGGTGCCATCAATATGATGCGGATTCTCAAACTATCACTAGTAAAGGTAACATGCAAATCTTGCCCATGAAATCAAAGTACTAAACAGTATTTACATTACAACTTAGAAGAGTATTTCAAGCATCCACTGCCAAAAGAAAATATACACAGAAATAAGTTCTTAAATGTTTAGTGGGTATATGTGGCACGGCAAATACTTTTCAGCATCTTGCACCAATAAAAACAAACTATTTACATTTTTTTCATGGAAAAAAAAAAAGGAAAGGAAAGGTGCTGGCAACCGTGTTCTACATGTCCTAATGCATAATTATGTTAATTTGAACAAGCAGAACGCACAGAAGTAAAAGTTCTGGTCAGCTGTAAAAAGAACTTCCCTGCTAAAGCTGTTATACCTTATCTGCACACTCCAATTCATCATCCATATTACAAAACGCTGGAAGCTAAACATCATATACAGATAAGCGCTCCTCAACAGAGACACGACAAATTGGACATTTTTTACACCTCTCACAGCAGGTGCTGCAATGCATTTAATAATCAATCAGCATTACAGTAAGGGAGGGGAAAAGAAAAATGAACTTCATATTTTAGCAGACATCAAGATAGAAACCATACCTGCAAAGGATACGATGTCTACAGGGGAGCAGAACCACACTGATCTCTCCCTCAAAGCACACCCTGCATAAAACTTTTTCCTGACCAGTACAACAAAATAACATTTAGATATCTCACTAAACAGACAACATACTAATGCAACTTCAAGTAACAGACCATCTCAAGCAAACTCCCATAATTTACAGACAGCAGACACCAGGATCTTTGGCAATGCATAAAGCTTTTTCATACTTTATTTCGGACAATTATAGTGTTTGATACACAGATGCTCCTTTGAAGATCTACGCTTGAGAAATATTCATTGGAGATCTAAATTCCAAAATATTATGTGCACTAGGATGTATTTCTGTTTAATAACTAATTGGAGCTTGGCACTAAAATTTCGCATGATGCAGATTTTTTTTCATTTATGTATAATGTTTTGACAGTATTATTGCAATTATTGTAATCCAACAAGTATAATGCAATTGACAAACTGGAGACAGAATTTCATGTTCCAGATTAAAATAACTTTCATTTAGATAATCAATTTCAGTTAAACCAGAAGGAATTCTGTTTAGGAAAACAAAAGTTTTCAAAACAGGGTGCTTAAATTGATGCATTTAACATTGCCATCATCTTCAGCATAACATCCATGTTCTGAATAACTATATGAAATGCTTCGGTGAGATTAATTTATAAACATAAACCACATATTCTTCTCTATATTAGTCTCAAATTACAAGAATACACATACCTGCATGCACTAAGGAACAGTACATGTTTCTTTCAGGCTCCTCTTCAACTTTTATTTGAGGACTAACTAATGTTCACTAGGATATTATGCCAAAATTCAGAATTACTGCTTTACCCATTTTGAAATCATTTTAGTTCATCAATAAACCTAAAAAATTGACATAGATTTACATATTACAATTTTCAACCCTTGGGTAAAACATGAATTGAACTGATCCACAAGGCAGAACTAAGTAATGGAACTAAGAATGTTCAAAATCATAGAATAAGGGTCCTGCCCTAAAAATGAAAAGAGTGATGCTTCCCAAAGAATAGAAATTATAGTATTCCTGTGTTCAGACCATGTCCCTTGATTATGAAACTACAAGTAAAGCATTGGGGTATTACATTTTGAAGTCTTTCAAACTCCTGCTGGCTGTATTTGGTGATTTCTGTCTGCTCACCAAGAGCTGCTTGAAGCCTCCATACCTGAAATGTAAGAGAATCATGCAAGAATGCAAAGGTGGACTATAAAGGGTCAAAATCAATGTTTGCATTGGCCAATAAAAATCCATGGTTGGATCCAAGAGTAAACAAAGAGAGAGGGAGAGTATGCTTATATATATAAGTGAAACCTTGTCTTTGCAACAAATAGAATACAAAGAAAAACAATGAGGACTTTATTACCTCCTCAGCAAGATCCTTTTTAGGCATTTTCTTCACTATCTCAGGAGGATAACCACAGAAAGTATTATAACTACACATCAATGAACCAAATGTACAAAGATCAGAAACGAGCACCAATTTGTAACTTTTTATGAATTTTATAAAAACTTAAAAGATTTAATTCAACAGCTAAAGCACCAAAGCAACCCACTGAAATGGACAGGGAGGGGGAGAGAATATAACACTTGTGGAGAAAATTCAAAAAAGAAAAATTGAGGATGCTTGATCAATTGGGATTTGAGGATATCTGGTGTCAACAAAGACAAGTAAAGCAGTAGTGATGCTACCTGTAAAATTAATTGCACACATACTATTGAATCTAGGTTTACTGAGCTCTTGACTACGATTTAGGGAATGGGTAGGTCAAGGCAATCCACCCAACCCAGAATACCTACAACCATAACTCACTCCGCGCCTGACCTGATCGGGTCAAGTCAAGCAGAGGGCTTTGTCTACTCATTAGGTACCCACCAGGTATCCAACCCGATTCCTAAAAAAAAAAATCATTATTTGAAATCACATTAAATCATATCCTAAACAAATAAAGCAATGGGTACAAGTTGGGTGATGAGTCAGGTGGAATCCACATCCACTCCAGCACCCAGCCCTGGTAAAACCAGTTGGGTTTCACCTGCACCTGGTTTGACCCTGGTCAAACTGTGTAAAAACCTGACCCAACAGTTTTGAGTGACACTGGATACCCGAGCGAAGTTGCCATTCCTACTTCTATTGCTTTTTTCCCCCACCATATGCAACTTTCATTTCATGATTCTCCATACTTCTAAACATTAAAAAAATCTAGCAGTTCTCCTAAACAATTTTCATATTGCAGTCCACCATTCAAATTTAAACAGGTTTACAGTTTCCAAGATTGAAATAAGCAAAATACAGTTTCAATGATCTCAATCCTATTCTTATGTCCATATCTTTCTTTGACCTCACCAAAGGATATGTCATCCAACATGACACATGCTCAAAAAAGAAACAAATATTTTAGCAGTTTATGAACCATTATAAAATGTACAGAAATAGATAATATACTAACCTGGCATCACCCATGTGGTACAATCGGGCCTGTTCCTCTTGACTTCCCTCATCAATTGACCACCATCCCAGTAGCCTGTATCAAACAAATTGGGAGAAACAGAAGATTATTCTGTTAGTAATCATACCACATCAAATACTTCCGCTGGCTCAGTGGAATCATGACCTTTCCTAACAGGTTAGGCTTCTGATGGAAAGTTGGTGATCACCTGGAACCATGGTGCAAGAACCCCAAGCAGTCATGAGCTCTTGAGGAAAATGTAAAATATCTTCCAGTGCCAGCTTCACTCCGTAATAAAAGAACAAGCTTCTCTGCCAACTTAGAAGCAGCAAATAATACACCAGCACCTTGAAGCAGGAAAAGCGGAGAGAAAAGAACCAGAAGCGGTATATTTCTAGCACCAGCAGGTGTTCCCTGAATTAAAAAGCCATTATCTATTAATAAGCGAATCCCATTCAGCAGGCATGAATAAAAGTCAATTTATGTAAGTACCTCTAAATGCATACAAAGGAGAACTTGGAAACCAATCAAGGGAATTTTCATGAGATGGCCACCAATATCTTGTAGACCACACATTCTGTCCTGGTGTTGATTCTCCTCTGGAGAAACCATTAAGCCACCATTCCAATCAAGATATCTAATCGTCATTGAAGATGAAGCTTCTCTTGTCCGAGAATTTCTATGGATCACTGGATTAGACCATTTAGTACAGACAAGAAAGGCAAAGCACTCAGCAATGCTGCAGAAAAAAATGTTTAGATTTATCATTTCGTTGTGGCACTAAAACCTTGAACAACATACCTCCAGCTTTATTATGTCTGAACTATGAAGCAGTACAGAAAAACAGCAATCAGAAAGAAAGAATCAATGCAACCTTACCTAAAGTTTATGAACAGGTCCCACCAGCCAAGTGCACCCACATCACCTGCAATATTTTAAGAGAGAACCAGAAACCAGTCATTATTTTGATATAAGCCATTACATGTAATGATTCAGTATAGATAGGATCACCCACATTATACAAAAGGACAAGTTTAGTTCACATTGTGGTCCATGGAAAAGAAAAGTGAAAATCAATTTCCACTATTCAGGACTACTCAGGAATGACCACCCCCCCCCCCCCCCACCTCAATAAGTGAGTGTGAAATTATACTAGACCAAGAAAGACATCACAGAATTACTCGAAGAACGTGTGCACTACCTCCAAAGTATCAATCAGAAAATTGAAAATAAGTAATTTAGTTTCTCTCTAATTACTCCATTCTCATTCCACATGAGCACAATAACAATAATAACCATGTAAGAGAACTTTCAAAAAAAAAATAAAAGAAAATTGAGAAGTGAATAAGACTATCTGAAAAGATGAAATTATAAATGCGGATTCTGGAATTGAAACTAGATAGCTGGGAAAAAAATCCCCAATTAATTTGAATGCACCAATGCAATTGTATTTAAAAATCATGTGAAGTTAAGAAAGATTACCACCCAGCTTTAGAAGGGTAAAGACTGTAGCAGCCACAAAGAAAACCATAGAAATTGCAACCCAGAAGTGCTACAAAAGTAGAATGGAAGTTCATTAATCCTTGAACAAATTCATATACAACCTAAACCATCATATGAATTAAAAACCAACAAGCTTGAAAATGCCAAATTTGTAATAATGGCACCTGGATCTTAGGTAACATTAAAAAAAAAAAGCATGATCTTGCAAATGTCGTATATGACATTTCTGCATGAAAATAGTGTCTATAGCAAGATACTCATTTTGGAATTATCCAAAACCACGAAATACAAAGACATCTCTCTCTCAGAAACAGCAAATCATAATTTTCAAGATACAGCAAAAATTACAGCCATGAAACTTTATTTACTTTCAACAAATTAATTGAGTCCTTGAGGTATAAACTGTACTGTATAAACGTTTTTGTTAACAATTTCAAATAACTACTCTCTGTTAAGGAAGTTATTATGTTTGTTAACAATTTCAAGCAAGGGTTACATAAATTCATTATATGTTGCTAAATTAGTTCCAAGCCACAGACAACATACTAGACTATGGCATGCTTTGAACAGCTCCCCAAGTTAGTACAATGACAAACTTACAGGCAATGTTTCCCATATCGCTTCATCACTAATGCTTTCTTCTTCTCCAGGCATAAGAGCCTTACACATTCTGTAGAAGAAATGAAACTCCGTTAAAAATAGTACAGAATACAATAGTAATTACCAATTGGGAAGAAAACTTGGATATGGGAGGAGGAAGGGAGGCTAACTGAAGTGCCATGTGTAATTCGGAAAAACAGTAATGATGTTAATTGCCAGTAGAAAATTGATGGCAAACATATTGTGAACAGAACTTAAATTTAGTTGAAAATTTTGGACGTGATCCTTTATATAACATTTGGTATAATTATCTTTTCATATTCTAAAGAGGTTGAACCCTTCGAAAGAAGATGTGTTTAGTGTAAAAAGAACAATTAAGGCAAGCTTAGGGCAAGTTGTGCTCATTTAAGCCATTGGTGTTCTATCTCTCCAATAAGAATTAAGGAAAAGTTATAAGGTGGCCCCTACAGTAAAGTATTTTTTTTCTAACAATGGAAATGACTTAGAACTAGCATGTTAAGGAAGAACAAGCATGTCCTGTTACAAAGGTTCTCTGTACCAATATGCAGTATGCAAAAATAGTATGTGATGTTAACTGCATATCTGTAAGGTAAATTACTGAGACTGATTAATATGCCAAAGGAAATACCTGAAATTGTCAATTAGAATAATTACTTCAAATGCCAACAATGGAATAAAGACAATCTTCAAGTTTACAGCAGCAATATGATAAACTGCAAGAGAAGCATTAAGAAAGTTTGAAGGTCCAAGCATTTAAATGATTATAAAACGACAAACAGAATAACTAGGAGACTTGAAAAGGATGTTGTCACTTGTTAATCCTCAACAGCATAAGAATAGTAGTAGGGGTTTAGTGTATACCATAAACACTTTCGAGATATATACAAAGAAGCAGTTCAAATGCAATAAGCAATGGTGTTGCCACAACTGCATGGCATGGCGCCCACTGTCCAAGAAAGAAAATCTCAACACTTTATATCCACAAATAAGATTGCTTTAAATCTCATGGACACAAAATAAAAGAAGGAAATATTACATGGCGATTACGTGGAACTGATGGAGCAGGTAATGAAAATCTTCCTCGAGCAACAACTACATGGAATGTCCAGAGTGGGAAGAAAATTAACCTGAAAATAAAAGCCAATACATATACATTATCCATTTTTCAGGCTTCAACAAGCACAGCATTAAATACTAGGCATCTAAATCACAACATAGTAGGAAGGACTTGAGATACAAGCATGTTTAAGGGGAAAAAAAGGAACCCATAGATAGCCTTATTAAGGGCAGACTGCTAAGAAAAGAAAATTTTCCCATTCCCCAACCCACGGCATTCCATTTCATTGCCTTATATCATAGCACGCATCTTCTCCAACTAAATTTACTACAACTTAACTGAATAAAAGCACAAAATCTGGACATCCAACCATTAAACCTTCTTTAGATTAGCATAGATTTTCTAACGCCTCTTTGTTTCATTGCTTCAACAACTGTTAGCAATTTCAAGTTTTGCACACATTCCAACAGAACCGAGAAACCCCCCTGCCATGATAGAGACTTCCGAGAACAATAGACAATAAAAAAAAAAAAAAAAGCATCGTATTTTCAAAATCACGAGACAGTAAAGAGAAAGAAGGGCCCCTTGTAAATAATACAAAATAAAACCACAGAAGATGATATATCCTCATCAGTTGGAGATTTTCTATGTTAATAACCATGATGGATGCCACAGTCGGACTCGGAGTCATAAAATACATCAATTCGAAAAATAGCAATTTACCCCAAATGGTTGGATACACCACTGGTAAGAACAAAGCTGAATGCTTCTGTTGTTGTTCTTTTTATTTTTTATGGAGAAAAAAAATGACTTGGGAAATTCAACTTCCCACAAAACTATACCATGTAAGCAATTCAAGTATGCATTCTCCAAAGAAACTTGTGAAATTCGTAGAATCTACAGTACCAATTACAGAAAAATCTTCAATTCGAAAATCCATACATCAATTCATGCACAAAACTGATAAGAAGAAGAAGAAAACAGACCACCAAGAGTAGGAGACGACGTGATCAAGCTTGAGGACGAGAAAGAGAGTGAAAGAGAAGAGAAGACAGTGTGCCGCTAGTGCCTGTACTGATTTCAATACTCTTCTCCAGTTCATCTTCTTCGCTCTCTCTCTTTCTGGTTTTTCTTTTTTGTGTTTGTGGGCTGCGGAATTGAATTCCTTTTTTTAGTTATATTATTATTATAAAGCGAGAAGGTTTCCTTCGGGTTTCAATGGGGCGATATTGAAGAACACCAATACCGATCCCTTTTTCTTTTTATTTTATTATTCCCTCTCCCTTTTCTGTCTCTCTTTGTTTTCACGGCAAAGTAACGCTAGCATAATAGTTATCGGACTGACCGGGTTGATCCGGTTAAGAAATTGAATTTCTACAAAATCAATATGAAAAAATTAAAATAAATATTAAAAATTTTAATATTTTATATAAAAAAATTAAAAAACAATCTATATAAATATAAACTACACGTGCTATATAAATAATAAAGTTTAAAAGATTTTTTTAAAAAAATTTTATCTTACATTAAAAAAACATAATTTTTTTCTTATAAACATAAAATATATATACTAAAAGACTTCAAATCTCACATTAAAAAATAAATAATTTTTTTTTTTATGAATATAGAGTATATATATTAAAGGACTTCAAATCTCATATTGAAAAAATAAAATATTCTTCTAGTATTTATATAGTGAACTTTGAAAAAAGTTAATAACCAACTAAAAAATATAAAAAAAAAATCTAGTTAGGAGAAAAAATACATTTGAAAAAAAAAGGTCTCAACTGGGTTTTGTCGGGTCAACCAGGTTTTTGCTCATCCTAGTCTTTTACCTTACCTGGACTAGTTTAGCCACAAGGTCAACCGGGTCCCTGTCGATTTATCGGACTCGTTCAGGTTTAATAACTATGGCTAGCATTGTCCCCCTTTGTTTTAGAATATTTTTTAATTTTTTATTAATTTTGATTTAAAATTTGTTGGTAAAGAAGATAAGATAACTTATCCCCCCTTACATTTATCATATATTTTTTAAGTTAACATGTTCTTACAAAGGAAAAAAAATTAATTGATTAGAGATTAATATGATGTAATCTAGTTAATTTGAAAAGTCCAAAAATAATATGTATAACTTAAAAAAAAAAAAGTAGTTTGAGTAAAGAAAATTCAATACATCTTTTTTTATATAAATTTTGAGACAACATAATATTGGATTAACCCAGGTTAAACCAAGTTAACATCTAAAATATATGTTACAAGTCATGATATCGTAATAACCTCATAGAAAATAAATCAAAAAATATATTGAAACCAAGATTTAATTATCTCAGTGTTAAAAAATATAATTGAAAATGATCAATTGAAAAAGGAAATAGAAAAACCTAAGTTAACTTTATTTAACCTATCGAACTTAAATCTTGAGACTAAAATAACTTAATAGAAGTAAATCAAAATAAATTATGAAACTCAATTCATAATCAATAGAAAATTGAAAAAAAATAATTAAAAAAACTCAAGTCAACCTAATTTAACACGCTAAAACCTTGACTTGAATCATGAGAATGAAATAATCTCATAGAAAATAAATCCAAACAAATTATAAATCTTAATTTTCAATCAACTTAAATGGTGAAGGATAAAACTAAAAAAATAAGTCAATTACAAAAACAGACCTAGAAAAACTTGAGTCAACCGAGTTAATCTGCAAAACTCTTAACTTGAGTTATGAGACTGAAATAACCTCATAGAAAATAACTTCAATCCTCAATAAATCTAATATGAAAAGACAAAAACAAAAAACAAAAACAAAAACAAGAAAAACAAAGTTCTATTATAATGAAAAGGAGAACAGTGATTTCCCATCCCCAATTAGTCTATAATAATAATTAACATAAACTAATTCATGTGGAGAAAATATTATCTTGCCAACACTTCTATACTTTCATAAATTATTGTGGATTGTTAACGGTCAAAATTTTCAATTTGATCCTCGAATTGTTTTGGCACAATATAGCCCTTTTGAACCCAAATTAGCACCCAATTTATTATTTTTTTTTTTGGAAGGAAAGGTTTGATTAAAAATCAAAGGACCAAAGTGAAAATGATGGGTAAAATAGGTGATGGCTTTGAATTTTATACAAAAAAATTAATTTCATCCCCCATCTTTTTAGGTTTATAAGTTTCGGTCTTTTTAGTTGTTCAAAATTAAATTTTGGTACAAAAATTTATTTTTTTTTCAATCCTTTTTTTTTGTTAAAGGAGAAAGATAAGACACCAAATTCTAGCTTAGAGAAAAAAAACCATCGTTGATGATGATTCTAGCCACAAAAAAGGTTGAAATTGGTGTCAATAGGTTCCATTTTATAAGGATACTTTTACCTAGGTGTTTTTTTCCTTCTCCTTGCCCGAGGAGACAGATCTAATCGCTAGAATGTTTTTTGGTTTGGGTTGATTTCAATTTTTAAGCCGTTTTTGGGTTTTTTAGATTATGAATATGTTTATAAAGGTGATTTAAGTGATTTCTAGATGTTTTGGATAAAAAAATGAGTTGAGAAATAGTTTTTTTGTTGTCGCCGATGACAGGTTATCTGCCTTTTTTTCTTAAAAAAAGGGTTGGGCTAGGGTAGAAGGCCCATGCATATAGGTTGTTGTTTTTTAAGTGACTAGGCCCACGTGTCAGGGCTTCTTTTGGTTTTTATTTTTGCTATTTTATATTTGGGTTAAAAAATTGAAAAACAATTGTTGAACCTAATTGAGTTCATGAGTCAGGTCATAGTTTTAACAAGTTAATTTGCAATATCCAGACTATTATTTGTTTTTCTTTTTTATAGTTTAATGCTTTTACTGCCCCTCAATTTAAAGAAAAAAAATACAATCTCATCATTTGTTATCACTAATGTACTTTTACTATCTCAACACCGTGTTCCTATCACGATTTTTTTACTTCTAAAATAAATATTTGATGCAAAAAATTATTGAATCTGATGGCGTGCATGATTTGTTTCACAAGTTTATTTTGTTGCCTCGAATTCACTTAGTTTTTTTTAAGTAAATGCTATTGTTTATCGATTTTGTCTTTCAATATTGAGTTAATTCAGGATTAAGCTCTCCAAATTATTTTTTTCAAGATTATTCCCATGAATTTCACAGGTCAACTCATGTTAACATAGGTAGGTTAAATGTTTTTTCATCTCAATATTAAATAAAAAAATATTTAATTCATGATTAAAATCTATTTTTTTTAGAAGACATGTCACCAATATCTATATTTTTTTCAGTTTTAAATTTTTTTGCTTTGACTAGAATGTTAGTAATATCTATGAATATTTGGAAAGAGTTAATTACTACTTAGGTGCCCGCGCTACGCCGCGGGCTCACCTTTTATTTTCATAAAAAATATCATAAAAAATTATAATACAAATAATAATATTTTTTCAATATTAATAATAATATTTTTTCAAATTTATTAATTATTTTATTAATAATATTAATTATAATAAAAATAATAATATTTATAACACAAATGATAATATTTTTAATATTAATACTATTAATTATAATAAAAATAATAATATTTAGAACACAAATGATAATATTTTCATATTAATACTTTTAATTATAATAAAAATAATAATATTTAGAACACAAATAATACTATTTTTCATATTAATACTTTTAATTATAATAATAATAATAATATTTAAAATACAAATAATTATATTTAGAAACCTAACACCCAAGAACTTTGAGTCCTGATTCAAGACCCATTAAGCTGGGGTCTTGATAATAGACTCAAGACAATCGAATTTTAACGCAGCACCCTAGTGGATTGGGTCTAGATGAAGGACCCAATAGTTTGGGCCTAACGCAAGACCCATTGCCCTTGGGTCCTGATGTAGGACCCATTCGACTTGGGTTTTAAGGCACGATCCAAGAGCCAAGCGAATTGGTTCCTGGCGTAGGACCCAAGCGAATTGGTTCCTGACGTAGGACCCAAGATAATTGGGTCCTGATACAGGACTTATTTGAAGGGTAAAAATAGAAATTATTTTTTTTATTATCATTAATAAATTTGAAATAAAATATTATTACCACCAAAGAAAAACCATATAGTTGTTTTGAAGGATAAAATTATTATTATTATTATTATTATTATTATTAGTAGTAGTAGTAGTAGTAGTAGTAGTAGTATTTGTGCTATAAATATTATTATTTATATTATAATTGAAGGTATTAATATTAAAAATAGTATTATTTGTGTTATAAATATTAATATTTCTATTATAGTTCAAAGTATTATTATTTGTGGTAAAAATATTATTATTTTTATTATCATTGAAGGTATTAATATTAAAAACAATATTATTTGTGGTATAAATATTATTATTTAACTTGGCTACCCTAATGTTTATATTTTTTAATCTTTAAAAAACAATTATGGTTTTTCTTCGAAAGTAATAATAGTTTTTTTAAATTTATTAATGATAATGATGATGATGATGATGATAGTAATAATGTAAACACCCAAAAGAATATATATATATATATATATATATATATATATATATATATATATATATATATAATTGATTACTCAATTTTGGCTGCCGATTTCTTGATCGGCAGCGACGCAGTTTTTGTTTTTTTAAAAAAAATTAATTAACTTAAGGAGCTGGGAGGGAGGGGTAAAACCGGTTTTGGATAGACCAAAACAAGGATAAGAACACATTTAAACCAACCCCAAACAACCCACCTCATTTAATGGGGAGTATAAATACAAGGAGGAGAGAGAGGATGACCCTTCCTCTTCCCAAAGTTGTCTCCAGCAGCTGCATGTCACTCTTCCCTTCCTCTTTCCCAACAAAAACCTAAACCAAACCAGTAGAGAGTGCTTTGTGAACGTGTGAGGGAGAGATGGGACCTTGAGAGAAGATTAGACAACTGCCTAGAGGAAAAGAAAAGGGGGGCTAGAAAACATGAGAGGAAAAAGAAGGAGTAGAGCCAGCAGTAGAAGAGTAAGAATATTATCAAACCTTCCTCAAACTTAGTTAACTTCGAAAGGTATGGGTCATGAAACTCCCTTCCTCTTCTCCTTAAGACCCAAAACCAGAAATGAAAAAGAAGACCCTAAGAAAATTGACCTAAGACCTAAGCTAGTTGTGAAGAAAACTGAAATTAACTAAGAGGATAAGGAAACAGAAACGAAATGAGGCCAACTTCCCAGAACATCTAACAAAGAAAAATGAATAAAATGGAAATAACAAATTATGGTAGAGGGCTGGCCTTAACTATAGGGTTGCCAGCATGCATGTGTGTTTGTTCTGCTAGAATTTATTGAAAGATTAAGTGTTGAAATTGATGGTTTCAATGTGTGTGTCCTGCTGGAAATTGTTGAAAGAGTATATGCTGAAATTGATGGTTTCAATGTGTGTGTGTTCTGCTGGAACTTAGTGACAGTTGATATGCTGGGATTGTTACAGCATGTGAGGTGTGTGTTCATGCCAAAAATGTGCGTTGTCTGCAGCGAATTAACATTCACTGTCGAATTGTGTGTTCAGCATCGAATTAACATTCGCTGTAAAAACTATGTTGGCTGCAGTGAATTAACATTCGCTGTCGAATTGTGTGTTCTGCAGCAAAATTGTGATTCACTGCCGAAGTTGTGTCGGCTACAACGAATTACAATTCGTTGCCAAAACTGAGTTGTCCGCAGTGAAATTGTGATTTGCTGCCGAAACTGTGTCGGCTGCAGCGAATTAGCATTCACTGCCGAAATTATGTTGTTTGCAGCGAATTAGCATTCGCTGCCGAATCATGTGTTCTGCAGCGAAATTGTGATTCGCTGCCGAAACTGTGTCGTCTGCAGCAAATTGGCACTCGCTGCCGAATTGGGTGTTCAACAGCGAAATTGTGATTCGCTGCCGAAACTGTGTCAGCTGCAGCGAATTAACATTTGCTGCCAAAACCGAGTTGTCTGCAATGAATTAACATTCGCTGTCGAATTGGGTGTTCAACAGCAAAATTGTGATTCGCTGTCAAAACTGTGTCGGCTGCAGCAAATTAACATTTGCTGCCGAAACTGAGTTGTCTGTAGCGAATTAGCATTCGCCGCCGAATCGTGTGTTCTGCAGTGAAATTGTGATTCGCTGCCAAAATTGAGTTGGTTGCAGCGAACCAATTTTCACTGCTGAATTGGCAACCTACAGCGAACTAGTTTTCGTTGACGAATTGGCAACCTGCAGCGAACCAACTTTTGCTGACGAATTGGCTGCCTGCAGAAAACTAGTTTCGTTGCTGAATTTCTACAATAGGCCTCCTACGCTGAAATGACTTAAATGCTAGTAACAATTTCATGGTATGATGATGTAAATTGTGGGACACTTGAATGTGAACATATGAACTCTTGAAATAAGTGTGGTGACGAATGTGATTCAAAGATACACATGTACTAATTTGTGACCATTGATGTTTTAGGTGGTGCGGTCGGGATTGGACCATCGTCAAGACAAGAACAACCCGCAGGTGGAGTAGGTAGGTGACTTGCACCTTCCCTTTTCATACGTTGAATAATGAAATACTTTATCATGAATGTTACCATATTGTATTAGAACAAATATTAGATTGTCGAACGCTTAAATGTTGACAAATGAATGATAGCTTCAACTAATGGCATCCGAATGGATGACCGAGACGAACGATTGATTAGCTTCGGCTAATGGCATTCGAATGGATGACCAGGACGAATGAATGATTGGCTAATGGCATCCGAATGGATGACCAGGACGAATGATTGATTAGCTTCGGCTAATGGCATTCGAATGGATGACCAGGACAAACGAATGATTAGCTTCGGCTAATGACATCCGAAGTGAATGACTGGGGTGAATGAACGGTTAACCTCAGCAAATGATACCTTAAGAGGATAGCCGGGTTTAAGATTATGGTTGATTGCAAGAATTGGTGCATATATATGTACTACAAGTTGTCTATACCAAGTACATGAAGAAACTATAAATGTCATGCTTCAAACATGGGATAATGTTAATGCTTCATTTAACTGTCAGATCGTTTAATTATCATTATTATTATTAGAAGTAATTGCATTTTCTTAAATGTTTTATACTGCAGCAGGGACGTCACACCAACGAGATGTCTAGGAAACCCGATACACTAGAACCTATTTTTGCAAGGAATCATATAGATGCATTCTAAATCACAATGTATTTTTGTATGAATCTATGTACTGAACGTGTAACTTTTATTAGATCCTTTTGTTTAAATTTGTAATGGCTATTAGTAGGATAGGAATGCAAACTCATGTCTATGTACACATATTTTTAATATGAACTTCTAATCATGCAAACATAATATTATGTGTTTATGTAAGATTCACTTTTAAATGAAATGTTGATTGTATGGATCATATTTTGATGATGTGAGGGATCAGGTTCGCCGATTACTGGCACCATGTGTGTCAAGTATGAAGAAAAAAAAAATTATTGTTGTTTTGGGCTTGAAAAGCCGGGTTGTTACAAATAATAATTTTTAATTTTACCTTTCAAATCAAATCCATGGTTGTTTTTCAATATTAATAATAATGTTTTTCAATATTATATGTTTATATAAGATTCACTTTTAAATGAAATGTTGATTGTATGGATCATATTTTGATGATGTGAGGGATCAGGTTCGCCGATTACCGGCACCATGTGTATCAAGCATGAAGAAAAAAAAAATTTACTACTGTTTTGGGCTTGAAAAGCCGGGTTGTTACAAATAATAATTTTTAATTTTACCTTTCAAATCAAATCCATGGTTGTTTTTCAATATTAATAATAATGTTTTTCAAAATTATTAATAATATTAATTATAATTAAAATAATAATATTTATAAGACAAATAATAATATTTTTATTTTAATAATAATAGTAATAATATTTATAACACAAATGATAATATTTTTAATATTAATACTTTTAATTATAATAAAAATAATAATATTTATAATACAAATGATAACATTTTTAATATTAATACTTACAATTATAATCAAAATAATAATAATTACAACACAAATGATAATATTTTTAATATTAATACTTTCAATTATAATAAAAATAATAATATTTATAACACAAATAATACTATTTTTCATATCATTACTTTTAATTATAATAATATTTAAAATACAAATAATTATATTTAGATACATATCATTGAAAGAATGCACAATCAAAGAATATAATGTTGAAGGCTCAAAAGCTTGTATTGGTATAATAATATAAAGTTAACATGACATATTCTTAAAGTCAATTCCTAAACCAATTAAACATTAAAACTTGCATGCACACTCCTTCATTCGATTTATATCTTCATCTATCTCAATTAATTCTCATATGTAATACTCTCATTCTCATAAACCAATAGGAGTTCAAAAGATCAAATATAGAAATTTGTTTTTTTGGAACAACAAAGAAAATTAAAATAAGAAAACCAACATTCTCCCAATACCCCCACACTTAAAACACAGCATTGTCCTCAATGTTAAAATAAAAGAAAAGGAATATAGAAGAATGACAAAAATAAAGTAAAATGCAAAAAATAAAAGATAAGGGAAAAAGAAAGCAAATCTGTTTTTTTTCTTTTTATGCTGGGTTGCCTCCCAGTAAGTGCTTTTGTTTTATGTCATTGGCTCGACATGTTGCATGCTCATTCTTCATAGATTGGTTTAGCTAACTCCGCAGAAGCGGTGAGTTCTGTCGTCCAACCTTCATAGAAAGGTTTCAAGTGATGCCCATTGACCTTGAGTACTTTGTTGGTTTCTAAACTTGTATTTTCAACTACACCATAAGGAAAAACTATAGAAACAACAAAGGGTCCAATCCAATGAGAGCGCAACTTTCCAGGAAAAAGTTTCAAACACGAATTATAAAGGACTTTGTCTCCAACATTAAACTCTTTTCTTGTAATCATTCGGTCATAAAGACTCTTAGTCTTTTCTTTGTAAATCCTTGCATTCTCATAAGCATCATTTCGTATTTCTTCCAACGTAATTCCAATCTTTTTGGGCACCAAAAGGATAGGCTCTACCCATTTACTATCTATGATGGGGTAATTGACTTCTGCATCATGGGGGACAGTTTGCAAAGCTTGCAAAGCCAATGCTGATTCATGCACATTTTGGGGAACACATATGTGCCTCTCTATCTCTTCTATCTTGGTAAAATCATAGCCATAGCTCAAAGCTACGCTTAATCCATCCTCACAATCAAAATAAAAAACTTGCTGCACACACTTATCAACTTGGTCATAACATGTGATAAAATAAACATTGCTATAAGGATATGTCATTGCATCATGAAAATTAAATTCAATTTTTTCATCTCTTACCTCCATAGACAAACTATCCTTACCACTATCAATTTTTGTATTGGTAGTTTTCAAGAATGGTCTCCCAAATAATATAGGAGTACTGTTTAATGAATCACAAGAATCATGTTCCATATCAAGAATATAGAAGTCGCATGGAATGACCAAACTATCAATCTTGACTAGGACATCTTCTATCATACCAAGTGGGTAAACAAAACTACGATCCGTATTACAATGCTAGTTTTATTCAAAGGCTCAAGACTAAGAGAATCATAAACATGTTTGGGCATAACACTAATGGATGCACCTAAATCGCACAAGGCCCTTTTGAAACTAGCATTACCAATAACACATGGGATAGTAAACACACCTGGGTCTTTTTGCTTCAAAGGCATATTCTTTTGAACAACAACAGATACAACTTCACCCATACTTACCATTTCATGACCTTTCAGTTTGAATCAAGAATTTGGCATACTTGGGAATTTTCTTGATAGCATCAAGCAAAGGAATGTTGAGTTCTACTTTCTTGAAAACCTCTAAAATCTCCTTTTCTTTGCCCTCTTTCTTTGACCTAGAAGAACTCACAGGAAAGGTTGGAATTGTTTTAAAACTTGAATTCATTGAGTGAGGAGTTACCTTCGGAGTGTTGGTCGATGTTTCAGTTTGTGGAGGAGGAGGATGTTCCTTCTTTGTACTCAATTCGGTTACTATCTCTTCTTCTTTCTCCATCTCAATTTGTTTCGACCTTTTCGTTTCAAGTTCATTCTCACTTCGCAGCATGATCGTACTGACATTCTCTATTGGATTCAATGCTTGGGAGGACAGTTTTCCATTTTTTTATGCTTCTAATTCCCCCACACTTGAAGCTACTTGCCCCATTTGCTTCTCCAAGTTGTGAATACTTGACCTTGTTTCCTATTGAAAAGACATGACATTTTGTTGTAAGGTCATAGTGTTAGAAGACAAAGTTTTCATTATCTCACGAAGATCATCATTGGATGACAACCCCATAACATTGGAGTTTATGAATGGAGGGGGCTGTCTCGCTTGATAATTCTGTTGGGATTGAAATCCATGAGGAAGGAATAGTCGGCCTTGATTGCCTTGTTGAGGTGGGTTCCCATAGCATAAGTTTGGATGATCTCTCCATCCGGGATTGTACGTGTTGGAAAAGGGATCATGTTTACGCTGGGACTGTCCGTTGAATCCTCCATCAATTGCATGAACCTGTTCAATGTAATCTTCTTGCATTGTTGGACACATATCTGAGGTATGAAATTGTAAGGAACATATGCTACAAACTTTCACCTGCTGTATATTTCCTCAAGCCAAAGAACGTACAAGAGAAGTAAGATCATTAACTTTATTTTCAAGGTTAGAAATACTTACCTCATTTACTCGTTTATTTGCGAAGTCTCTTGACACGATCAAAGAGTTGATGTCTTATCCCAAGTGCATGAGTGTCACAGTAATAAATAACCCGGCAAGACCGGGGTCGAACCATAGGGAGGTGAACTATATAAATTATAACAACAACAACAACAACAACAACAACAATAACAACAACAATGATGATGATTTAAAGAGGACTTTGAGATATAAGATTGTTAAAGAAGATTAAACAATGATAAAAACAAATGTCAAGGTTAGAGGGTTCACTAATAGTATTAGAGATAAGTAAAATATAAACTCTTTATAAATTATCAACATGATCATATTAATCATCTTATTTACATAATACCATACTTATAAATTTTATCAAGCATTCATGATGCTAACTTATGTTGACAACAAATCAAGTTCCTCTCATAATAACAATGTCGGCCGAAAACTATGAAGGATCAAGTATTTGATGTACCAAGTGTTATACAACACAAATCTAGATTAACCATTTAACAAGCAAGGTATTAAGGATTGATAAGATAAAAAAGATAAGACATGTTA
>Ga0325403_1000827_pt1 | contig 23909 bp, 25 predicted proteins | sample PopdelMetagenome_19_FD_205665 | JGI IMG/M metagenome (GOLD analysis project Ga0325403, IMG submission 205665) | Populus deltoides microbial communities from Bellville, Georgia, United States - Xylem-PdKOR-R4 | ecosystem: Host-associated > Plants > Phyllosphere > Stem > Wood/Secondary xylem... | reverse complement strand
ACTAGAACCCCCCACGAAAAAATCAGCCCATACTTATCCAAAATGAAAGGTTTTCTAGGAAAAATCTGTACTCTTTCCGCTGACTTAAGAAGCCTAAAAATTCTAGGTGCTGGATTTGTCTTGGATGCAAGTGGTGTGTGTGCTGGAAAGTAAAGTTTGTGGGGGTGTGTGCCGTGAGGATGCAAGAAAAAGAGAGCTAGGCAATGTGTAGACCCCTTAATAAATAATAGAAGTCCGTCTATGAGGTATCAAATTGTAGTAGGAGGACCTAAAACGCGTTTTATTGAAATAAAACAAAATAAAAAAAAGACCGGCCGGAAAATGCTAAACAAAACTCTTGCACAGGATACAATCAAATTGCATGAGTGTAGACTTTTCGAATAAAACCAAACAAGTACACACTAATATATTCCGACAAGTTCACTTTGTATCCTGTATGGAAAGTCTTCATAAACCGGTTACTAATATAAATGGGCACATCTTACTCGTGTTCCTACAACAACCAAAGATGGGTGCCATTTCATCTTTACGTTGTTTCTTTTTGATCCATTTTCTGCTACTATCATCTCATAGTAGCTACATCTGCAGGGCTTTTGAATGGGAAGCTCCATCCAGGTCTTCTTCTGATGCAATTTCTTCAAATGATTTTCCTAACTACAAGTTCAGGGTATGGAGAAGGCGAATACCATCGCCACCACCTCCCAGGGTCAATCCTCCTCTTCATTTCAGCCCTCCTCCTCCTCGGGCACCGCCGCCTCCACCATATTGATGCTTCTGATTTGTGACTGACACTGCTGCTCTGCTTGCACACCAATGTTTTAATCCTTGTCCGTGTATAGCACCATGATACATGAGTTTTTTCCAACTCCAAGGTTGTTTTGCTTTGCTTCCGTGCTGATGTTATCAATATTAGAATATTGCAATCAGAATAAGAACATAAATTTTTTCGAGTCTATTGCAATTTACTCAAAATTAGTTAGGGATTTATCTGATGCGCACTCAAAACAAATGAATATAAAGTTTCATCAAAGAAATGATTTGCGAAATTCATATGAGCAATAAAAAAAAAAAAACCTCATGCCAACAATCAATAAATTTCCTTTTGATCCTTTATGAAAAGCGTAGAATAGGAGTTGATTTCCACGTACCACCAACCAAAAGATGCATAATTTCCAGGAAAACAGCAACCACACAAGGTGCGAAGTTGCGATTACCTTGTCTTTGACCTGCTGCAAAATCTCTACCAAATCCCTTGGAATCAGGGTACTAATTTATGATTAGCTGTACGGTTCTTCCTTTGGATCTTTTTAACAAGAAATTTATAGAAAAAGACCAAACATTTGTTGACAATTTCTCTATTTTGGCTTTAGTATATAATCGAAGGGTTTCATGCTGCAGTCACCCCTTGTTATACAATAAATTAAAAAAAGAGAGGAGAAAATTTTGGATCAAAGAATAAGAAACGAAGACTTAATAATAGACCAGACTTGGTAGCTATTTCATATTAAAATAAAGAATGGGCCAAATTAAAAGAGACAGTCATGGATTAAATTAGATGAATAACATACATGGAAGTCATAAAGTTTGGAACAGAAGACAGAAAAGTAAGATACATAAATGGCATTATCAAGAAGAACTGACAGAAACATGTGGAATAATAAAAATGGGCAGTTGCAATGACGCATCCTGGAAAACAAAAATAACTGCACTGCAATTTAATTAAGTTTGCAAGACCTTAAAAACCTGTTTATCAGTAGGCTTGTAACTTTGTAGGCAGTTGTGGCCCAATGTATAGTGTCTGAAACATGAATAAGATCCCTTTTCATTATTCCAGATCATTCAGGGGTTTATCCTCGATTGAATTTTATGCGGGGAGCAGATCCAAAGTTTATCAAAATAATTGTCGACATGGGAGCAGCCAACGTAATCTATTTGTCTCCAGGAGCAGAGGAATTAAATGAGCTGCCAGTTATCAGAAAATGTGTAATGGAGTACAGACAAAATTCCCCAGTAGTCAAGAAGGACACACTCCTCTTCGTCAAGATATTTAGCGCTAGCCCAGATTGGGAAGGCAACAAGTTTAATCCAGCTCTGCATCTTGGGCAGATTGGTTTTTGTTCATTCCCCATGATAGTAGACGAAAAGTTTGTCAGTAAAAGAAGGATGTTAGGAATGAAGTTCCTAATATCAACTCTACAGAGAATGGCAGCAGCCAGAGAGACATGGATCCACCACCACAAGATTCCTTACTTTGTGGTCTCCAGCGGTCGAAAAGGATCAGACACAGTCACACAGCTGTGCCTTATCTACAGAAATTAGAGAAGGATATTTTCCTAAACAAGATCCCTCCAGGGAAAAGGACAGCATTAATGCTTTGCGAAGCATTAAAGCATGGCGAGGACTGCCACTATTGAAAGAATACTGGCTTGAATTCATTTCAGCCTAATAACACCGTGGAAGATCGTTGCCCAATTGAGAAGAAGGGCGTTTCTGATCTTATTAAAGGTGTGAGTTAGAGGCAGAGATCTGGAATGCCTTTGTCCAAGGATAGTTAGTGTAAGAAGACGTTTACAGTGAATCTGGCTCCGTATTCTTTATGGAAGCGTGCTGGACCCTAAGGTAGGATTAAATACCGATCAATTACTGTTATCAATGCATGTTATGTTACTCAGTATCTATATTGCATATATATTCGCTTTTAATCATTATGGAAAAACAAAACAAAAACAGACTATTAGTTACAATTATAGAGGACCATATAAAAGAACCAGATTAGAAACAGATTGCGCCCATCTAGAAATAGCTTGCAGGCATTTTAAGAAAAGTTTAAAGGATAATTTTCTTCATCTCATAATAGAACTAGACTTCTAGACAGATTGCAAGATGAAATAGACAGATTATATAAACAGGTAAATAGAAAACCAGATATAGTCGAAAACGATCTCAGAACAGATCTAGAAGACCCAATTGATAAGGTCTTAATGGATATAGAAATGTTAAATCAACAGATAAATCTCTCTGAAATAAAAAGTTTTCTATTTGAAGAGACCAGTCCAGGAGAAACTTCACAAAATTTTCATAACAATTGAAAATTTGTATATAGGCTGGAAACTGTGACGATCCTTATATCATTGGTATAACAATGCCAAGTACAATTTTCATTTCCATTTTGTTTCCGCAGAATTTACCCCCGAAAATTGATATCAGAGCCCTCATCTGCCAAAAGCCTGATTTGCAATCAAACTTTGAAAGATTTTCCTTGAATCTTGTTTATTTCTTGGGCCAGGTCATATAAGTCTACATTCTCTGGGTCTCTCCAGAAAAAAAGAATGCCACTTTTGAATGGACCCAGGATCTTCAAGATAAACTTGAAGAAATAAAAGCCCATTATAAATCCTTACCTAGGTTAGCTTTGCCCCTAGAACAGGATAACTTGATTATTGAAACAGATGCCTCGGAAGAAGATTGGGGTGCTGTTCTCAAAAAACAGATATCTGAACAGGTTTGCAGGTACACCTCTGGAACATTTTCAGACAGAAAAAGGGTATCACAGCAATGAAAAGGAGTTGCTTGCCTTAAAAAAGGGAATTAAGAAGTTTTCTTACTTTTTACTTCCTAAGAAATTTATTGCTAGAACCGACAATACACAGGTTAAAGCATTTGTCAAGAACGAACATCCAAACACTCTAGAATATAAACGTCTCAACAGATGGCAAACATTTTTCGAAGAATATCAATTCGATATTGAAATTATAAAAGGCAAGACTAATGTTATTGCTGATTTCCTTTCCAGAGATGGAGGCCATTATAAAATCCATTGAGGATTTACAGATTAAAGTGCACGAAGCACAACAGCTGATGAATTCAGGAACCTTTGAGGATACCTTAGGAGGTAGAATATCATTTGCTAGTCAAAAAATTAAAGAATGGTGCCTAGAATCCGGATTAGTCCATAAGACTAAGAAAGCAGTCAAAAAGGGACTCTGTTGCCCCGAAGTTATTTCAGAGAAAAATATGGCAGAGGAAGAGAACAATGCAGCAGACGATGGTGGTGAATTAATTCTCTTCTTATTGGTATGACGGAATAAAACGTGAGCACACCTTTACAACTTGTGCTGGATGTATATATATATATATATATATATATATATATATATATATATATATATATAAAAGGAGTAACTATTGACTTTTCATAATTGTATTTGTTTCTATAGTTACAAGATTTCTTGATTATAGAGGTTGATTTGTTTCTGATTTGCATCTAGCTATAGTTTTCATGTATGGTGGGTTCGTTGAAATCCAATATCAACTAGGATTTAAGCTAATAGGATTTAGAGTTTGTAGAAGTTTTAATATTAGCTAAAGGACACTACAAGATTTCACAGTTTTACCGACGGTTCTAATCAGTCAGTATTTGATTCAGACATCGTCGGTAAATTTTTTACCGACTAAATTACCGATGGAAAGTGTCTGTTGGCATGTCTTTTGTCGGTAATACCACATTCCGTCGCTAAGTCTTTCGGGAATAAAAAAAATATTACCGATGGTTTTACATAAGGAAAATGCGAGCCAAAAAAAAATTCTCGCTGTAAATATACTAACGGACATATTCCGTCGGTGATAGTGGCATATCCAGTAAATATTTTTCAACTCTTGGTAAGATGCCGACGGACTATATCCAGTTGTGAAAACGTCGGTGATTGTAGCATTTCTAGTAAATATTTTTCAACTCTCGATAAAATGCCGACGGATGTTATCCGTCTGTGAAAGCGTCGGTGAATGTGGCATTTTTAGTGAATATTTTTCAACTTTCTATAAAATGCCAATGGCTACATTCCGTCTGTAATTCTGTCGGTGGGGTTTTTTTTTTTAAAAAAAATTATTTAGAATAAATAATATAAAATTATATAAATTAATAGTAAAAAAACCAATTATGCAAATAAATTTTTATTAAACATCAAAAAATAAAAAAAATAAAGTTAAATAATATTCATTACAAATTGAATGTGTTTTCAAAAAAATATTAAATTAGAACAATGGCGGAGCTGGAGGAGAAGGAGGCTGGTTGTTCCCGGGATCATACAGTGAAAAAGGGTGCGCACATGTATCCCCACTCTATGATGTCATGTTCATGACCATTTGGCGAAGTTCATAATTCGCCGAAAGTTGCTCATGGCCACAAACTCCTTAGATTGGGTGCTCAATACTGATTGGGAGCTCCCAACTATTGAACTCTATTGTGTGCTTGTCTGAACTCTATTTTCGACAAATATCTTCCCTTTACGGCATTTTTAGGTGTGGATCGTCTAGGATTAAAGAATATTGACAAGTTCCCACTGGAAGGCACTTCACCACCATCATCATGCCATGGAATGCGATTGATTCTCGTTCTCAAATGAGGTTCGAAATAGTATGAGATAAATGTTGAGATCTCCTCAACAATATAGGCCTCACATATCGAAGCCTCAACATGCGCCTTGTTCTTAACCTTTTTCTTGAGATTGAACAAGTACCTGCATTGAATTAATCAAATATTTTCAATTAAGAAAAACAAAGAAAATATTTTTATATATGAATTACATTGCAACTGTAATATCTAACTGTTGGAATGGATACATCCATCTATACTAGACCGGTCTTTCAACTTTTGCCTCAAACGGTAAATATATGGGGAGATGCTTCATTGAGTCAAAAAATGATGAAGGGAATATCATCTCAAGTTTGCATAGTGTCTCAATGATACTTGTTTCAAGCCTCTCAATGTGATCAACATTCAACTTGCAGGAGCATATATCTCTAAAGAAATGAATGATCTTCGTGAGTGCATCCTATATCCCTTTTGGCAACAAATCACGATAAGCTAATGGAATGAGTGTTTGCATAAATACGTGGCAGTCATGATTCCTCATTCTATACAATCTGCATTCCTCCATATTAACCAACCTTGATATGTTCGAGGTATGTCCATCGAGAAAACGCAGACTCTTAAGCCATTTGTAGACTAGTAGTTGTGCCTTTTTCTCTAACACGAAGCTTGCTCTTGGTTTTGCGACCCGTGACCCATCACAAACCAATTTTATATTTTTATGGTTACAGAATAAAGCTATATCCAATCTAGCTTTGATGTTGTCCTTTGTCTTCCCCTTCATATTCATGACGGTGTTGAAAATGTTCTCAAACATGTTCTTTTCTATGTGCATGATGTCAAAGTTATGGTGGAGGAGATTGGTCTTCCAATAAAGAAGCTCCCAAAAGATACTTCATTTGACCCAATTGTGGGTCAAACCAAAACCAGGAAATTTCTGCTTACCTGATTGGAGACCAAACACAATGTCACTGTACTTTGATACAACATCATGCAATTCTTCACCAAAAAGACACGGGGGTGCAACATTCTTTTTAACTCTGCCAATAAAGAAATCCTTTATGTTTTTCTGTACCTGTGATTCGGTGCAAGAAACGACAGTGACAGTAAAAAAAAAAAGCTTTACCTCCGTTTGTTAGCATGAATGCCTTGTTGTTTTCCATACAGTATGAACATGCTAGTTTTTCATGCGTGCTCCAACTAGAAACTATTCCATAAGATGGAAAATCATTGATAGTTTATGTCAAAGCCGCCCTCATAACAAAATTATGTTTCCTCGATATATCATAAGCCAAAGCTACGGAGGACCACAACTGTGTCAACTCATCAATCAACGGTCGAAGAAAAACATCTATATTCCAGCCTGGGCTGCTCGGACCGGGCATAATAGTAGATAAAAACATGAACTTCAGCCTTATACACATCCCCGGTGGCAAGTTATAAACCGTGAGTATGACCGGCCAACAAGAATAAGGAGCAGCAAATAATCCGAATAGGTTGAATCCGTTCATACACAACCTAAGACGCACGTTTCTTGATTTAGCTGAAAAGTGAGGATGCACACTGTTAAAGTGTTTCCATGCTTCACCATCAGAAGGATGCACCATCACTCCATCAATTGTATCATGTGATTGGTGCCATGTCATGTACTCAACAGTCCTTGGTGACATGAATAACCTCTGTAGTCTAGGTGTGATTGGGAAGTATCTAAGTTTTTTATATGCCACGAGAGTCTTTCCCCTGTCAATTCTGAGTTTGAAACGGGATTGCCCACATGTCATGCACTCGGTTAGCTCAGCATTTTCAAGGTAGTATAACATGCAGAAGTTAGGGCACATATCAATTTTCTGGTATCCTAAACCGAGAGGTTTCATTATGGACTTTACAGCATATAAGTTCTCTTTCAGCCTATTCCCTTCAGGTAAAATGCTTCTCACCCATTCGATATTTTTGTTATAAATGACCTCACTCAACCCGTGATCTGACTTGATGGTGAACACCTGTGCTACGGTCGATAATTTACTGTGGTTCGTGCAGCCATCCCATAATGGTTCGTCAGAATCTTTCAATAGATAAAAAAACCTAGCTGCATTTGCATTAGGTTCTTTTTCTACGATTGGACATTGACTGGCATTACCTTGATTCATTCTCATTGCATCCATAACCATATTCCTGTAAGGATTATTGTTGTCATTTTCAACTCCATACACATTGCTAGCACTAGAAGTTGACCCAACCACCCTTTCTTCCATGCTCTTATTATGAAATAGTTCTCTGTAATCCTCCATGAATCCTTTGTGTAGAAAATACATCATTACAACATCTGGATGCAAATACCTTTTATTTTGACACTTCTTGCATGGACACCTAGTACCGCCTCTAGTAAAATTTCTTGGAATAGATGTTGCGAAATTAATAAAACCCTGAACCCCGTTACAATAATCCATCCTTTGCAATCCTTGGGGTGAATCTCGATACATCTATAAACGATCATCCATGACTTATATCGAACCTCTATAAAATTATGACCGCATTATTCCGTATATAATTCCGTCGGTATATACTGACCGTATTATTGCGACGGTACATATTGAAGTACAGACGAAATAGTATTCGTTGGTATTTATCACCGCAATGTTTTGACAGAATTATTCCGTCGGTAATTCCGTTGCTTTTAGGCGAATTTCTAGTAGTGGGAGGAATCCTAATTAATGTAGGAGTTCTTGATGAAGAATGATTTATAATAGACTAGTTTGTTAGAATTCTTATTTAATTAGAATGTTAAATTCCTTATTAGATTAGGATTTCTTTTGAATGGTTTAATTCCTTGATTATCTAGGACTTGAGGCCTATAAATAGGCTTGTAATCTTAAGCATTAAAGACAAGTTGAGAGACATATAGAGAAGAGCTAGAAATGTGTATCTTTTGAGAAAACTCTTAATAAAATATCATTTATCTCATTCTTCTTCTTATTCTTTAACTTTGTTCTTATGTTTGTTCTTATAAATTAGCTACTACACCCTATCCTTCTTTTCCAACAGGGTTGTCATTCTGGAGTGTAGTAGCCGTTGGAGTATTTTCCCTGCAATCTTGGATGTTGGCGTGACAGGGGTTGATCAAGATTTGGTGAGGGGATGCTGTGCTGCTGCTCCTGTGATGCTGCTGCTGCTGACCTGGGATGCTGTTGCTCCTGTGATGTTACTGCTGTTGCTATCTTCAGTTGCTGCTGCTGTTGCTGCTCCTGTGATGTTGCAGCTGCAGAGCTTTGATTTATAAAGCTGCACAGAGATGAAGGAGATAGGATAGGGTTGCTTGCTGCTGCTGCTGTATTGCTAATAATTTCAAACATTTAAATAGGATGCCAGTCATCTTATAAGAAGAAATATAAAAAACATAAGAAAAATAAATACAGGAAGTACAAGAAATATTAAAAAGTACAAAAGAAACAGAAATACCAATGCAAGCCCAAAAATAAGTTTTTCAGAAGAAAGTCTTCAAAAAATTCCTACAGAAAACCAAAGAAAGAATGTAAATGCTTTCTTTGTCAAGAAGAAGGACATCATGCCAATGAATGTCCGAAGAGAAGAGTTAAAGGTAATACCTACCAGTTTCACTCAGAGAAGAATTTGAAGATATCCTTCAAGGTAGTGATATAGAAACCATCCATAGTGAACCTTCGGATTTCAATAGTGGATCCATTTTCGAATACTCTAGCTTCTCAGACGAGTCAGAATCCTCCTCTGAGTCAGAGTGAGCAGCTTGAAGAATATCAAGAAGAGGAAGGAAATTTCCTCCATGATATTCTCATAGATAAGAAGCGATTCTCTCAGATTCGCTCAACAGATCTATCCATTTCTGAAGGAAGTGGATTCAGAAGCAGTTCACCCTTTTCATTTAAGAAAAGGTCACATGTGCTAAATTACGGTATAACAAACAGAGAATAAACCCTAGATATCAATCTGACCACTAACAGGGTCAACATTCCTCTTCTTAGGAAAGAAGATGTTCAGAATAAACTAGCCAATCTGAAAGATAAGCAAAAGATAGGCTATATCCATATAGGAGCCATACAGGTCGTGATCAAAGCCTTCTTTAGGGAAGGCATTGATACTCCCATAGAATTAGCCTTGGTTGCAATAGGTTAATCTAAAGAAAAGACGTAGTACTTGGAGTAATCCAAGGAAATCTTTCGTATCAGAAACTTAAATTTAGGGTACATCCTAAGATAAGTGTCAGTCTAAGAGATAAGAATCTCAATTCAACCCTCAGCTTGGTACACGATTTTAGAAGAAGGGATTTCATGAAGATGGATCTATTCCCTACAGCATAACTTAGTGTCATATGCCCTACGTAACACCCATCATTCGGATTTCTTCAAGGACAAAGATTTCATAGAACTTCCTAGTCTATTCCAAGATGTAGGAAGAGTCATCAATCCAGATTTCGAGGTCACAGAAATACCTCTAGAAACTTCATTAGATGTAGAAGAAAAACCTTTATTGGAAGGTAACAGTATACCAAGGAGACTTGAGTATCAGAATAATAGGCTAATCATCAGAGATCCAAATCTCGCAGAAAGAGAAAGGTCTTTCTCAAACCTCAGTATTAGGAGCAATAATTCACCTATTACACCAGACAACAGAAACACAGGAAATTGTGTTGTTCTATATATATATATATATATATATATATATATATATATATATATATATATATATATTATGTTGAAGATCAATCCAATCCAGATTTCTACCATCTTCCGTGCTGCTGGAATCTTCAATGAAAAAATCAACTTATCTATATCCAATCACCCATGAAAAAATCAGCCCATACTTATCCAAAATGAAAGGTTTTCTAAGAAAAATCTAGACTCATTCCTATTAAGGAAAGAGACCCTATACAATGTAAACACTCTTATATAGGAATAGTTATTGTATGTAATACATCCCACCATTATATTGTACACAACCCTACAATTATAAATACAAAGGATGGCTGCTACCCTTATGCAACCTACACAATTATACAAAACTATCTCTCAATTAACTTAACTTGGTATCAGAGCAACATTTATCGTTCAACAGCCTTCTTCCGCAACAGCTGCAACTCTCCTGCGTAATTGTTTCAACTAGTAGCCATTGTTTCTTCTTAGCAGCCGTTCTTCCTCTATTATATTCGCCAGCAGCAGTTTCTCCTCAGCAGATATCAGTCATCTTCTTCCTCTGTTACTTCTCATCAGCATCCACGAAATAAAAACTGCAACTTCTCCTCCCTAGCAACATGGACAATCAAGAACTTCAACAGTCTGCTGGCGCTGCATCAGCTCTTCAATCTTCTTTCTCTCCTGTGGCGCAATCCGTTATGTATGAGGCATCGCCTACTGCCTCCATTATTTCTCTTCCTAACACACAACAGGTAGTCTCTTTAAAACTATCCAACCATAATTTCCTGTATTGGAGGATGCAGATGAAACCTTTTCTCTTGGGCCAAGGCGTTTATTCATTTGTTGATGGCACATCACCATGTCCTCCTTCACATCTGGCAGCAACTGCGACATCTACATTCTCTGTCAACCCTGCATATTTGTCATGGAAGCAACAAGATCACCTAATCATGAGTGCCCTCCTATCTTCTCTCTCGGTGGAAGTTCTGCACTTGGTTGTAGATTGTAACACTTCTCATGCCATCTGGACAACACTGGAAACAACTCTTGCATCTCCCTCAAATTCCAGGATTATGCAGCTCCATGGCTCATTCCAGGATTTACGACAGAATGATGATTCTGCTAGCATTTACTTGCAGAAGGCAAAGGCCTTGTTTGATGAACTGGCTGCCGCTGGCAGACCAATCTCCCTGACATAATTTAACTTGTATGTATTTCGAGGGTTACGTAGTGAGTTTAAGGATCTCGTCACCAGCTTGTCCACTAAGGATGCTCCCATCACCTATACTGATCTCCATAGCAGCCTTCTTACACATGAGTTTCTTCACAAAGCCTCTCTCCAGCCATCTGTAACAGCTCCTCTATTACCAACTCCAACGCAGCAGCCAGCTGCGTTCTTTGTGCAGCATCAATCTGGCAGACGGGGTCGTTTTCGTGGGAGCTGGAGACCTAACAATCGCAACAATTTCTATCGTGGCAATGGACCAGCTCACAGTTATACTTCAGGACAACACTATAGCCCACAAGGAAACCGGTTCTCATCTGGCACTTCCTCACGGCCAACAGGCAGTTTTGGGCAGCAAGGAAATCGCTTTTCTGGCTATACTCGCAATATAAAATGTCAACTGTGTTATGAATATGGGCATACTGCTCAACAGTGTTCTCATTTGGCTACTCATCATATGCAAACTAATGCTAATCTTGCATTTAATACTGCCTCTTGCACTACTCCTGTTACTTGGTTTCTTGATACAGGTGCAAATCATCATGTCACGCCGGACCTTGTAAGTATGACGAGTTCAGAACCTTATCTTGGAAATGATCATCTGCATGGTAAGAGCCTTGTTATCTCAAATATTGCTCACTCTAAAATTCGCTCACCAAACTGGATGTTTACTTTATCCAATATCTTATATGTTCCTACCATTAAAAAACCTCTACTATTTGTTCAAAAATTTTGTCTTGAGAATAACATCTTTTTTGAATTTCATTCCTCTCTCTTTTATGTTAAGGATCTTATGACAAAGGAAGTTCTTCTTTCCGGTCAGAGTAGAGATGATCTATATGTTTTGTCCGAATCGTCTGCAACGTCGTTGCCTCAAGCTTTTTCTTCTACCTGTCTATCTACTTCAGCTGATGTCTGGCACCGTCGCCTTGGACATCCTAGTTCATGTATTCTGCATTTGTTGGTGAAAAATAAAAAAGTGTCATGTACGTCCACTCAGTTTAATTTTCATTGTCCTGCATGCCCTCTAGGCAAGTCATCACGTCTGACTCTAAAAACTACGGGTCATCAAACTCGATCTCCTATTGACTTGATTTTTAGTGATGTTTGGGGTCCATCCCCTATGTTGTCATATGATGGTTTTCGCTATTTTGTTATTTTTGTGGATGCTCATACAAAGTTTATATGGTTTTATCCTTTGGTTGCTAAGTCTGATGTTTTTGCAATTTTTCATTAGTTTCAACCGCTTGTGGAGCACCAATTCTCCTTAAAAATTAAGTCTGTTCAAATCGATTGGGGTGGTGAATATCGAAAACTAAATACGTTTTTTAAAACGATTGGTATTCATCATCGTGTGATCTGCCCGCACACTCATGAACAAAATGGCACGGTTGAACGCCGTCATAGACATATTGTTGAAACTGGACTAACTCTCCTTGGGCAGTGTCACGCTCCCCTTAGATATTGGAGTTATGCTTTTGAAAGTTCTGTTTATTTGATTAATCGCATGCCCACTCCAGTTCTTAATAATAAGACACCGTTTGAATGTCTTCTAAAATCAACACCTGAGTATGTGTTTCTTCGTACTTTCGGTGTCTCTGCTTTCCTTTTCTTCGTCCATACAATGCTCACAAGTTAGACTTTCGGTCCACTCCTTGTGTTTTTCTAGGATATAGTACCTCGCATATCGGTTATCGATGTCTTGATTTGTCATCCAAATGAATTTATCTTGCTCGTCATGTTCGGTTTCATGAAAATGTTTTTCCTCTTAATAAAACTGAACAGATTGCAAGAACACCCAAACAGCCCTCTGCTCCCTCTATACTCGTCACTTTACATCCTCTCATACAACCCTCTTTAGTCCCTTCACCACTGCCCCCTCCACTGCCTACACCTCCTTCGGCTCACTTACCATTATCGGCATGTTATTATGATCATTCTTCAATTGTAGGTTCAGATTCGTCACACTCACAGGCATTGCCCGATGCTGCTGCCAGCTCCCCTGGTTTATCCCCTGTTCGCTCCCCTGTTGTGGGTGCTTCTTCTGCTGGGTCTCCTTCACGGTCTGCGCCTATATTGAGTTCTTCAACCACAGGTTCTTCCTCTCTTTACCCTCCTGGTATTAACATATGTGTTGATCTGTCTAAGTTCAATCTTCAGCACGTCCCTGCCGCTGTCTCCTCTCCATCTCAGCGGGCTCACACCCATCCTATGGTGCTTCGACCGCGGCTAGAAAAAAATGTTAATCTTAGCGTTGCGGCTGTCTCATGAGTCACGACCTTACCTCAGCAGGAGCCATTGTCATTTAAGGACGCAAACAGGTATGTTACTTGGTTATGGTCTTAAATTATCTTTGACTTCGCTACATGATTTATAAAATTTGTGTTTTCCTTCTTATAATCATTATTAATATTGAAAGAAGACTCCCTTAAACTATAGAATTTATGAATTTATTAAAAATACCCCATCAAAAGGTAGCTAGTGTGTAAGGCAGTTCGATGATATCTTTTATTGTCGAAGCAAAACAAAATTACTCCTTTCAAAACACAAAACCGAGCTTAACATGAGAGAATGCTATTGACCTGCTGGTCATGATCGCAAGGTGGGGACTGGCCATCCAAGTTAAGAGCTGCTATACGCTTGCTGTTTCCCCGTGATGTTGGAACGATCTCACACACTTGCTGTTCCTTCTGCAAGCTTGCCATCTCTCCTTTTCACTTTCTTTTCCTGTAAGAGAGAAGGGATTTTTTTGGGTTTGGATATATGATCATAAAATCAATTCTCTTACACTAGCAAAAGTATCTTCACAATTTAACTTACACGCGATCTTCTTCAATCATTTTCATACACATAGTACTAATCATTAATTTTCCTCCAATTACATATCTTGCTTTGCTTCAAATTTTCACCATCAATTTCTCTGGACTCACACAATAATGCATTATTACTAAGAACTTGATGAAGAAACCTTGATTGTGGGTGACCAAGCCTATGCTATCAGATATCTAAAGATGCACGCTTGACGATGTACGCACTAGGACATGATCCAGATTCAGTCAAAACATGCAAATATCCATCTTACTCACTCTGTCTTCACTCACTCTAGAAGGAGTGTTTATTAGTGTCCTGATGCTTAACATAGGAAGAAAAGGACAAAAAATCCAATAATACGTTTATTACAGGAGGAGCTAAATTATAGGATGTATATTATAGCAATTATATTTACCATATCAGATTCAGCCCCCACCAGTGTTGTTGCTCCTGACCCGGTGGTTATCTCTTCCTCACCCATGGTATCTACACTGACGTTGTCTTATCTCTTATTTGTTGAATCAGCCAGCGATTCTCTTCTTTCTACTCTTGTTGCAGCTGCCACTGGTTCTCGTATCACAGTTGCTGTGCCTCTCTCCAACACTAAACAAGTAATTTTCTTGAAGCTCACAAACAACAATTAACACTATTGACGAATGCAATGAAGCTCACTATTACGTTTATTATAGGAAGTGATGAATTATAGTGTATATATTATAGCAATTATATTTACCATGTATAGCATGTAGATTTGATCTTATATAATACTCTCTAATGTTACCATACTATTGTATGCTGTCTTACTTTTATATTAATAGAAAGAGATGGCTAACACATTATATTAAGCCTCTATTATTTTCAATTTGGTATTAGAATCACACATCTTAACACCTTTTCTTTTCTTTTCTTATGGATCCAACACACAATCACACAATCCTATTACCCATACCTGGAATCATCTCCACAAGCAATGATTTCAGATATAGGTAATGATTTTAATGAAGCTTGGTATTGGAACTTATCTAGGAAGAGAGATTTGAAGCACAGTTGAAACCAAATGTTAGGATTCTAAGCGATGGAAGAAAGGAAGAACTGATGTTTATTATGCTAGATATTGAAGCAACTTCATTGATAGTATCACATCACCTATACTGGTATGTCTCATCCTTCCTTTTCCCTAATATGGAAAGGAAAAGTTCATATAAAAGTAGAAGTCTTTGTTTGGTTTATAATTCATGGAAGGAAAAGTTCATCCACTAAAGACTTTCTTGTTCAAAGACATCTTTTGCATTTAATTAGAAGAGGAATTTGTGTCCTTTCTGTGAGAAGCTATATAAAATGTGGATCATCTTTTCATGCATTGTTCAGTTGTTTAGAAATTATGGAATCATTGTATGAAATGGTTGAGTATCCAACGGTGCATACCTAGAACTATGGATGAACTTTTACTTATGTGGTCTTCATTTGTAAAAAGAAAATTTCAGAGCAATATTGCAATACTAATGCTATCCTTTGGGCATGGTATATATGGAAAATTTGGAGGAACAAGTTGATATTTCAGGAAAATATTTGCGATTGGGATACATCGATTTGAGCTCATTCTTTATTGTCTACGGTTGAATACAATTGATAAAAACTTCTGTACACAGGTTTGGATTTGTTTCGAGGTCCCGAGGGGATCCTTTTATGGTATTCCTAATAGAACTATATATGTTCATATGCTCATAAGGTTTGTTTGGGTATTTGCTAAACATGATCGTTAACTAATCAAAATAAATTTCATTTGACAATATCTGTATGAAATTTCTCGATTAATCATCATCTAAATTGTTTTTGAATTTAAAGAGCACATTGAGTCTACATAGGACCCTGAACTTAGAAGATGTGTAAAAATTAAGATAAAAAACAATTTTTACATTAATAAAAAAATACTTATTAATAACTATCAACAATTTTTACATTAATATCAATTAAATTATGAAGTTATACATCTGAAAACAACCATTGACGATATGAATCAAAATAACAAGCAATCAAGAGAAGTCAAGAATTTCAAAGGAAAAGGGGGTTGAATTCGAGAGTTTCAGTCTTCAATCCACCCGTCAATTCAATGAAATCCATCAAATATCCATGAGAGCTTTCTAAAGTGTGGAGTCTCACAATTTGGTCAAGTCCTTATTTCTGCAGATTGCTCTCCCTAATATTGGCATAATGGATTGCGTTCCCAAACAAACAGTCCATCACCCTCAAAGACTGTTTCAGCACCAAATAATCAAAGAAACCAAGATTTTTCATTACATTTACTTCTGAATAAAACCGAAAAAGACCAACTCCTATGCTAAGTTTTCCTACACATTAAGCTCTGGAACAATGGCTAATTTTCTTGTTTGTATAATCATTTGCAACAAATTTATCAATGTGTTTGCATTATTTTTTCATTTTTATCTTTTGTTTTTCTTTAAAAAAAACAAAATGGGTCCATTAACTTTTATATTATTTAAGTTCTTTCAATTAATTAAACACGGTTCCTTAAATGTATGCAATTAATGCCAAACGTAAACTCTACCAACTAAAATATCTGCACCTGTTGAGAAGACTTGTCAATATGCTCCCAGCCAAAGAGCCTTCCCTCTCCCCTGCAACCCAGGTCCTAGCAACCTCCTTCAAACCTACCCCATACAATCCAACCTCCCAAGCACCTGCAAACGCATTTTTCAAGCTCACTGGTCCCCATCCTCCCCCTCTTAAACATCCACAACACCCTCCCCATGCCCCTGCTACTTTGAGCCTTTTGAAACCTTCGTTTTAGCACACAAACAACAACCATAACAACAAACACTTTCCTAACACAACTCCCGTCCTCTGTCTCCTCTAAGTTTTATTTTGAACGTTTCCCATCCTGGCTAGATTACCATGATCTAAAAAATGCCTTTTCAAATATTGGTCCTGTCACCAACCTCTTTGTTTCCAAGAAAACAACATCAGAAGGGAGACGATTTGGTTTTGTAACCTTCCTCTCCCCTTTAAAAGAATTAGACCTTTGTGACAATCTAAACCTCATATGGTTCGACTCTTTCAAAATTCGTGCAAAGCCAGCCAGATTTCAAATCCCTCAAGGTTCGGAAAAAAAAAAAACGATCCTCACCGCAAAACCAGAAACCAAAACCATGCCCAAACTAACCTTCAGAGACAACCAAACCTTTGCTGAAGTTCTCTCTGTCGCAAAGCCCTCAAAGAAGATGGTGGTCTATGAGTCTATTTACGATGACAAGGAATGACTTCTGAGAAGTTTAGTCGAATATATAGCCACAGATGTTGACTATGCTCAACTGGAGCATATGGTTTTGAAATATGTCAAGCTAGCAATCGGCTTTCGTTTCCTGGAAGCAAGCCAAGCAGTTATCACCTTTATAGACAAAGAGTCCATGGAGAAAGAACTGATAAACGGATGTTCTGCGCGCCTTGAAAAACTTCTTCTCTTGTCTCAAACCATGGAAGAGGGAAGTAAAAGTTATAGACAAATTTGTTTGGGTGTCTATTTTGGGACTGCCTCTGATAGGCTGGAACTGCAGATGTATTGAATCCATTGTTGAAGATGTAGGGAAGATGATTGGATACGACATTACCAGTATGAGCCAAGGTTCACTTATGGGAGTTAAGGCGTTGTTGAGCACAACCTCTTTTATGACTCTAAACGAACGTATTTCGCTGATCCTAAATGGTGATGAATTTGAAATTTCAGAATCTGTCATGGAAATGAAGCCAGATTGTAGTCCCCTACTTACCACAATCAAATACTCAATGGTACATCAGGCACCCAAGCATCAGATGAAGAGTTGTGTAGCGAATTTACAGCTTTATAAGAGTTTACAGTGGCGAGTACAAAGGCTACTGACCCTGGCGGTGACCGGTATCCTACGACCATTTCTTAACAGAGCAACAGGAGACGGACATGATCAACAAACAGCCTAGACCACACTGACGCAACATTCAAAACCTTCTGCCTTTTTCCTGAAATTAAGGAAATACACAACCTACAGACCAAAAATTAGCAATTGCACACTGCTTCACACCAGCCATCCTTTGCAGAGCCATGCTATGACGACTTCATGGAAAACACGCAAGAGGCAGAAGATAGTCACAGCAACCCAGGTGCCTCAGTGGTATCTTTTACAGGAGTGGGCCTCGTTAAAAAAAGAGTACCACAGGCCATATAAATTCTTGGGCACAAGGAACAAGGCTAAACAACAAAGCCCCGAAGCCCTGTATAATAGGGATTACAACCTCTTCAGCCCAGGTTACGAGGCCTTCTACTAAGCTAGCGAGAACCATGAAATCAGACCAGAACTAGAATCAGAATACACATCAACAATCCTTCTCTGTAGAACCCCAAAAAGTAGTGGAAATGGAGTTGGAAGAAAAAAGAGAGAAGAAGCTCAGAAGAACCAGAAGACTTGTGTCAAAATCTTGATATAGAAAAGGGAAGAAACTGATGAAAGATAGATCTGTTGTAGCATACGATGGCATATCGGATGATATTGCACCCGAATTACTTGCAACTAATGTAACTGAAACTAAAAAAAACACTTCTCTAAAAGACACTAGCCCATCCCCTGTTACCAAGTCAGCTGATGATGAAAAAGAAGATAAGAACCCTAACTATGCCTCCATGGATGAAGAAGCCAGTGGTACGTAGATCCATCTACCAACCCCGTTGAGTTCTCAATGCAACCAGCAGACCTCTTCAGAAGTGGTCAAGGAAACCACCAAGGATGCTAGAAGCAAAAAAAAGGAAACTGAAACTGTTGCAAGCTAATGGTAGCGTAGCTAACACTACGGAGGAATGCGATTCTTCAGGAATCCAGCAAGGAAATGCTTAGTTCTAGATAACTTGCAAGAATAATTAAGCTAATGGTTTTGACAACGAAAAAGAGACTCAAGAAATGATAGATAATGCAGTGGCTTTGGCTTTGGGAAACCCTCGAGACTGATAAAGATAAGAGTCTTCCTATGTGATTAGGATGATCTGTATAGGGTGTGTGCCTTATCCTATATTTGAATCCCATGTAAATTATATCTCTTGTAACAAACGTAGAAAACTAGTTTTTGTATCAGATGTAAACACTGTGGTTATATAAGGCAGAATACAAAAGATATCTGGTAGTCTTTTCCAGAATTATTTCATGGTATCAGAGCCAATTATAGCTAACGCTTTTGTCAATCCTATGGCTGCTATCACAAACACTTCTTTTCCTTCCGCTGCTTTTCATCTTCCAGCTCAAGTTATCTCTATTAAACTTGATGGAACTAACTTCCTTGCCTGGAGTGCTCAATTAATTCCTCTGCTTCGAAGCTATGGTCTAATGGGAATCATTGATGGTTCCGAACCTAGCCCTCCTAAATTTTCCAGTGAAGAACACAAGGCACAAGGGACTCTTAATTCTGCTCATGTAATTTGGCAGTATAAAGATCAAACAGTACTTGGCTGGATTATCTCTTCTTTATCTCCTACGGTGGTTTCCACCATTTATGGTCTGGAGACTTCTTGGCTTGCTTGGCAAGCTCTTGGTGCAAGATTTGCTGCGCCTTCAACTTCACAAATTTCTCTTATGAAGAGGAAGTTACAATCTTCACAACAAGGTTCTATGTCTTGCCAGCAATTTTTGGATGAAGTTAAATCCTTTACTGATGAACTATCTGTTGTGGGGAAACCTGTTGATGATTCAGATTTAATTTTATCTGTTCTCAATGGTCTTAATTCCTCTTTTCACTCCTTTGTAACGAGTTATATGTTGCTTGCTAAGGAGAAGTCCATGCTATTTTCTGACTTCCATGCAGAGTTGCTAAATTATGACCTTATGCAAAAATTCTATAGTCATTCTATTCAACCTGAGGCAGGACCATATGCTTTGTACATGCATAAAAATGGTTCCAAACCTGGATATCGACACAGTATCAACAAATCTCGTTTCTCTGGATCTCCCAAACCCTCTGGTATTTCCTCTTCTCAGTTTCGACAACCATTACCTCACCTGCCATCCTCATTACCAGCCACACCTGCTACAACGACTTCTCACTCGCGATCTCCCTGTCAAATTTGCAGAAGGGAGGGACATCAAGCTCTTGACTGTTTTAACCGCATGAACTACTCCTTTCAGGGCCGTCATCCTCCAACTAAATTAGCTGCTATGGTGGCTGAAGCTAATACCACTTATCTCAGTCAAAATCAATGGTATGCTGACAGTGGAGCTAATGTTCATGTTACCTTCGATATTGCTAATCTGGCCAGCTCTCAACCTTATACAGGAGATGACTCAGTCGGCGTAGGTAATGGGACAGGTTTGATCATCTCTCGTACTGGCACTGCTTCTTTTCATACTCCTTCTACTCTCACCTTAAACAATGTTGCATACTGTCCTCAAGCATCAGCGCATCTGCTCTCCATTAATAAATTTTGCAAAGACAATAATGTCTACTTTGAACTCACCAGCTCTCATTTTTTTGTGAAGGACATCCTGACGGGGAACACGCTTCTGACGGGGCCAAGTGAAAATGGATTGTACCCAATAAACCTACGTCAACTTCCATCTTCCAAATTTCATGCTCTCACCATGACAGTTGGCGTCAAGGCTTCTACCTCCACATGGCATTGAGGCCACCCCTCCTCTGCCATCCTTCATCATGTCATTTCAAAATTTTCTCTTCCAGTTAATGATTCAATCAATAAACAGACTCTTTGTGTGTCTTGTCAACTTGGCAAATCTAAACAATTGCCATTTTCTGACTCTACAACCGAGTCCACAACTCCCTTAGAAATAATTCATTCTGATGTTTGGTCCACATCCACACCTTCGTTGAGTATTTGTCGGTATTATGTAATTTTTATTGACGACTATACTCGTTTTTGTTGGCTATTTCCCCTTTCTACTAAATCTGATGTTTATTCAGTTTTTGTTAAATTTAAACTTTTAGTAGAAAAACAATTTAATTACACCATTAAACAATTTCAAAGTGACAATGGTGGGGAATATTGCTCTAACATCTTTAAGCAATTTTTAAGTGCCAATGGAATTTTTCATTGACTTTCTTGTCCTCATACCTCACAACAAAATGGCCTTGCCGAGAGGAAACATCATCATATTATGGAAATGGGATTTACTCTTCTTGCCCAATCCGGTTTACCTAAACAATTTTGGGTTGATGCATTTCTCACCTCTATTTTCATTATTAATCGTTTACCTACCATGGTTCTTGATTATTTATCCCCATTTGAACGTCTTTTCCACATTCCTCCTGACTTCACCTATTTCCGGGCTTTTGGATGTCAATGCTTTCCATATCTTCGTCCTTACTCAACTGACAAATTATCTTATCGTAGCACACCCTGTATTTTCATCGGTTACTGTTCTAATCACAAAGGTTTTCGATGTTTTGATCCATCTTCTAGGCGTGTCTATATATCCTGAAATGTGATTTTTGATGAAGGTAATTTTCCAGCAACAGTACAATCTATCTTCACTGACTCTGCCAGCAACGTGCGCTCCTCAGGTAATTCTCCTAATCTATTGTTATCTCCTCCCTCCACTATATTTATTTCTTCACCTGTTTTTCCCGCTCCTACTGTCCCATCTTCACCTTCCATGTCTCAAAATTCCACCTCACCCGACCATGATCTCCATCCATTTACACCAATTTCCACCTCTAGTCATTCTGCAACTCCTCTGGCCTCTCCCAATTCCTCTGCACCCATTCCTCAATTTTCTTCTTCCCATGACAGTGAGCATCCTGCTCATCAAGACATATCACCTTCTCCTCCCCTACCTCCATCTCACATGGTCACCAGATCCCAGACTGGCCACCTTAAACCACGTAGCTTTCCTGGTTTCCACATATATTACTCTACCCGTCACCCTCTTCAAGCTCTGCATGCAGGTATGGTCATCTCTGAGCCTTGCACCTATGCTCAAGCAGCTTCTCTTCCTGAGTGGAATGCAACAATGGACACCGAATTTTAGGCATTACTCAAGAATGACACTTGGTCTTTATGCTCTCGTCCTCCTGGTAAAAATATGGTGCCTTGCAAATGGGTCTTCAAACTAAAGAGACGGCCTGATGGAAGTATTGAACGTCACAAGGCTAGACTTGTTGCTGTTGGCTATTTACCGAAAAGTGGGATAGACTTTCATGACACGTTCAGTCCTGTCATCAAACCTTCTACTGTTCGTATGGTCCTTACAATTGCTGTTTCTTTCAACTGGGACATTAGGCAGCTTGACGTCTCTAATGGTTTTCTCCATGGCATTTTAGAGGAAGAGGTATACATGACACAGTCGAAAGGCTTTGAAGATCCAGTGCACCCTCACTTTGTTTGTAAGCTTCACAAATCTCTTTATGGTTTAAAGCAAGCCCCTCGGGCTTGGTTTCATCGTCTATCTACTGCATTATTGTCTCTTGGCTTTCATAGCTCCCAGGTTGATCCCTCCTTGTTCACTTATCACCACGGTTCAGTGCATGTGTTCTTATTAATATATGTGGATGATATCCTTGTCACGTCTAATGACCAGGAATTCATTACATCTCTTATCGCTAACCTGCAACTTGAGTTTTCCATGAAGGACCTCGGCCAGTTGGCTTACTTCCTGGGTATTGAAGCTACACGTTCTTCTTCCGGGTTGCATCTTCGGCAAACAAGATATATTATTGATCTTTTAGATCGCGTACACCTCCTTGGCATCCGACCTTATAGAGCTCCTTGTGTCTCAGGCTCCAAACTATCCAAATTTGCTGGGGAACCTCTTTCAGATCCAACTGAGTACATGCAAACAGTTGGTGCCTTACAATATGTCACCCTCACGCGTCCTGACATTGCATACTTAGTAAATCAGCTTTGCCAACACATGCAGACTCCAACCTTTGCCCATTGGACAGCAGCCAAACGTGTCCTACGTTATTTGAAGAATACACTCGATCATGGCCTTTTCTACAAACCTGGTTCCTTCTCTATTAATGCCTACTGCGATTCTGATTGGGCTGGTAATCCCGATGATAGACGATCAACATGTGGTTATGGTGTTTATGTAGGTTCCAATCTCATTTCATGGTCGGCTAAGAAACAACCTGTGGTTTCCAGGTCTAGCACTGAGGCAGAATACCGTTGTTTAGCTCTTGTTACAGCTGAAGTGTATTGGCTGCGTATGCTTTTGTGTGAGCTGAAAATTTCCCTTCAGGCTGCTCCTGTTGTTTAGTGTGACAATATCAGTACTTTAGCCCTTGCCTCCAATCCAATTTCCCATGCACGGTCTAAACACATCGAAGTTGATTACCATTTTGTCCGTGAGAAAGTGGCCAATCGAGACATAATTTTACAGCATGTCCCCACTTCTTTGCAGCCTGCTGATGTTTTTACCAAGGGACACACAGTTGATCGTTTTTGTTTGCTGCGGGACAAACTCTCTGTGTTGGATCTCCCTGCTAATTTGCGAGGGAATGATAAAGATAAGAGTCGTGTTGTATCTCCCTGTTAATTTGTGAGGGAATGATAAAGATAAGAGTCTTCCTATGTGATTAGGATGATCTGTATAGGGTGTGTGCCTTATCCTATATTTGAATCCCATGTAAATTATATCTCTTGTAACAAATGTAGAAAACTGGTCTTTGTATCAAATGTAAACACTGTAGACGAAATATATATGACGTCGAGCTCTCAGGAGGGTACGACAGGATGGCGACTCCACTGGGGACCCTAGGACTAGGCTTGGTATTTTTGTCTGTGTTTTGCCATGTGTTGTTGTTTTTTTATATGAATGATACTTTGTTTAAAAGCTTTAGCATGCATCTTTAC
>Ga0325403_1000826_pt1 | contig 23912 bp, 7 predicted proteins | sample PopdelMetagenome_19_FD_205665 | JGI IMG/M metagenome (GOLD analysis project Ga0325403, IMG submission 205665) | Populus deltoides microbial communities from Bellville, Georgia, United States - Xylem-PdKOR-R4 | ecosystem: Host-associated > Plants > Phyllosphere > Stem > Wood/Secondary xylem... | reverse complement strand
ATATATATTTAACTTAAAAAATTTACTTATAATTTTATAATTCAAGTTTATATTGTTCTTTTCTGTGCTGTGAAAAAGAAAAAGACAAAATTTATATAACAATGATTTTGGTTCCTCTTTCATGGGGGAAATAAACAAAAAATAAAAAAGGAAATTTTCTATGTCAAGTTGAAAGTTTTGAAGCAAAAATAAATAAATAAATAAAAAGATTGCCAGACAAGAATTCCCTTAAGCATTTGAAAAATGACTGGGTCAGATTACGGAATCCAGCAAACCTTATCATCAAGAATAAAAACTTCCAAACTATCAACACCTCTAATTTTTCCCACCAAAAAATACAAGAAACAAAAAAAAAAAATCAAGAAAAATGGAGACAACATTTCTCTCGACTGCAAAACCCTTCCTCTCCTCTTCAACACCATCTTCTTTATCATCCCTAACAAATAGACCTCTCCTGTTTTCTTGTCCACAACAAAAATGTAATCCCAGGAGACCATTGACTTCATGCAAAGCTCTCAGTGATGAGTCACTTCCAGTACCAGCTGCCTCTCCAATTATTATAACAAAAAGAAGCCTGTCCATTTGCTTCTTAACCAGCTTTGTATTCTCATTGGCAAGTAGAGGTTGTTCTAGTTCCAATGCAGCTATACTAGAAGCTGATGATGATGAAGAGTTATTGGAGAAAGTTAAGAGGGACAGAAAGAAAAGGTTAGAAAGACAAGGAATTATTAGCTCAGCTAACAAGGAAAAAGGTTATATCCTTTTGGATTCTTTCATAGCTAGCCATGCATCTAGAATGTGTATAATTTTGATTGGACCCGTGTTTTGTTTTGTTTTTTCTTGATTCTGTTTATTATTGATGAATTCTTGGTGCCTTCATTCTAATTTGATTGTCATCTTCTCCTCTCTCTATATAAATATATATGGAGCAATGATTGAAAATGAAGCTTGACTATAATGTACTGTTTCAGCTACTGTTCTTTGTGGCTGTGTGAGAGACTTGCCTTCTTGCAAGTCTCGACTGCATGGATCTTTCAAATTGGGGTGTTATGCATCTCATTTCTCATGAAGAACGTGGTTAAGATTACCTTATTGCAGTCACCACAATTGAACCCTTTTATTTTATTGTTTGTTTTGAGCATAAACTTGTTGATATCATAATCTGGAGGCAGCATTTATGCACTTGAGTTATTCTCTCTCTCTCTCTGCAGTAAGCACATTAACTCAGTCTAGTGATTCACCGCGGACCATGCATTTATGCACTTGAGTTATTTTTTCTATCTCTCTGCAGTAAGCACATTAACTCAGTTTAGTGATTCACCGAGGACCATTTTTTAAGATCTTACTCAGCGCATTGTCAATTTCTGATTGAATGATGTTTTCTGTGACATATATGGTATCAATTTATGGAATAAAATGATCTGTTGCAGGATATTTGCAAGATCTTGTGTACAAGCTAAGTAAAGTAGGGCAAGCCATAGACAACAATGATCTATCTACTGCTAGTTCGGTTCTTGGGGGTAGCACTGCTACTGATTGGGTTAAGAAGGCTAACATTGCCTTCACCAAGGTAAAGGCAATCATTTATGTTCTTGATGTTGTTTGTATATTAGTTGCCTGCATTGTTCTTCTTCTTGAAGAAATCCCTTGCTGCCATTGGTGCCTTTGCCTTCACCAAGGTAATCATTGGAGGGGTAGAGTCCAACCGTTAGATTCTATAAAAAAATGCTGTTCTGTAGAACTAAAGATTAATGTTTCAGCATTCCTGAGATCCCCCTTTTGTATTAAAGTCTCCATTTCGTAATGATGAAATTTTTGTGAATCCATGTGTATAGCATGATTCTTTTCTGATAGATTCTGATTACTTCGGTACCGTTTCTCTGCAGCTGAGCTCTAGCCCTGAAGAAAAGATAGAGGTGGACACCTTTAATTCCTCTCTATCTTCTTTAATTTCATCAGGTTTGTTATTTTCCCACTGTCTTCACTCGGGATCTATGACTTTGATTTCTGCCACACATTTGAACATGGTCATTACAATCTGGGTCTCTGGCAGTAGTCCAGCAGACATCAATGATTGTATAACTTGATTTTGTTTTCACTTTGCAGTTACTAGCAATGACATTGAATCCTCCAAAATTGCTTTTGTATCATCAGCCACTGCTTTTGAGAAATGGACAACTTTGACAGGGCTGTTTGGACAGCTCAAAGGGCTTTGAAAGGAATCTGGGTTACGATCCTCTTTGTTCATTTCCTTTTTGTTGCGAGGAACATTTGAAGCTCACTGGTTTCTCACCCTGGCTCATATCATTCAATTCTTCTCTTCTCTTTTCTTCTTAGTCCGAGTAGTTCCTACAATTCAAGATCAACATGCTATTTTGCTTGCACGCGAGTTGTAATTCCATGCCCAATGTTTCTGAGCTTCGGTTGCGAGTAAAAATATTTTTCACCAAGCATTGCAAATATTCACCTATTGGTGACACGAGGCTACTTTCATGCGAAGCAATTTCAAGTCAAAGTGAACTAAATTAAGGAACATGTATTAGAACGCGAACTCAAAACAAAGTATGTGAATCCTAATGTTGTACAGCTTCGACATGTACTAGAGAGACCGAAGCAGGTTCATCGGTCATGATTCACCTGTCTTCATCCCAATTCTTGCTCCTCCATTCTTCTGCTACTATCCAAGAAACAGGGAATCAGTATCTTGAACCTTACCAGCACCACCCCTCATATATAGTCATATTATTACTCTAAATTGATCTACTATAATTTTTTCCACGGCCTGAGTCTTGAGCAGGCAAAGGTCGATTTAGAAGGGAAAAAACAGTAAACTCCAAACCACATCATGAAACAAACTATGAAGAATACTACCACGTAGAATCTCGAACGGCAACTTATTACATAACTGCATGATAATATTACACAACCAGTATTTGATGCCATGACGATACAATGACTACTACTGCAGGCTACTAGTTTAGCAAAGGGCTGCTACATTATACGCCTAACCTGTGCCTGTATTAAAGCATGTCTGAATCAACAATCAGATAGCTATTACAACATTAAAGCTACAGTGATTTAAAGAACTTCACAGACTAAAAGGTCAGAAAGATGTGATACAGACGAAACAGGGAATTAAATTACTCTAAATGTAGTAACTCAAGGTTTAACCTCGCCAGCGTTGCTGCCATTCTCAATTGCCTTTGCATCTACCTTTTCTTTGATCCCATCGACACCTGTATGATCAGGTTTCTCACTAGTGCAATTCTCTGCTTCTTTACCCTTTATCTCTCCTTCAGACTCAGGAGCAGTTCTGTTGAGTTTCTCTTTGTCATCTACAGCTTCATCCTTTTTCTCATCATCAATGGCTGCACCTGTTTTCTCTTGTTCGCCGGATCCCTGCTTTGTAGTTGCCTCACCCTGTTGTTGCCCATCCTTTTCTTGCACCTTTTCCTCATCTATTTTAGCAGAAGTTTTAACTTCTTCTCCAGCTCCAGCTCCAGCTCCAGCTTCTTCAACAGGAGCTGCCTCTGTTTGAGTCTCTGCACATGGTCCTTTATTTTCATCTTGATTTTCTTTCATGACGTCCTTTCCCTCTTCTACCTCCATGTCATTCATCTCAGTTTTTTCAGCTTCCTCTTTAGCCTCCTCAGTTCCTTCAAAAGTAGTTTCTGTTTCTTTGCTCTCCTTTGAAGCTGCTGATTTCCTGCTTCTTTTCTTTGGAGGCTCACTTTCTTTCACAGGAGTCACCTTTGCCTTCTCGCTAATCCTTGCTGATCTCCTTGGAGTCTCACCAGTGCCCCAGTCAAAATCAGATACTGCTGGACCACCAGCGTGTGCTCTGAGGTACTGTTCCAACTGTCTTTTGCTTGCAATTTCTTCCCCTGTTGGAGCAGTGAAAATGATCTCACCTTTCTTAGGGGTCCCGCCTTTCTTGGGTACAAACTAAACAACAACATGGACTGGCAGGTTAGTTGACTACTCACCAGCACAGACAACCAACAATGCACTAGAAATACATGCTACGTTAAGATAATGACAAGTTCAATGTTAAGCATGTGCCAAAACATTCAAGTAACAGCAGCTATAATAAAAGTGCAACATTATGAAAGTCAAGATGATAGATGCATTTCCCACTATGAAAATGGTCTAGATAAGTAAAATGGCATTGCATGATTTCTGCAACTTGAATAAATTCAGATTCAATGCAATTGCTGTGCTGTTTCTGTTGTCATTCGGAGAACCACACACATAGTCCCAATGTTTTACTGTAATGCTATACATTGATTCTAGGAAATAATCCTCATTAATAACCTTATGCTAAAGGAAACTTAACATTCAGGCGAGTTCTTTAAATAATATTGTCCACAGTATAATTCAAGTCAATGTAATCTTAACCTCTAGTGAAAGGATTTCTTGGTCATTACCGTGAACAAGAGGAGGGGATTGCTCGGTGGTGGTATTATGAGGACTTCAAAGGGCAGTTATGAGGTCAAAGTACAATTAAGTTACCCATTGCACAACCCCAGGAATGCATCTCCACTTTATTTCTATGCTGCCAATCAAAGTTAGGAGAAAAAAGCAGTAATATTTTACAAGCAAACCACCTAAAAAAATTCAGCTACCATGGTTTCCCCGTGAATTCAGCAATGTATATTGGTTGCTGACATTACTTGCATACCATATGTTACAAGGGAGGAAAAGAATGGAGGATGGGCATCCAGATGCCGAAGCATTTGTCCCTTTGTTTCTCAGCCAAGAAATGAAAGGCTAATGATTAGATAAAGAAAACCTATCATGATGGACCTTTCCCTCCTCATTTGCACCCATCTCCAAAGATCAATCATATGGTGGATCAGCATAAGCATTTAAGTTCTCCACTTTTCTTGCCATTTATTTAAACCAAATAATCAAATATGTTCTCTTCTTTAGTTTCCATCCCAGTTCTTCTGCCTGCAAAATTGTTCTCCCACTAAACAGTCTTATTAATTTCAAATAGTGACAGTGAATAAAATTCAATAGACTTACGCACCAAAGGGAGTACCACCCTTTCAAAAGTACAAAATATATCATGAACTAAAAATCTAGGTTCATGGACTTTATATTATATCTGCACACAAAATATATAATCTATTATTTAAGATCCTCCTCCTATTAAAAGGTTTTCCAGGATGCCAAAAAATGCATAATCCTGACCAAAAAATCCTTTACAGTATTGAGAATAGACTCTTCCCCTCAAATGCTCTTTTATTACTCCACAAAAACACACCCTCAAGCATTTAACTGCTTGTAAATTGATCCTGCCACGACTCAATAAACCTCAAAGCCACACACCAACCATCATTAACTTCTAGTCCCTGCACAATGTAAAAGCAAATCATTAATAGCTTCAGCTGCTTTTCTGCAAAAAAACATTGGTTCACCAGAATCTTTCCTCTCTTCCGAGTACCATTCATGGTTAAAATTCTTCTTCAAATTGCTTCCCACAGAAAATAACATTTTGGATGGAGCTCTAGCCTTCCATATAGCCTTCAAAGGCTGTCAAGTCTTCCATGAAATTCAAAACACTTAATTTTTCCACAAATCTCACTAGGAGGATTCTGACTCTGAATTTGCAACCTTCACAGAAATTCCAAGGTGTATCCTTCCAACAATATAAGCAAACCTTATTACATCTCTAAAAGGTTATACCAACACAGGGCCCAAAATAACAAGGTCGTCAACTTCCTTATAATTATTTGATTTACTACAAGATCAAGCCTTATTATATCCTTCCAACCATATTAACAAACCATAAAAGTACACCTAAACAGCTTCCAGAATAATAATGTGGTCAACTTCCCTGTAATTATTTGATTTGATACTAGCTCTTTTTCCTTAGCTTTTATTATAGCCATGACTTTCTAGTTCCTGCAACATGAAAGAGCAGAAACTCATTTGAGCATTCCATCCAAAAGCATTATCCTTGCTTAGATTGACATGTGATCCGAGAGAGTATTGCAGGAAATACCAGCTAAACTCAATGACTGTGTGTCCAGCATAATACAAACAAGGTCTCTTTAAAGTTCAAGTGACTCCACCATAACAGCAAAAAACAATCCAATATGCCACTAACTGTAAGATTTAACCCAATTTCCTTCAAAGAGCCTGGAAGTACATTAATTCCTCGCTTAAAGCTCTTTTGTTTTGCTCCTTCCAATGAAGAAAAAATCTAAGGCATGCAACCTCATGTATCATTTTCATCTTTTTTCTCTGGGAAATGTAGAATATCGCACAGCAAAGCTCATGTTTTAACATGTTGTTTCAGCAGTACAAAAGAATACAGCATTCCCCGATAAAAAAGGCAATTCACAGACTAGAGTTCCATCACTTGAACTTTTAGAATTGCAGATTGATAACAAGCTCACTACATCTCAATGCAAAACCCATTTATCTATCCATAAATATTCCTCAAAATATTCCATAAAATGAGGTCACAGACAAGAGACACCAAAATCTTCAATTCCACCTACAGTATTGCATTTTATGGCCACAACAAAGAGTTCTAAGAGGGAGAATTTGGTAGCAATGCAACCCTAAAACATTTTATATTACATTTTAAGCTCCACCGAAGAAGTGGGTTTGGAAGACAAACTTATAGACAATCCTACAGAGTAATCTTTTTACAAGAAGAGGTTGCTCTCAAAACTCAAACCAGCCAATTTAAGAACTTTATCCGTTCAAGTAATGGTCCTTAGTATCATAGAATTGCAATCCTATAAATTATTATAGTAAGTAAATAACGTGAATCCATCCATATCTTTGAACCATAAATGCAGCATTCAAAACTGACACAAAAAGGGCTTTATTCATTTAGCACAAAAAACTTTATTAGCTGGTTTGTCCCTAACAGTCTTATCAATAAAATAGAGAAAACAATGGGAATCTTCCTAAATGCATCCAATATTATTATAGCAAAAGAACAAAGATAACATGTCCATAAAATAATTAAAAAATACAATTAAAATTAAACAAACATGCCAACAATAAAAATTAATAAAACTACAAACCCACATAATTCCAACACAAAAATACCCAAAAAATCCCACAATTTGTAATAAATTATAACCCATCACAAAAATCCCTGGTTACCAAATTCTACACCAAAACCCCAAAATTTAACAAAATCTAAAGAAACCCAGTTCGCAATTAAATCAAGATTAGCCAAATTAAAGACCACAACACACAAATAACCCAAAAAGAATCAAACTTTAAACAAACAAAAAAAAACTAAAAAGAGAAAGCAGAGGGGGAGAATTCAAAAAGGAACCTTCTTTTTCCAGCCAGAAGGAGCAGGAAGCTCTAAAGAGAAACCCTCTTCCTCAACTGTTACAGTCTCCTTATCTTTCTCCATGGAGCTCGAGATTTCACCTTCACAACTGCAAACACAAAAAAAATATTAATAAATGAAACGACAAGTATTTCTATAGATAACTAAACATAGAGAGTAAGCTAGAGAGAGAAACAGAACAAGAGAGATATGTTATACGTTATCCTGTTCTGTAGTTGGTGAACAAAAATATTGACAAAAAGCAAATAATATACAAAATTTTTAGCTGCTAAGAACACTTTCACGTTTTGATATTAGTTTATGAGAGATTTTGTTTTCTTTTTTATTTTTCTTTGTAAAGGGGTTGACGATGAGGTTTAGTTTTGGGCAAACTACAATCTAGTTTTTCAATTATTGAGTATGTTTCAATTCGGTCCTTTTTCTATCAATTGCTCTGGCATTGCCCTTATACTATCAAAATTTTTTCCACTTTGTTCATAAGCTGTTATTTCGCCAATAATTTTGATGGGAGTAGAGTGTGTTACTTGTAAGGATATTTATAGTTCATTTATTTTATATATGAAATATAAATATCATGTGGTTTTTTTAATTTAAAATCATTAACTAATCAATATATAATCTTTATATGTTAAGTATTTTAAATGACAAGTTTAACAATGTATCGATATCTAAGTAACTTTTAATTTAAAGACATATCATACATTTATTGTAATCTAAAAACTATAGTTTTATGGGATAGATTTAATTTTAAAAAAAAATTCAAGACTATAAAACCACCAAATAAGGATAATAATATTAGTTATGTATAAATATGTATTAAATAGCACAATAAAAAAAATATTTAGCGATTTTACATCAATATTTTTAAGAAGATTTTATTTTAGTATATGTGAGCTTGCTCTTATAGTATCATCCTCTGAAAATCTTTGTTAGAGTGTGAATAATTAATTTTAGCTGTATATTAAAAAAAATAAAAACCTTAAACTTGACACATAATAGTGGTAGAAACGTGAAATAAATGGGTAAAAATCATATGTAATTCGAGGTACGATGTTAATGGTTTACAGGTTAAGGGTGACAATGGAGCAATTATTATATGAGGACGAGATTGAGACATACTCTATATTTCGAGGACATATCTGTAGTTTTCTTGCTCCTTACCTTTTTCCATTTTTGGTTTGACTTCTTGTGTTGGGTATTTTTAAGGTGACGGTGCGAGGTGAGCTTGACACCTGTCCGGATCTGTTATTGAGAACAGTGTGAATCATGCGGGTTAGCGGGCTTATCCTGTCGGTGATGTTAGTGTTTTCCTTTTATTTATTTTTTTTCCTTTTTCCTTTTTCCTTTTTGTTTTTAAATAATGGAAATTAACCCGATGGGCTTTTCAAAATTTGTCGTCTTATGATTGATTTCGAAGTTCAAGAAACCTAAAAAAAAGAAGATATTGAAACCCAATAAAATGGGAAAAAATTAATTAATTAAAAACCAATTTTTATGGATTTAATTTCCTTTGCTTTCCTTTTCTTTCCTTTCCTTTTCCTTTGTCAGGAAAGAGGTACGGAGTTTTTAAAAAAAAAATTTATATGACTTCAATTTATCACCATTTGTAAAAATGAATTTAATTTTTTTAATTGGTTAAATAAATAAAATTACCTTGTTTTGTTAAGTTATCCAATCACCCAGGACCAAATATTTGTTTTTTTATTTGATAAATAAGATATTCTCAAACCAATTTATTCATAAATTGAAAACGAAAACGAAGTCTTATCTTAAAAATACATTTTCATAAACAAATAATTTAAAATTATGGTAAGAATCACTAAAGCATATGAATTATAATTGTTCAACAACGATTAATATTGAAAAGATTTAGATCATTGGAGTCATTGAATCAATTACTTTTTATTATTGAAACAACAAGTTTTTTTTAATGTTAATATAATTGTATTTGGATCGGGTTTGGTTGGATCAATTAAATTACTAAAATTCCGATTGAGTCAACTGGAATTCATCAAATCAATATCTTATTCGATATAATTAAAAACTCAATCTAAATTAAATTTAAATCTTAATTTTTATAAACTAACTTCACATGTGCAATCGAATTTAATAACTATAATATTAACTAACTTCATGTATGTATTTGTTTTTTTTTAAAGTAAGTGTCCGGACCAGCTTTTTTGCATCTCAACTAATCTCACGGGTCTTGAAGTTAACGACCATATAAGCCTCCAGTGATTCTGAGATTTGTGAGACTCGAACTGGTAATTTCTAAAAAATAAATCTAAAATCTAACTAGTTAAAATACACTCTTAATATTGCTTTTCGCATTTATTGTTATTTTCCAATAAGTGGGGGGAAAGGCCATAAGATCGTAGAAGAATCTTATGAAACCAAAAGGAGTTAATTTGGATGCGCAATCGAATGAGTTGGGAGATGCTTCTTCTGGATCAATAATGCAACTTGACACCAACTACTTGCATATAAACCATATAGTAAAATTCTCTCTGCACTGCTTTCGAGTAAAATCCAGTATGCTGACACTGGATTTTAAAATTTGGATTGCAAGTTTCAGACTTCTGATCTCAACGCATGAGTTTGGACCCACTTTCATGACATCTTGTCCAACATTTTCAATCAAAAATACTGGAAGAATTACATTTAGACGTGGTTTCGAAGCTGGTTTTAAAAGAGTTTTGTAAAAATTTAATTTTTTTATTTAAAAAATTATATTTATAAAAAAATATTTTAAAAATAAACCATTCCTATACTTTTAAATATTTTCTTAACTATTGCTAGAAACTTCAGACCAACACTTCAATGTATTTCACGTTGCGTTTATTTCTGGTTTTAGATGTTTTTTTAAAAATGCTTTTAATTTAAAAAAATATTAAATTAATTTTTTTAATGCTTTTTAGTTATTGTGATGGGTAGTATCAAAAAATAAAAAAAATCAGAAAAAAATTTATTTTAATATGCTTTCAAATAAAAATTTATTTTAAAAAGTACTTCTACCACATTGAATATTTTGAGATTTTTTTCTAAATATTTTTATTTTTATTTTTGTGATTGATTGTAGTTGAAGATATTTTTATTCTCATCATAATTTTAAAAGTTATTCGGTTATAAAAAACTCAACTGCAATAAAAACTTGGTTTTGAGATGTAAATTTATAGTTTTTAATTTTCTTTTTTATTTTAGCTGCGAAAACTACAATAATACTATACACAAACTTCATTTTAAATTATGAAAACTAAGAAAAAATTATTGTTTAATCGTTAAGTTATGATGATAATTACAACTACAATTAGATTAATCATCGGTAAAGGCAAAGGGTGAACTTAGCCTCAACTTAATGTTGAGGGGAGGTTTCTTTTTCTTTCATTTCACTGTACCAAAAAAAAATTATTTAGATACATATAAATATATAATATACAAAAAGGACAGATACTTGTAGAATAATTAAGCATGGAACAAGTCAATGGAAGAAGCCTAAAACCAAAAGATTTAATTTGGTAGGTATATAATCTTTTGACCAACTTATTTGTCAATTAAAACTAGTTGCTTTCTCGTAATAATTTTAAAAATACAACCTCACATTTGTATTTAGAGCAATAAATTTATCTAATCTAAAAAATATCATCATTATTATTAAAAATATTAAAAGAGAAGATGGTTTTACTGTATTCCTAGTCAAACACACATTTGTAATTTGTTTTGATTTTCTTTATTGAGGTTATCTAAATTTAAAAACTCGGGGTACGAGTTTACCAGATTAACCTAGGTTGACTCGAGTCATGTTTTCGTATTATTTTTTAATTAGATTTTTTTTCAGTTTCATCTTTAAATATGAGCTGATTGAGAATTGAATTTTATAATTTATTTTAATTTGGTTTCTATTAGATTATCTCAGTCTCATGATCCAGATCACAGGTTTGTTAGGTTAACCCGAGTCAACTCTAGTCATTTTTTTCTTCTTTTATTGATTTTTTTTAATTTCATCATTGACAATGATTTGATCGAGACTTATGAATCATGATTTGTTTCAGTTTGTTTTTTTTATGAGGTTATCCTCTTATCATGAGTTATGTTTTGATAGATTAACCGGGGTGGACTCGAGTTGATTTTAGTCATTTTTTAATTATTTTTTAAAATTTCATCTTTCAACACTAGATTGATTGTGAATTCAACTTCATAATTTATTTAAATTTGTTTTCTATTGGGTTGTCTTAATCTCATGACTAGGATTGCGAGTTTGTCAGGTTAACACATGCCATTTTTTTTCTCTTTAATTTTATCATTTAATATTAAATATATTGAAAACTAGGTTTTATAATTTGTTCTTTATTTGCTTTCTATGAAGTTATTATAGTCTTACGACCCTGCATGTAGATTGGAAAGTTAATCTGAGTTGATTTGAATCGATCCAATATGTTGTCGTCTTCATATTTATAAAAAAATATAATCTTGAATATTTATTTTAAGTTATACCATGTTTTTTACTGGTTATTATTGAACCCAACAATCAATCAGGTTATATTAAATTAATTTTCACATGGTTTAAAAAATATTTCAACTAAAAAAAAAGTTACCAATTCCTAAATTTTTTTTTATGTTAGTAGAAAATATTTCTAATAATATTTTAATTTAACAAATAAACAACGAACTTTCTTAATCATCATGCTAGTAAAAAAATACTAATTTATAACTTGTGAGCATCCGAATAATTTTAAATTAGCAGGTAGGATTAAGTTTTATCCTCCTCTTGCTATCTTAAAAGTTAGGACTATTTTTTTTTCTTTCTGTTTTATATATATATGCAGATTTCTAACCATTTAATTTCATGTATATATTTTTTTTAATAAAAAGAGTTTATCAAACCAGTATTAATCATAATTATTAAAACCAGCTTCTAGGCGAATCCAAAACCCGATTAACCAGGGATTTGGTCTTAGCAACGTTTTAAATTTTTTTTTTATGTTTTTATCTATTTATTGTTGTTTTTAGTTTTCACTTGCATCACCTGGTGACTTGGCATGTCAATATGCAACGAGTTTATCCTCTTAATTTTTGACCTGAGTCTTAAACCGAGTTGAGTTTAATAATAAGTTTAATATTAATGGGTTGTGCGCCCATGCCAGCACTAACACAATAGATTCCATTAAAACTCTCATGAAGTTAATCATGCTTCAGCAATAGTAGTGCTCACTAGGATTCTGATAGTATCTTATGAGTTGTTAATTACTCTTTACAAGTCCTTGGGTTTTGAATACAATTACAATCTAAAACTTAGATCCTTGATTTTTATCGATTCTTTGTCTTTCTGAAAGTTGATTAATTTTTAACACATATTTGAAAAGGAATTGGACCAATCAATAATATCTGTCTGATTCAAACAAGAATATTAATTATGCGACCTTATGATAATTAATACGCTACATGTATCTGAAATGACATGCATTATCTTAACAAAAGATTGAATCTTTAAGAAACAATAAAAAAATAAGAAATCCCAAAAAAAAAAAAACTAGAATAAAATATGGGTGGTGGTGGTGGGTTAAGAGAAGGGATTTTATGGCAGATTTGGATGTTCTTGAGATACATTATTGAAAATCAACTCATTTGGATAACAATTCAGTTCTCTAATTCTCTAATATCATGTGGTTTAGAATACATTTGGGAACGCGGTGCAAACCACGTTTCTAAAAAAATTATTTTTTTTTATTAAAATTTAATATGTTTTATATTTTTTAGATCGTTTTGATCTCATGATATTAAAAATAAAAAAAAATTATTAACATGTATATTATTTAAAAAATAACCATAACCACAGTATCAAATACTTTTTTATATTATAAAATAAAATTGCATGGCGAGACAGAGGTTTTTCGTTTTTGTAGTGGTGTAGATTTGAGGGTGATGGTGGCCTCATTTGAAGCCACTCGTCAATGGTGGATCACCAAGAATGGTTGCAGAATCAGGGCCTGTTCTGTGCGACTCTCATAGCTGTTACTATTCTCATGGCCATGAAAAATTAAGACGAGGAATTTGCAGACAGAGGTTTTTCGTTTTTGTAGTTCAAATTTTTATACCTTGGGCCTGGGGGTATTTTTGTAATTGTGCTATTGGTTTTTTGTTGTTGTTATTGGGTAAAGTTCAGGGTAATTTTGTCTTTTAATAAATTAAAAGTATTTTTTTAAAAAAAATTTGTTGATGCGTGAAGATTAGATATCAACCGCTCTGTCATCTCTGAACGAAGTGTGCGACTGATTCCGATAACCAAAATCATCATTCCAGGTCAGTTTTAGATTCGTTTTTACATCGCCTCCATGTAGAAGTGGCACGTGACCGAACAAATCTTCAATTTGGCTCTAACGATCATTTTTTTTCTTTTTTCTTTTATCTCTTTTAATGTTTGTGCTTACCTTGTAATTTTTCAAATTAGCCCCTCAATTTTTTTTTTCCAATTGAGTACCTAATCTTTGGGTTAATATTTGTTTTATTTAAAATAGTTTATGAAGTTGAAGATTTATTTCAATTTCATCCTTATTTTTTTAATTGCTATTAATGTCATCTAAAATAATTTTTATAATTGATTTTTTTTTGTGATTTCACCTTCTGTCATTTATTTGCTATCATATTTTATCCTCATTCTTTTGATTGTTATTTTTTTTTCTTTGCCAAATTTTTTAGGTTGGTATTTTTATTTACTCAATTCTATCATTTAACATTTAGTTGGCTTGAATTTGAGTTTTTTGATTAAACTCGTGTTTGGGATTTCACAGGTTACAGTTTGAGAAATTAACCCAATTTTTTAAGGTTCACTCGAGGTTATTTTTTTTTATCATTCTTTTAAGCTATTTTTTTTCAATTTTATCCTTCAATATTTATTTGATTGAAGATCAAACTTTTATTTTTATTTTCTTTCTATGTTCTTTGTTTTATCCTTTTTTTTTTATTTGATTGGGTTATCTCAGATTTTCTTTTTATTTGTTGTTTTTTTGTTAAATCAATTTTTTCAAGATGAATTTTATACTTGAATCAAATAGAATTGGTTGATTGAATATAGACGGATACTCATTTCATTGTTTTTTGTTCGGTTTGCTTTTCTAGTACGTTGTGCTAGCAACCCGTGCAACTTCTTTAGATGTCGTCATGTATCCTTTTGTAGTGAGGTTTGAACTATCTCAGTAAACTCTTTTGGTTGTGGGTGTTGTCCATGGTGGGATGACAATGAGTCTCCAACTATCTTTTTTTTCTTCTTCTTACATGTGTCTCCAACTATCTTTTCTTTCTTCTTCTTACATGTATGATATCGATGAATCATTTTTTTCAGTTAATTATTGCCATATGTTTTTTTACTGTATATATGCTATCGTTGTCTTTGATTTAAATCAGATTATTAAATTAACCGATTTTATTGGATTCAGTTAAGTTAATGATCCGAGTATCGGATTATTTTTATTTTTAAAATTATTTTTGTCATCTAAATATCTTTTTTTTTACGTTAAAAAAACATTAAATAGACCCGGAACATAACACGGGTTACCAAGACTAATTGGTTTTGGATTCATCTTATATATAAGCTACTCAAAACTTTTTTCTAACCAATGTGAGATTCCTTACTCCTTTGTGGAACTTAACATGATTCATGTCCATGTCCGTAATAAATTTCTTGTTCATTTGGGTCAGGCCAGCTGGTGGAGGTCTGGGTTAATTTAGGATCTAGGAGCCTAGGTCATGTGGTGGACTCTTCCTGACACGCCAAAATTTTCTGTTCTTTCCTTTTCTCCAGTTGTTCCATGGAGCTACCATCAATGCAGTGGCATTTGGATCCTTAGAGGAAGTGTTCTTATGCCTCAAGTTGCTCTATATATCTATAGATGTTAAGAGCTGGCTTTTAGCTGTTTGATTATGATCTTGTGGCAGAACACGAATTTGAATCTTTGAGTAATTAAAATTACATCAGGACTTGGAAAAATTTTGTCAAGTTTTTGGTTACGAGGGTTACTGATCAGGGCTGTTTGCATGCTTTCATCACTGTAGGCACTTGAGGTGGCTAATATATTGGTAGTTTTCAATAAAATTGGTTTATCTAATTTTTAAAAAAAATGTTCTAATAGTTAAGTAGGTTTATTCTTTCTTCGAATTTTAGTAACTAAACTAATATTGAGAAAACTTTTTTAAGATTAGAAAATTACCCTCATCTTCATGTATTTTAGTTATTTTTATAATTATTTTTTATATTTTTAAAAATTATAGCTTATATTCTAAACTTTATTACACGCGTAACAATTTACATCTTAAACCATTCTTAGTTTAGTCTAATCTTATACCCATAAAAAATATAAACATTAACTTTTTAAAACATGAAAAATGAATGTAAAAATAACTAAATTATAAGATGGTAAAGTAATTTTTGCTTTTAAGATTGTTTGAAAAGAGGTTTAAAGGATGTTTTGAGACAACGATAAATGTTTTTAACATCAACACGCATCAAAACAATTTAAATAAAAAAAATTAAAATTTAACAAAACAATAATTACACCGTTGCACTAAACTGTGACCAAACCTATAATGGGACTCATTTTTACAAGCATTGTACCTGCTTAAGCCAACATTGTCAATTTTCAACCTTTGTTTTAACCTTGAAGTATTGTTTATAATAGAAGTTTTCAAAAACCTCAATTGTTGGTGGCAGAGGATCTCAAATTATTGCGACAAATGCATGACAATTACTATTTATATAGGCTCGAACCTAAGTGAATATGTCCACATAAGGATAAAATGATCAATATGTTTGCCATATGTAATTTTAGACTACTTAAGGATAATGGTCTAAAATAACAAACCATTGCAAAAAAATATCATAGTTGTCGCACATGTGCAACGTCGGAGCGAAAACATCCACCCTCAAATTCTATTTTATCTAAAAATTTTTAATGTGGCAAATGTGGAGAGACAAGGAATTCTTGTCTTTTATTAGTGAAAAAAATAGAATGGGAGTTGCCACCAAATATTTTAATTACTAGGAACCCTAACTGGTCTCAGAGATCGGGTACGAGGACTGGTTGCGTAAAGAGAAGGTATTAGCACCCCAAATACGCTCTACCTATGGTAAGCTGCATTATTTTATTGTCTGATAAATCTAAAGTCTTGTCGTGCTTTCTGGTTATTGGTTCGTCTGTGATTTAAGAAAAGTTCTTCTCGATAAAGAGATCCTTATCTTATTGGAAAAAAAAACTAAACGTTCTAACCTCAACAAAAAAATTTAATATCCGGAGTACGTCTTACGTATAAGATCATAACCCTAGATATTAAAAGAAAACAAAATAAATTTTTAAAAATTTTGAAATATTGACCTAGTTCTCGTAACTTTAATAAATTGGTTATTAAAGCTCAACATGCATGCTAAAACCTTTTTTTTTTTAAGATACAATATGATTTTTTTTAGAGAAACTTGGCCGTATGCATAAATTTTTTTTTATTTTTTATTTTTCAATGTCTTGACGAAAATCCGGTATTTTAATACGGTATTTGTATCTTTACAGTATAGAAATATAAATCGATATTAATTAAAATGCAGTAAAAAAATTGCGGAAAATTACAGAATTTTTAAAATAATTTTATGAATTTTTTTTGAAGGGGTAGGGCCCAACTCGCCCTATATGGCAGGGCTGGACCCAGCCACCTGGTCACTGGCCCGAGCCAGTGACCCAACCAGCCAATTTTACGCGTGCATGGAACAGGGCGAAGGTAATTAAATTACCTTCGCACTGTTCATTCTTCGTTTTTGCAGATGGCAAAAACGAAGACCCCTTGGTTACAGAGTGCAAGAAAAGTGACGGTCTTTAAGCTTTCAATCATTTTATGTTTCCTTTTGTTTCTCTAGATCCACATGCATCTATTTTTTGCGAAGAAAGGAAATGAGCATACCTAGTTCGGGAGAAAGGAAACCGGTGGTGATGCTGACCTCCTCTGCTGTCTGTGTTCTCTGCTTCACCGTTCTGTTTCTCTTCCTTTCGCTCTTCTGTTGCGGTCTCCTTGTTCGGCCTTGCTTCGTTTTTTTCAAACTCTTTTCTCTTGTATTTCCTTCTGTTTCCTGCCTCTTTTGTTCCCTCTCCTCTTACTTTCCTCTGTCGTCCTCTCTGGTTTTTTTCCTTCTTCCTCCCGGCTACTCTCTGTTTTTTATCTTTTTTTTCACGTTCTCTCATCCTCTGTTCTGTCTCTTTCCTTACCTCTCCCTCTGTTTCCTGTCCCTTTCCTTACCTTTCCTTTTTGTTTCCCCCCCTGTTTTTTCTCCTCCCTTTTCAGGCTTCTTCTCCTGCTTTTATAAGCCAGAGACGGCCTTGTGCTGGTAAGTGGTAACGGTCGCCTTGTAATCTGGAAACAACGGGATACAGCCATAAAACGTGCCCCAAGATTGGAGCAATTTGGCGTTTTTGCTGCAAAACATATCTCTGTTTCTTTACTGCTGAAAACGGCTTCTTGAGGGACAAATAGTGCTTTTAATGAAACGGCGCCGTTTCAAAATTCAAATGAATATTTGCGATTCGGTCCTTGTATGTTTTTATAATTTTGTAATCAAACCCCTGGATGAATTGTAATTGGATCCCTTGATCTTAGTGCTTTTCTGGTTTGGTCCTTGGTTTCAGATTGTTTCAATTAAGTCCCCAATTGACCATCAAACTTCAATAATTATGCAATTAAGCCCCTGATTTGACCAAATCAACTCTTTAAAATTATAATTGGACCCCAGAACTTTAATTTTTTCCAATAAAAGCCTAAATTGACTTAAAAAAATCAATTTTCTTGCAATCAAACCCTCCATAAATTCAATTAAACCTTGGATAAAATTTAATTCAGTCCATAAACATCTGATTTTGAACTTTTTTTTTCAAATTGAATTTTCCTTATCCCAGGGCTCTCATCAGTAAAAAATATACAGTTAAAATTTCAATTCTTGTATTGTTGAATCTCTTCAATCAATTTCTATCATTTTCAGCATTCCAACATCCTTTTCTCACTCCTATTATTTTTGGATTTCTTTTGAATATTTGTTTTGATATATTTTTTTGTATTTTCTCATTTTCAAATTTTTTTTGTGGGAACCCAAAAATAGGTAACAACAGATGCACCCTCTTTACAATGCTTACGAAGAAAAACATCACCAATGTCTTGTATAGTAAGCTTGTAAAGAAAAAAGAAAAAGAAAATGATTTTATTATCTTGGGCGATCTGTCCTTTTTGAAGAAAATTGGTCTACTTTCACGGGCAACCTACCCACACACACTCATTGGTTTATTTTCATGGGCGACCTACTCACAGACTATTTTCAGGGGCGACTGGCCCACACACTTACACGGTCTATTTTCATGGGCGACCTGCCCTCAAACTCACTGTGGTCTATTTTCACGGGCGACCTGCCCACACATGATCATCCTGGTCTATTTTCAGGGGCGACCGGCCTACACACTCACACTAGTCTATTTTCATGGGCGACCTGCCCACACATGTTCATCGTGGTCTATTTTCAGGGGCGACCGGCCCACATACTCACATTGGTCTATTTTCAGGGGCGACCTGCCCACACACTCATACTGGTCTATTTTCAAGGGTGACCTGCTCACACATGTTCATCGTGGTCTATTTTCAGGGGCGACCAGCCCACACACTGGTTTATTTTCAAGGGCGACCTGCCCACACATGCTCATCCTGATCTATTTTCACACACTGGTCTATTTTCAGGGGCGACCGACCCACACACTAGTCTATTTTCAAGGGCGACTTGCCTACACATGCTCATCCTGGTCTATTTTCAGGGCGACCGGTCCACATCCTCACACCGGTCTATTTTCAGGGGTGACCTGCCCACACTTCATTGTGGTCTATTTTCAGGGGCAACATGCCCACATATGTTCATCGTGGTCTATTTTCAGGGGCGACCAGCCCACACACTCACACTGGTCTATTTTCAGGGGTGACCGACCCACATACTCACATGGTCTATTTTCATGGGCGACCTGCCCTCACACTCACATTGGTCTATTTTCATGGGCGACCTGCCCACACATGTTCATCCTAGCCTATTTTCAGGGGCGACCTGCCCACACATGTTCATCCTAGCCTATTTTCAGGGGTGACCAGCCCACACACTCACACGGTCTATTTTCATGGGCGACGTACCCATAAATGTTCATCCTGTTGGCAAGGTTTGAACTTGCTTCTTTCTTCTTCTTCTTCTTTTTTTTGAAAATTTCTTAATGATAGGGTTCTTCTCCTTTTTCTTTCCGTTCCAAGGTCACAATAATGATTCTCTTTTATTATCAGCTCAATGATTCTTTTTTTCTTTTTTGTTCTTTCAATCTTGTTGGACTTTTTTTTTTTGGATTTTCTTGCAACAAATAAAAATATGTGTGCAATGCTTTAAGGTTAGATGACATGCATGCATCCTTACCTGATTTGAAATATAGGTCCCCCCTCTTTGATGTTCCATTGTCATAGGGTGCCTTTGTTTGCTAACCAAAGCCTTCTTTGCTCTTTCTATGTACTGACCCGTTCATGTGCTAGTCATCCACTCCACTGTAAATGTAGCGCCTAAACTAGGCCGTCTTGGATGATTATTGGTTTCACTATTTATCAAGCTTGACAATGCCCCTCAAGTGTGGTGTTGCTTAATTCATCATGAAGGAGCTTAACAAATCCTTCATCTCCTGGATTCTCTCGAGAATCGTTCTTTGATTAGTTGTGTGAATCCTACCAGCACTCATCAAGAGGTTTTCTAGTGTCGTCCTCATCTTAGATTGCTAATTAGCCATTGACTTGCCTTCAACGCTCGTTCATCTGATTATCTTTCTTTGAACTTCATTGTCCTCAGTTCACCAATTCATTGTTTAATCATTTTTTTATTGCCCCCTAGCTAATCTGAATACTGCTTGTTTTTCCTTTTCAAGGTCCACTGTATTGCTCCCAGCTGCTCAACTTTTTTCAAAAAGTGTCGAGAAGTATTGTTGTCGCTTCTGTCAAGGATTTTGCAAACTCGATCGATACTCTTCTTGCTTGACAATTTTTCTTGTTCGGGAATCAACTCTCATATTTCAAAGATCATGTCTATTTGAAGTCAAATTATTGAAATGAAATTAGAGAGATGTCATTTAAAAAAAAAGTATTTTTGAAATTCACTTCTTTGGTCAAAGGCCAACACACGTCATTCAATACATGTAGTTCTTTGATTATCTTGTATTTTAAAAACAGAAATTGATCTTTTGAAAGATTAAAATGGCTTTTTCCATGGTTCTTTGTGTTAATTTTAATCTCTGATCTTGGGTATATCTTTTGATAGTCTGTGATGAGGTGACCTTTTTGTGAATTTCAAAAACAAGATGTTAAAGTCAGAACTCAGGCTTTATCAAGAAAGGTTGTTTCTTTTTTTTAGCACTTATTTTATCAGCATGCATAATAACAAGTAACTTAATCCATGAAGCCACGACTCTTATGGAAAAACTCTTCAAGCTTTGAGAGCGTCATTTATCGATTCAAATTGTTTACTTGATTAAAAAGGGCTTTTAAAAGCACGTAATGTAGGCTATGGTTTATGGCTATGAAAAAAAGGAATTTTACAGGCTCAAAAGGTGTTTGAGGGCTTCAAAAACCTAGTATCAACATCAATTATTCATCATTTCTCTTTCTCTTATTGTCTTTGTAGAGAAAACAACATATAACCTTATTAACCTCAAATATCATAATTCTCTTAACATATGTCAGAATGCAAATCCAACTTTTTCTTTGGTGAATAACCAATCTCAATCATCTGATAACATCAGGAGTTTTATCATGATGCCAAAAGTCATGTTTGTAGCCCGGATTTTTTTTTGTTATCAACTTTCGACATTTGTTGTGAAACTTCTTTTGTCTTTTCTAAACTTAATAGGCATTCTCCTTCCTTTATCTTTGACCTGCCTTTGAGTGTAGGCAATTTTTTTTTTTAACAGCTTTCACATAGCCTTTCTCATAGTTTTTTTTTTAACATGCCCCCAGTCTAGGTTTTCTTTCTTTTAGCTCTCTCTCAAATGTTGGACTTTTGTTCTAAGCCTTCCTTTTCACTTTTGTCTTCTCTTATTTGCCCCCAGTGTGGGGAGTGATCCTCGTCAGGGTTTCTTTTGAAAAGAATATTCTATTAGGCTCAAAATGTGATTGCAAAAGATATATTTCCAGTATTGTGAAAGGATAAAACAAAGATGATATTTTCTCATTTCAAGCAAAGACGGTGTGAACCGATAAATTTTGACCTCATCTAGTGTAATGATTTGGACTTGCAAGAACCTTGATTCTCGAGTCCATAACTAATGAATCCAATACATATCATTATGCATACTGCTAAAACTTAGTTACTTGGTGGGTGATTCAGTTTCATGTAGCTACATGGTGGGTGATTCATACATGAGCTCAAAATTTGTTTGGTCACCCCATATCATTTTAACAAGCATCGAGTCATTTCTGAAATCAAAATACTTTTAATCTTTCTAGGTTGATTAGCCTAAATTACATGTTGGAGTTCGATCAAAATATTTTGTCAAAAATAAAATGCTAAACATCTCATGACTTTAGAACAACAAAGAGATAAATAAAAGACATGTTTCGTTAAAGAATGAGATGTGATCCCAAAACAAAATATAAAATGACAAAATTCCAAAACAATATAATTGACAATTCATCGCCATTCTTGGATCAGGTTTCTTAGCAAGCATTTTCAATCACTTTGTCATAACCCAATTATGGGTTGTTCTCCAAAATAAATTCCTTTTTCAAAATAAAAATCAAAAAATAAAATAAAAGCTGGCAATATGGAGAACGCAGATTAAAAAAGACTATAAAAAAAGGCAAAAATCAAGCTGCAATTTTTGGAGGAAATTCAAGGCCTAATAGTACCTCATTATGCCTAAAAATGGAGAAAAAATGCAAATTCAAGGTTAAATTAAATGATTATTTGATGAATATGCATAAAAATTAAGTCCAATAACATAATTAAATTTTTAATAGGCCAATTTGATTTAATCATGACCCAAATTAAATTTTAATTATGTTTAAGAATTAATCTAGGTCCAATTAAAGGATTTAATTAAGTGTAAGGACTTAATTATACTTTAAATGGGCCAAATTAATTTTATTTAGGGCTTAATTAGTGAAAAATTAAGTTTTGGAGCCTAATTTGGGTTTAATTGAGAAGATTGGAATTTTAAAAGACCAAATTTAATTTTTACCAAGTTAATTGATTGAAATTAGGGGCCAAATTGCAAGAAAATTGAAGTTTTTGGGTCAATTAGGGGTAAAATTGACAAAATTCGCAGCCAATGACCAATATGCAAAAGGCGCCAAAATTGGAGGGCTTAATTGACAAAATGCGGGGGTTAAATTGAAGAAATTGAAAGTTTAATGATCAATTAAGAGTGAAATTGCATAAATCCAAGACCAAAGACTACACTGTAAAAGGCGCGCAAACTTGGGGTTCCAATTGAAGTTTTGGCAGGGGCTCAATTGCACAAAATCAAAGGTTTATGGTTAATAAAGGGTTTAATTGAAATAATTTGAAAGAATGCGAACTAAATTGAAAATCAGTCAAAACTCCTTTATTAACCCAAAACGGCGCCGTTTCTGCTTTAAGAAAAAAAAGGACCAGACGACGCGTCGTCTGATCACTGTTCATTGTCTTCCCCGATTTTTGCCCGAAAATGACAGCTTAGGGAGCTACTTTTAAGGTGCATTTAATGCCTCATACCTCCACCAAAATTGACAACTCATGCACCAAAATGATCACCTGAACTCCCTCTATGACAGTGTATTATCCTTTCATTCCTATTGACATGAAAAATGCTCTGGTGACTGGCCTGAAGTAGCTAACTCGGGCAGCCTTGGACGGTCACATTTGGCAGTTCGAGGTGCACACTTTGAATCAACGGTTGGGATGCTTATCAACCAAACCAAAGGCCATGATTTGGCACCATTAAAGACAAAATGTTCCTTTTCCACCTCCTATAAATAGCGCTGCATTTCATGGCATGAGGGAGGAGAAAATCGGGTCCAAAGTCAGCCAAAAAACCATTTTTTCTCCCGGTTTCTGCATATTTCTTCTTTCTTTCTCTCTCCACCGTGGCCTTCTGCCACCACCACCCTCATCAACGGTCTTTCCACTATCAGCTCCCTCATAGGAAGCCAACGCAACCACCAGCCGACCACCAAGAGCCACCGTCGGTTTCTCCCTCCACACTGCAGCCCCTCCCGCATGTTTTTTTCTTCTTCCCGTCGTGACCTACGACCAGCTCCAACCGCCGGCCACCATCTCTATCACAGCCTCAGCCACCGTTTCTACCACCAAGCAGCCACCGTGCCCTTCTTCCTCTTCTCCTTCTCCTCTGCAACTTCTTCTTCTTCTCTGCTTCCTCTACCACCGGCCACCGTCACTTCAGCCGAAGTCCCTTGAGCCTCCGGACAGACATTCCCAGTAAGCCGCAGACCATCACCCCTCAAATGCTTCTCCTCCCTGCGTCGCCTCCTTCTTCTTCGTCGAGGCCGCTGCATGCAGAAT
>Ga0325403_1000825_pt1 | contig 23920 bp, 20 predicted proteins | sample PopdelMetagenome_19_FD_205665 | JGI IMG/M metagenome (GOLD analysis project Ga0325403, IMG submission 205665) | Populus deltoides microbial communities from Bellville, Georgia, United States - Xylem-PdKOR-R4 | ecosystem: Host-associated > Plants > Phyllosphere > Stem > Wood/Secondary xylem... | reverse complement strand
TTTTTAGCTTCAGTAGGGAGAGAATGTCATTGCGATCTGATGTGAAGTGTTTGGCAGTGCAAAATCTCTTTCAAGGACCATCATCTTACAGGGTGGGGAGTAAAAGCTGAAGGATATAAAAGATGGTTGAGAATTCGATTGCCCTTGATGCCATTAACAAGGAAGCTGTAGATCTGGTATGTTCTTTATTGTAAAATGATACGTGTTTAATTATACTTCTTAAGCGAAGGAAAGGGAGAAGAGAAAATAGGAATAGGGTTGTTATTTTATGCTTACGTTGAATGTCTTGTACCAAGCCACCTATTTGGTAAAAATGAAAATGGCTTCATGCAGGAAAATATACCCCTTGAAGAAGTTTTCGACAATCTCAAGTGTACAAGAGAAGGTTTGACCGCTAATGAAGTTCGAGAGAGGTTGGATTTGTTTGGGTACAATAAACTTGAAGAGAAAAAGGTTGGAAACGAAATATTCATCATTGCATCATTTTTAATCTGTGTTTTATGTGATTTTTGATGATTTATTTGTTCCTTATTCTGCAGGAAAGTAAGCTACTGAAGTTTTTGGGATTTATGTGGAACCCACTGTCATGGGTCATGGAAGCTGCAGCAATCATGGCCATTGGTCTTGCACATGGAGGGGTAATTAAATCTATATCTTAATCCATTTATCATGCATTTGCAGTGTCATTTGACGATCGGTATAGCAACTTGAATCAAGAGATGGTTGATTTGTATCAGAGGTGGCGTAGATTTTGATAAAGCCTTCTTTTGCAGAACAAGAGTGCAGACTATCATGATTTTGTTGGCATCATCACCTTGCTTATAATCAATTCAACCATCAGTTTTATAGAGGAAAACAATGCTGGCAATGCAGCTGCTGCTCTTATGGCTCGGTTGGCCCCGAAAGCTAAGGTCTACAAACGCTAGTTCCCTTTTATTTGTATTTTCCATTATCCTATCGCCGCTTGGATTGACTTCTATCTCCACTTACCAGGTTCTACGTGATGGAAGATGGAGTGAAGAAGAAGCTTCGGTGTTGGTTCCTGGGGATATTGTTAGCATAAAACTTGGTGATATTATTCCTGCCGATGCACGTCTTTTGGAAGGAGATCCTTTAAAGATTGACCAGGTAGTTATTGACTACAACAGTATAAGCATACAAGTACATAATTTTAGTGGGTAAAAATTGAGTTGTAGGATCTCGGTTCATGCCTCTTCGAGTATGTGATGAGAGAGTAAACTGCTTTCAGTGAAACTTCAAACGTTTACCTTTGGTTTTCAAATATTGTAATTGCAGTCTGCTCTTACCGGAGAATCACTTCCAGTAACCAAGAGTCCTGGTGACGGAGTTTATTCAGGTTCAACATGCAAGCAGGGGGAAATTGAAGCAGTTGTCATTGCAACTGGAGTTCATACTTTCTTTGGCAAGGCAGCTCATCTTGTTGAGAACACTACACATGTTGGACATTTCCAAAAGGTTCGTTAAGAGCTTTATGACTCTGCATAATAGCAAAAAATGAGGCTAAATGAGAAGAAGTTTCTTAATCTCATGCCTGAGTTCTGAAACATTTCCAAGAACAGATATTGTCATTATCAATCTTAACCTTTTTTTAAAGTGAAAACCATGGTAGTACTGTTTCCACACAAGCAGGTAACCAGTTAAATTTGTGTGGTGGTTCCAGGTTTTAACAGCAATTGGAAACTTCTGCATTTGCTCAATTGCAGCTGGGATGGTTATTGAGATCATCGTGATATATGGGATTCAAGAGAGGGGATACCGAGTTGGCATTGATAATCTACTTGTCCTGTTAATTGGTGGGATCCCAATTGCAATGCCCACTGTTCTGTCAGTTACAATGGCTATTGGTTCGCATCGCCTGTCTCAGCAGGTTTGTGGAATCTTATCCAAAGAATTTTTTTATTAGCTACAAAACCATTCATTTAATTTAAAGAGTCCTGATTGATGATGAGACAGTTGAAAGAGTACTCGAATAACAGCCATCTATGTCTTCCACAGGGTGCTATAACAAAGAGAATGACTGCCATTGAAGAAATGGCTGGAATGGATGTCCTTTGCAGTGATAAAACAGGCACATTGACTCTTAACAAGCTTACAGTGGACAAAAATATGATCGAGGTTCTACTCTTGATTTCTCTATGCTCAACTTATGATAGCTTGGATTAAAAAATAGTAGACAGACTCACAGGAAAAAGAAAAGAAAAAAGAAACTGGAACTGGCTCTACCAGAATTACAGTCACTAAATTCTATAAACCAAAGGACCCTTTAGTTCACTTCTACGGGCTTCCATCAGAGGAAGATGAATCCACGCAGACAAACTAACGATGCATGATGCCCCTAGAATTAACGTGTGCTAAAAAGGCTTCTTCTGCATAAGATCTTGCATGTCAGAGAAGAATGAAAGTGTTGGTTTTGTAAAAGAAAAGGGAAACCATGATCCTTCTTGCTCTACTTCCTTCCACTCAACAAACGCAGAGAATTAACTGCTTAAAAGGCCATCCAAAGAATCTTTCCTATTCTAATAATGATATACGGTATAGAAATTACTTTTATCTAAAGCATTATCCATGCTCTTGCAGGTTTTTGCCAAAGGTGTTGACAAGGATATGGTTGTGCTTATGGCTGCAAGAGCGTCTAGATTAGAGAACCAAGATGCTATTGATTGTGCAATTGTTTCAATGTTGGCAGACCCTAAGGAGGTATTTCATTATATTTTTTTTTAATGTTGGGCCTCTCATTTCATTGATTCTAGAATTTCTTCAAGAGTCAAAATGTTAATGTTACGAAGTTAGTTTGTGGATTTGAATACTTTGATGAGCTATCTACTAACAATTTCTTGGGGTTTAGTGTCTGAAGATAGTTTTTGACTTGCACATGAAAACCCCATATGAGCATTTCTGCAGGACTTACATTTACAGTTTGTGTAACTGATCCCGGGTTTCCCTATGAATTTTGACAAACCCTTGTTATGTATTCTGTAATTGTTTGTAAGGCACGAGCTGGCATTCAAGAAGTTCACTTCCTTCCATTTAATCCAACTGACAAAAGGACTGCTCTTACATACATAGACGCTGCTGGGAAAATGCACAGAGTCAGCAAAGGTGCACCAGAACAGGTAGAACATAAAATATCAAGAATACAAGAATAACCAGTTAACCATAATATGCAACATCTGAAATCTTTAGTATTTATGCTGCGTAGATTCTTCATCTGGCACACAACAAAACAGAAATCGAGCGAAGGGTACATTCAATAATTGACAAATTTGCAGAACGCGGACTAAGATCCCTTGCAGTTGCTCGCCAGGTGACTGCTGAAATCTTGATGCTCTAATACATGCATGTTATATGCTCTTCTCTGTGCTCCTTTTGAAACAATGAAGTACCAATATTCTTCTCTAGGGAGTGCCTGCTGGTACAAAGGACAGTCCAGGTGGACCATGGGAGTTTGTTGGGCTTCTCCCACTCTTTGACCCTCCACGCCACGACAGTGCTGAAACAATTAGACGCGCACTGGATCTTGGTGTCAGTGTTAAAATGATTACAGGTAGAGGATCTAATATTACCAACATTTAAGTGTGATTCTTGTCCTTTATTTCGCCTATAATTCCGGTTTAATGATTTTGTTTACTTTTATATTTTGATTATCAAAGTTTGAGGAAACAAAATAAGAAAATTGCATTTCAGGCTTTAGATGCATCTCAGTTAAACTTTGTTATTAAATTTACAGTATGCACTTGAACTGTGATTTCATCTAATGAAAATCTCTCTTTAGGTGACCAACTCGCAATTGCCAAGGAAACAGGAAGGAGGCTTGGAATGGGCACAAATATGTACCCATCTTCATCCCTGCTCGGTGAAGGCAAAGATGATGCAGTTGGAGGACTTCCAATTGATGAGCTCATTGAGAAAGCTGATGGTTTTGCTGGTGTCTTCCCCGGTATGTCATCAGTCATATTTTAAAGACAACAACTGTATAACAGCGCTTGTTTTTATGATTCCTATTCCATTTTTCTCTTTTGCAGAACATAAATATGAGATTGTGAGGAGACTACAAGCTAGAAAGCATATATGTGGAATGACTGGTGATGGAGTGAACGATGCCCCTGCCTTAAAGAAAGCTGACATTGGAATTGCTGTAGCAGATTCAACAGACGCTGCCCGTAGTGCTTCTGATATAGTTCTGACTGAACCTGGGCTGAGTGTAATCATTAGTGCTGTCTTAACAAGCCGTGCAATCTTCCAGAGAATGAAAAATTATACAGTAAGCTTACACTCTTTCAACACCAAATATATTCACGGTTTGATCAAACTAGGAGTGAAAACTTGATGTTCTGATTATGAATCCATATTTTTTTATTTGACAGATATATGCTGTGTCTATCACTATTCGTATAGTGGTAAGCTTCCTTGAAAACTACAATGTTACAAATGAAAATGTGTAAAATGTATCCTACCTCTGGCTTGTCTCATTTGGAATGGCTTTTGCGCAACAGCTAGGGTTTATGTTGCTGACTGTCTTCTGGAAATTTGACTTCCCTCCTTTCATGGTTCTTGTCATCGCCATTCTCAATGATGGTTAGCATTATTAGCTTCTCTGCCTTTAGTTATTTATCTAAAGTGTTATAAATTCCTTTTTATTTGTCATTATTATCTCTCTTGCTGGTTGTTTGATTTAAGTTTTTGCTTCCAGGTACCATCATGACCATATCCAAGGACAGAGTCAAGCCTTCTCCCCTCCCTGACAGTTGGAAGCTCAGTGAAATTTTTGCTACTGGTGTTGTTCTTGGTAGTTACCTGGCTCTAATGTCTGTCGTATTCTTCTGGTTAGCTTATGAAACTAACTTCTTCCCGGTAATTCCCCTCTTTCGTTAGCTAGCATTCATCTCATTTACTGTAGAATTCTGCTGGTCTCTGAAGTTTTCCTCTCAGTATAAAGAGCACATACATGCCATATTGAGATTGAGAAAGGACTTTAGTTACTTCGTGAGAAAGCTATGAATTATTTTACCAGTTCAACCTCTTGATCTCTTTTATTTCCTGATTTTTTTTTTCTCATGGCAGGAACATTTTAATGTGAGGGACTTCAACCAGCACCATTTTAACATGACAGATGAAAAAATTGCCAATCTACTTAAAGAACAATTGGCATCTGCTGTGTATCTTCAAGTCAGCACCATTAGTCAGGCCTTGATATTCGTGACTCGCTCCCGGAGCTGGTCATTCCTTGAACGTCCAGGCCTTCTGCTTGTTTCTGCCTTCATTATTGCCCAACTGGTATGGGATATGTCATTTCATAGTTTTATAATCTGATATATGTTATGAAGTGAACTTGTAAAGTGTCACAAGGAACAATGATTAGAACTTGCTGGATTCCCCACCAACTGTTCTCGGGGGAAAGAAACCATCTCTCTTACCAATGCCCATAAAAACATTTCTTGCATTAGGTTATAGCCATCGAGTATTTAACAAAACATTTCATTTTTTATGAGTAAGAATCCAAGGATGGGGAAGGGGGCACTGAAAAACGATAAGCATCCTTCTAAACTTCTTTAACTTCAATGTTTTTGTTAGAAAAATGGGTAGCCTCTGCTGCTATATATATATGCCTCATAGCATGTCCACTAGCATTTACTCTACACCTACTGTTTTCCTCAAAGGAGCCTTTAGTCTCGTCATTGGTAGTTATGACTGCTTTAATCTTTGCAGGTTGCTACAGTCATCTCTGCTACTGCAACCTGGAAATTTGCTGGAATCAGAAGTATTGGTTGGGGCTGGACAGCCGTCATTTGGGTGTACAATATATTGACTTACTTTCTGCTGGATCCTATCAAATTCGCTGTCCGATACGCTCTAAGTGGAAGAGCCTGGAATAATATTATAGACCAAAGGGTGAGTAAATTCTGACACTAATGCTAAATATCGTTAATTATATCAACAATATTGTATAATATTAGCCAGTCACTTCCGAATTTGTTCACTGTTGTGAACAACTTGTGAGTGATTGCTTCTAAAGGTCTTTGCAAACTTCAAAATGCATTTCTTGATTTGTTTCTCTTTTCAATTTTTGTAGACTGCTTTTACCAACAAAAAGGACTTTGGGAAGGAAGCTCGTTCGGCAGCGTGGGCAGCTGAGCAGCGAACACTCCATGGCCTTCAGTCCGCTGAGACAAAAATGTTTTCCGAGAGAAATACCTTCAGAGACATCAATCTCATGGCAGAAGAAGCGAAAAGGCGAGCAGAAATTGCACGGTTAGTTTGTCTTCTACTGGAACACACCACCATGCACATCTGTGTCAAAAGAATATTCATGTCTGTGACCTGCTTAAAGGATAGAGAACTTTTGATGGCCACCACAAGTCCTTAAGATGACAAGAGTTTCATCACGGCTGGATAACCTATGTTGTCTTGGTCTTGATTCCGTGTTTTGATTTTGCAGGGTGAGAGAGCTTCATACACTGAAAGGCAAGGTTGAGTCATTTGCCAAGCTAAGGGGCTTGGATATTGATTCCATGAATCAGCATTACACTGTGTAAAAATATGTTGATGGAGATCATATCGCTCTTCAGTAGATCTTTTCCCCTTTTCCTTTATCCACTCTTCTCTTGTTATGGATATGGTGACTTGGTCTTGTATGCTTAACATGATTTGTTACTTTATGAAAATAATTTGATTAAATTATGCGTTTATTTTACCATGAAATGGCATTTCCTGGTTTCTCTTATTCGCCTTTATATATATATATATTCCTTATCAATCCCTTCCGTAATACAAATAGGAGGTCTTATAAAGACTCCTAATTATTAAACTAATATATAATAGCCTTGAAAGAGTGAGTTTTTAGTTAAATCCGTATGATATTAATTAACTCGATTAAATTTAGATTATTCAACATCAAGAAAAAAAATTAAAATATTGGTATTTTAATAAAAATAATTGATTCAGTAATTTACAAGTCCAATTATTTTTCTAAACCACTTTTTAAATTAATTTAACAGCTATAATACAACTCAAATGAGATATATTTTTATAATAAGATCAATTTTCAACTTATATATGATATTTGAGTTATTTAAATATACATGATATGCATTTTAACTATAATTTTGAAAACGATTTTTTTAAGTATTTTTTATTTTAAAATATATTAAAATAATATATTTTTTATTTTTTAAATTTTAATTTTTATATTAGTATATCAAATAATAAAAAAATATTTTGAAAAATTAATTTTAAAAAAATAAAATAAAAATTGAATTTTTTCCCAAAAACATTAAAAATAAAAAATAAACAAGTTCTTAGTCCACCTTAATTACCTGGCCGAGGCAAAGTAGGCCTCAATAGACTACGGGCTTTCTTGAAAAAGAAAAATATACTATGGACTGAGCCTGGGAGTCTATAAAGGGACAACAGGTCCAGTTTGTCTTAAATCGTGACTTCAAAATCAAAATGCAGACGGCTACCATATATTTGCAGAACCTCTCGATTCAAAGGCAAAGAAGAAGAAACAAGAATTTGGATGATAAGGTGGAGAGAAGAGAAAAGTTAAAGACATATTTTCTTTTGGTGCTAAAGCTAAATTGGTGATATTTATTGATTCAAATTATGCAATGCTAGACCAGAAGCAGCAACAAGGTATTCTTTGGAGTCCAATGGAAAGAGAGTGCCTGTTTCTTCTTCAACGATGCAGGACAAGAAAAACCCTCTTGCAAATCCACGCTATCATTCTTCGTAACGCCATTGATGCTAATGTTAACATTCTTTCTAAATTCATAACCACATGTGGGCAGCTCTCTAGTACCCGTCATGCTCGCCACTTGTTCGATAATAGGTCTCACAGAGGTGACACCTTCCTTTGCAATTCTATGATAAAATCTCATGTGGTTATGCGCCAATTAGCTGATGCTTTCACTCTTTATAAAGATCTTAGGCGAGAAACATGTTTTGTGCCTGATAATTTCACTTTTACTGTATTGGCGAAGTGTTGTGCTTTGAGGATGGCTGTTTGGGAAGGTTTAGAGACGCATGGTCATGTTGTGAAAATTGGGTTTTGCTTTGATATGTATGTGTCAACGGCATTGGTGGATATGTACGCGAAGTTTGGGAATCTGGGTTTGGCAAGGAAGGTGTTTAATGATATGCCTGATAGAAGTTTAGTGTCGTGGACTGCGCTTATTGGTGGGTATGTGAGGCGCGGGGATATGGGCAATGCGTGGTTTCTATTTAAGCTGATGCCTGGGAGAGATTCTGCGGCATTTAATCTTCTGATTGATGGATATGTTAAAGTGGGAGATATGGAATCTGCGAGGAGTTTGTTTGATGAGATGCCGGAAAGGAATGTGATTTCTTGGACCAGTATGATTTATGGGTACTGTAATAATGGTGATGTTTTATCTGCTAGGTTTTTGTTTGATGCTATGCCGGAGAAGAACCTTGTCTCTTGGAATGCGATGATTGGTGGATACTGTCAGAATAAGCAACCCCATGAAGCCTTAAAATTGTTTCGCGAGTTGCAGTCAAGCACGGTGTTTGAACCAAATGAAGTAACAGTTGTAAGCATTCTTCCAGCTATCGCCACTTTGGGTGCTCTGGAATTGGGTGAATGGGTACATCGATTTGTTCAGAGGAAGAAACTTGATGCTGCAGTCAATGTCTGTACTTCACTTGTCGATATGTATTTAAAATGTGGAGAAATATCAAAAGCAAGAAAAGTTTTTAGCGAGATCCCTAAAAAGGAAACGGCTACCTGGAATGCTTTGATAAATGGATTTGCAATGAATGGGCTTGCTAGTGAAGCACTGGAGGCATTTTCGGAGATGCAACAGGAAGGAATTAAGCCAAATGACATTACCATGACTGGTGTTTTATCTGCTTGCAGCCATGGTGGTTTGGTAGAGGAAGGGAAAGGACAGTTTAAAGCCATGATCGAATCTGGGCTTAGCCCAAAAATTGAGCATTATGGATGCTTAGTTGATTTATTAGGGAGGGCAGGGTGCTTAGACGAAGCTGAGAATTTGATTAAAAGTATGCCTTTTGAGGCTAATGGAATAATTCTGAGCTCCTTTTCATTTGCCTGTGGATTCTCCAACGATGTTACTAGAGCGCAGAGAGTACTAAATCAGGCTGTCAATATGGAGCCAGGTAACAATGGAATCTATGTCATGATGAGGAACTTATATGCCATGGAGGAGCGGTGGAAAGATGTGAAAGAAATTAATGGATTGATGAGGAGAAGGGGGGCAAAGAAGGAGGTTGGTAGTAGTGCTATAGAAGTTGATAGTAGGGTTTCAGAGTTCATATCTGGGGGGATAGCTCACCCACAATTGGATGTCATAGAGTCTGTCATAGGTCAATTGTTGATACACATGAGGGATAGTGTGGTTGCTCAAACTCCATAACTGAAGTGCCAGGAGTGTTTCCTTATATTCACTCACGAATTTAACTTGTGCACTCCCACGAGGAGGGGCTGAGAACCTGCGTATATCAACCATAGCTGAAGAACTAGACTCACTGTTGGGATTTTGAAAAATCATTGGGAGCCAAGTGTTCATGCAATTTCATCAGAGATAAGAAGTCCAAGTGTATTGAATGCTTAAACAGAGAATTTCTGGATGGGGGAAAATGAAATGATTTATCCTTCACAAGAACTATCAGGCGACGAATCGCACCTAGGGAAGTGATTTTGCCAATGGACAAGACTCTAAAGTATTTTATTATTGAACGCAGGACCACTAGCTTAAAAGCTCAGTGAACTGTTTTACTCCCTTGTTTCTGCTTTTGTCACTAACGCCTAACAGAAAATAAATACAAGAAGTCATCATAACAACCTACATCTATTTCATTCAAAAAAAATAAAAGGAAACCAGACTTCCTACTACTGAATTGCCAAAAAGAGAAAAACTAGTGCAACCAAGTTATATCAGATCGGCAACACTTGCTAGTCATTTTTTACTGGAAATAAGTGCAATATATATATATATATATATATATATATATATATATATATATATATATATATATATATATTTTTTTTACATTATGCTTTGAATGTATGTTAAGTTTATTTGAGCTCATTGAAAGTAATTTTATGAGTTTAGCATGTCTAAGAGACTTGGTGAATTAATTGCTAAAAAATATGAAATTTTGCATTTTATGTTTCGGACCTTCGTTTTCTGATAAGATTTTCACCAAGTTGGAGTTATAGAATGGAAACATGGATTAATCAAAGTTAAACTACACATATCCAGCTTTCTAGAAAAATATTATAGGAAGAAATCTGATATCATTTATATCTCTAATTAGATTTGCAAAATCATGTCAGAATTCTATTCACAGCAGAATTCTCTGCTTTCACATTAGATATTCAAACGGATATGTCTTGAGCTTCAAATATCAAAATAAAGCGATTTTAAATCTCAAATTCATCTACATGTCAAGAAATACAACTTTTATGAAGGGCTTTTGGTCAAATAAAATCATTTTCAAGATGAAAATCCTGATGCAAGCTGGATGATAGGTTTTGTTTCCTGATCTGATAAAAAACTAACAAAATGAGAGTCCTACCGTTTAAAGAAAATCTGATGGGATCAGATAGATACTCTCTACAACTTAGAGCCTCCTAGTTTTTAACTTTGATATCTTATCATGAAAGCTGCCTCTTAAAATTAAAAAAAGAAGGAGATCAATGTGACGAAAAGGAGGAAAAAAAATCTTTGCCATTGAAATTTTTAAAGAGTTCATCTTTGCTGCTATAATTTTCAGAGATCATAAGTAATGAATTCTTAATTTTGGTTTAAGGAGAATAGACATTATCTCTATTATCATGTTGTGAGAAATAATGTTATCATTATAATTTTTATATATTCAAATACTTATTTTTTTATTTCAAAATTATGCCATCGATTTCTATTCGACATAGCTGAATTGTTTTGAGATGACATGTATACTTTCTAGTTTCTTTCAATCTGTAATTGTTATTAAAGACTAGAGTTGGAAGCAAAAGAATTATTTTAATTGTTGCAACTCTAATATTAATTTATTAGGGAAGAATAAGTTAAGTTAAATTGTCAAACTTTTGAATGACTGATTAGTATAAATTTGACACTTTGCTCTTAAAGCTACCGCCAAATGAATAAGAATTTGTTTTCAATATTAAATTCGTTTAATGGTAAGAAATTAATTAGAAATGTTCGTCTAATTAATTTGCTAATAGTCTCCTCGATTCCCCTTAACTTTAGAAGATATCAAATTTACTTGCTTGACTTGAAAGAACATTTATTTTTACTTTGATGATGAATAGATTTATAAAAATAGATGTGTGAACCATTAAAAACTGAGTTAATAACATATCAATTTATCAATTTTATTTTCAGAATTTCATTTCTTTAATTATTCAAATCCCCCTATTTTATTTATTTTAGTTTCTTATAGGAAGATTAAGCAAAAATTTTATAGGATTCAATCTGATTTCATGATTATGCTACAAATTTATTTTGTCTATAATAATAAAATTGAAATTATATTTTAAAGATTCCGAGATCAACCAATTTGCTCTGCCTTTCCTGAAATGCTAGAACATCTTTACAATAAGACTACGATTTCCTTTTATAATCAAAATGATTACACAAATGACAAGTAATATCATTGTAAACAGATGACATATATAAAGTAGGAAGGAATTCCCAGTTTGACACAAACCATATCCTTGGTCTTCATAATCAGTCATAACCGGTCATTCTGAACAGTCATGCCATATCAAGATACATCCTCCTGATCTTCTAATTCCAAGCTCTGTACAGCTTCCATGCATCCCCCAACAGTGCACTGCTAGTTTCCCCCAAAACATGAAAGAAATCACCAATAAGAAATTTGAAACATTATGAAAAGAAAAGCATAGTTATATTGGATTAAGAAGTAGCTAATTTAACATTTTGTTTTGTGCTATTGTCACATGATCAAGTTTTTCCTTGGTCGAGACTCAATTTTCCATGCAAGTCATCCATTCCTCTTATTTGCCTTAAATGAATCGTCCCAGCAACATAAATTTGTTTCTTACAGGAGTTTCTTGCATTTTAGCAGGATGTAGATTCCTCCCCGAGCTTAACAACGAGATCAATAATACAAGAAATTCAGCATACAAGGAATGGTTCGCTAGTTTAGAGAACTTAGTCTTAATCGTGGTGAGTTACTTCTGTCAAACACATTTCTATCGACTCTCGAATCTTTTATGCTAACTGTCTTCGTCTTTTCTATCCAAAGACACTAACCAAATGCTACCTTGTTGGGTTTCCTTTACATCTTTCGATTCTCGGTAATCATCTTAACTTACTGATCCCTATCAGTTTGAGCAAAGACAGTTTCAGCATCGAAGAAAATCTCCAGGTTTGGATGCAATCCTGATGAATCCTTCGATAATGTTTTTCTAGCACAAGAGGTAACATTTACAATCTTACTCTAATTTAAGTTACACATCTTCGACTGTCTGAACTTTGTTGCATGTCTTAAGTTAATTTTTATTTTCTTTTAATTCTAATCATTGTTAGCTTTTAATTCTCTAACTCGCTCTACGCCTTATAGACTCGGGCATACATTGAAGACTGGATCGGATTGAAAACATTGGATGAAGCTGGAAAAGTTAAACTCATCAACGTGTCCAGGGGACATCTTGATATCTCTCAAACTAATATGAAGAAATACATATTACCTTACTTGGAGGAACGAGCACTGCCCCTACTCAGCAGATGATAAAAGAAGCTTCATCTTATAGATGGCTTTCAACAATCAAGAACTTCTTCATGGAGCTAGCTGGATGCACTGAGAATCAGCATTTACTGCATATTCTGCTGTAGGCTCAGTACTCTTATCACCACCATCATAAATCAAAGAAAAAGGAAAATGATCAGTAGAAGTATATGTTCATTCTTCATAATGAATATCTATCCATTTATTTTATTTTTCGTTCATTTTTCTTTTCCTAAAACTCTCTTGGATATCATTCTATTGAACTTCTATTTTCTATCAAAAAAAAATTCTTTATTCTTTCGAGTAGAAGGGATTAAATATAATGTTTCTTTCCAAATATTAGTTGATGATACAAATTGAAAGAAACAAAATGTTCTTCTTGCACATCTCGTTCATAAAACTCTTACTAATCAAAAGAAAAATGATATTATTTTTTTTTGCACAAATTTCTTACTTACAGTTCATTAAACCACCAATCCAGTGATTATAAAGCACTTTCTTAAAAAAAAAAAATTCAAGTCCCAGACCTGAAATTCACTCTCCCAAAGCTATTGTTTTTTAAAAAAACTATTTTCCATAACACCAGGAAGAAAAGAATTGATCAGAGCCTCGTCAAATCTCAAACAGTTCAAATATCATTATATGGAAAATATCGCAATGAATACAGATTATATAAAAAAAAAATGTTTATGTACTTTGTTTCTAGATCAAACCCCAACCAAAAGTACTTACAGTATAACTACAAGGAATTGTTACATAAGAGGACAAAAAATAACCCAAACTCAACTAAACCACCTCTAAATACCTTAAAAAAAAAAGGCAGGGAAAGAGGAGAAAGAATTAAGTTAAGCAGACTTGCTAATTAAGTTAAGCAGACTTGCTTCAGGAAGTTGTTTGGCTCCTTTATATAGAGATTACAAAGCAGAATACATTCTATTCCACTGGGGAAGAAGGGAAGCTTGGAACTCGATGTCTATTAGCTTCCATCAGCTAGGCTAAGATTGTTTTCATATCGAAGATTCTATATGGTGGTACTCAAGATTGCGCAGTACAATTCTTGCAAAGATTTTGGCTTCAAGTGGTGCAGTTGCTGCAGCAGCTGCAGCTCGCAGGACACGTGCAGCTCCAGCACTCTGCATGAGACTCGCATGGTGCAAAGCATGCCGTCCTCCAGGAATGGTAAACTGCAATTGAATGATTAAATTCACACAGAAGAGAATTAAACTTACCCAATCAAATATTCAGTGGAAAAATAGAACTGACAATGAACTCAACCAACTTGGATCTTTCATTTTTAAGAGTCTCTATGAGAAAGATTACCTGGAGAAGAGCGAACGCAGCACAAGCCTTTAGTATAGAAGAAGGATTCCGTAGCATGGCAACAAATCTTCCAATTTCAGCTCCACTGAGGCCATACAAGGAAGAAAGCGAGAAGAAAATTTTTTACTCAGGTTTATCGCAACAAAATGGTGTGAAACCACACTCATAAATAGGAGTATTATGGTAAATTAAAGAACCAGTCAGCACTATAAAATTGAAGTCGTTCACGAGATGGGTGAACAATTATGGGAAACACGAGATGGGTGGCCTAGTCAATTGACACTATCTGTGCAGCCCAAACTTTAAGAAAAGAGGAGTGTGATAAAGAGTGTCGATTTATGTATGATGGCCTTCGTGCTGAAGAGAGAAGACCTCCAGGAAATTAGATGCAAGTTTGAGTATAGAAGTCACACAAAATCAGCATCATCTACATGTAGTCAACAAATTCAACCACAATCATAACTGATTTACACTAACAAGCACGCATAATTGCAAAGCAGCTAACTGCAAATTCAAACATCAGCATATACTGTTCTTAATTCATGCAACTTAAGCTGCAAAATAAAGCAAATGATTGTATTGGAATGGTAATAAATGTATGTAAGCCCGACATGCAAGTGTGCATGTATGTGCATAAGAGAGAGGCACCTGCATCGCAGATGTCCTGCTTCTTGAATACGAGCTCTCTCAGTTACTTGTGCTAATGCTGCTGGAGCTGATGATGCAGCAGCGGTGGCAAATGCTTGGGGATCAGAAAATGTAAGGACAAAAGCTTCAATGTGCTTCAAAGCCATCCTTCTAGCTCCATCTAAATTTGCACTCTTTGAAGTGCTTTCTGTTAAAGTTCCTATTGGTGCAAATTCATCCATTCTGCATAAGAAAAAAAAAACAAAATAAAATTTTAACCAAAATGCAGGAATATTTTATACGTTGTCCATGCACCTGCAAGGGAGATTGGATAAGTACCTCCCATCAAACATATAGGCCAATGCTAATGCTGCCATGAAGCGAGCCATCTTCGATACAGATGAAGAACATAGATCAACGAGTGCAGGAACCCCTCCTTCCTCCACTATACGAAGAGCATTTCCTGGATTAAAAGCAAGATTCCAGAGAGCTCCTGCGGCGGTTTCATGAACATCCTAGAAGAGAAAACATACAGTAAGGTTGACCAGGGTTTTATTGACAGCAAGAAACATATGGGAATTTTTCAAGTTTCAAGCAGTTGCAAACTTGTTGGGGGCTCTGATTATAGATGCCAACATATGTTGAAGTTACATTAAAAAATGATGATGATTTTCCTAAAGTCAGAGAAATGTTTGATAATGACTAGGAAATTCAGACATTGGCTGGTGGGAGAATGAAAGACTGACCTCGGTCTCAGAGCGTGCCAGAGCAATCAGAGGCACAACACCTCCTTCTCGTCCAATAGCAATGCTAATATAGACCAAAAAATAAATGGTTAGCACTAATATAAAACCTAAGATTAAGAATAGAAAACCTTCATTTCATAGAGAATACATAGGTTTATTTTCTTACAAAAGAACAAGTTCAAGAAAAAATAACATAAAATTGCAAGATAAAAATGATGACAACAGACATTTGTATGGTCAAAGTGCATAAAGTACAAAAATATTTTATTCAGCTATAAAAGTACATGTTCAACATTTTGATGATTCAGAGATGCCACGCTTATCTATCTTTATAATGACTAAATACTGTTAGTATGGAGAGATACTTTTCAACGTTCTTACTTTGGCTATTTGTGCCTAACATTCTATGCTCAAAAATAATCATCATGCGTCATGTGGGAAATTACAAAAGTATTTTCTCAAACTATATGCAGCATACCACCAGCTGGCTGCGGCCAATATCCCTCTACCTTTTACAACTCACAGGGGAGAGAATTCTCTGGTTTGAAGAATTCCCTATACAAGTGCGAGGAAACTACCCTGTGGCTGGGCTTCAGTTGATGGTTGCAAACAAAAACATATACATATTTCCTTGGTACATGAAGTCATATCTTGCAATCTGTAATACACGATAAAATGAGATCCAAAAAAATGAACCAGTGGATTTACCTGTTGGCTTCTGACACTGACAATCCCCAGAGAGCTCCAGCAGCCCTCTCTTGAAGACCTGGAGAGGCATTTGCACAAGATTGTGCAAGGGCTACCTGAATACACCACAAATAATGAAACCTTCAATACATGTATGGTGGAACTTCCTACCACAGAAGACACCATTGGTCATCAAAAGAAATCAGGAAAAATCATAAAACCAAGAAACAAAAGTATAATTGTTGCTGCTAAAGTCATTGGCCATTAGCCCACAGAACAAAGCAAAAACATAAATAGTTGAAGGATTTTCCACCTCTGAAAGTAAAACTTTAGCGATGAATAAATGTTTCCCATAGAACTTGGACCAAGCACGAGTCAGTATAAAGGATGCTATGAATGACAGTTAACGCATAATAAATGTAGACAATGAGCATCAAAAACATAAAATACACCTGGCCCGATCAGACAAACCATTCATGTCTACTGACTCTCATGTATATTGTTTTAATTAAACTATAATAATTACCAAATCAGTTCAAACTAGACTGAGAGAGACAGGCAAAGGTGGTAATGTGATAATAAGAAGGTTTTTTTTTTCCCTGAACTAGTATAAGTATGAAAAGCAGTTCCTTGCTCAAGAAAAAATCAATAAAGTGATCATGTGTGACTCTCAGGGATTCTGGGAAAGAGAAAAAGGTAAAGGACTGAAAGAGGAACCCTGAATACAAGATGCTGAATTACAATTTTTAAGCAAGCACATTTATTATACTTATTTTTGCAATGCGAGCTTGGCTTCAAAAAGACAGTCTACCCTTTTGGAAGTGTTTTTGCTCTCACGGGAGGTGGATAATTTTACTACATGGTCGTAGCTTTCAGTTTCCAAACACTTCATCTCAGAATGATGAACAACATCTTGCCTTGCAAATCAAACTTTATATTGTGGAAAGCTCCAATAGTGAATATTCAATTAATGTACAAGCAAGTGAGAGAAAACAAAATAAAGAGAGCCTATCTCTAAAAAGCCAATTTATTTGATCGATCAACTAGCTAGGATGCCTTATATAGGCAGCAACGATATTCCACATGGGGAAACTTAATCCTAATAAGAGCAGAAAAAACAAAGCATGGAAAGCCCTAATAAATATGAAATCGACAAAACTCATAATCCAAATAGGAAACCAAATCCAACAAGGACAGAAGAAACACTTTAATAAAGCTACTTAGTAGTTAGTACTAGCTATAAAATAAATAATTTCTAAACACTACTAAAACATTGAATGGTTAAATATTAACCCTACAAGTTTTCCTTCATTCTCCATCACTACCATATTTATAATGTGTTGTCTTCAACAAAGAAAAAACCATGGGTCATGCACAAGTCATTAATGTTGTGTCTTTAAATTGATATTTGATTGATGAGGAATCCATCATCTAGCTAGTCGTTGAAATGCTAACTAAGAGGCACCTTGTTCTCTCAAACAAGCACATTATAAAAAGTACTTTCAATGAAGAACTTTCCTCTTGTGTGCCAATGCTACCATGAATCTCGCAGACTAACAACACTTGAAGGTAGCAAGTAAATATATTACCAAGGCCTCAACACCACCAGCTGCTGCAATTGCTTCTCGGTTTCTGTCATCAAATGATAAGTTCCACAATGCACCAGCAGCTTCCTGCCTGTTTAACAAGCAATTAAAATACTACATTTCAGATAAAATATTGAATGCGAGCACATATAAAGAGTCATGGCTTATGGATTTCTAAACTACAGTTGGCCCAAAGAATACAGCTCTTTTACCACAGGCATTAGAAACAATGATTCCAAACACTAAAGTCCAATAAATTTAAGGTGATTAAGCTGCAAGAACAGAATGTTACAGGGTTGAACTAAATATAATTTTCAAATATGTTGAGCTGACACAAATTTTTTCCTAAAACATAATTCAAACAACTAAAGTTTCAAACACAAAAAATCACACCCTATAAAAGGATGGAAACAATTACAGTCCAGGTACTTCCTTTTACCTTTCTTTCCCAATAAGGAAAACGAACTAAAAGGTAAGCTACATCATACAAAAAGAAAAGGGCGACCATCTAGGTTAAGTTAGCAAGCAGTGGGATGAAATAAGAAATTCGAACAGCATTGAAAAAAAAACAAGTTGCCATCAAGAAGAGTTTTCATTGACTCCTTAATCCTTGGTGATGACTGGGAAATAAAAAGATTGTGGAAACTGCAGTCCAAGACAAAATCTCCATAAAGGAAAAAAATAATTAAGATTATGCAATAATTAAGGAAGAAACTAAACTCATATCTGGAACTTTTTATTATCTTTTGTTCTTATCAGAGGTAAACAGACAGGTAGAGGGAAATTGTTACCTTCTGGTGCTTAAGAAATTGCTATTAGAATGGGATAAGGTTATTATCAATAGATTGTATCCAGATAAAAGATTTCAATAGCAGGAAGAAAGCAGCAAAGAATAATTAGATAATGAAAAGTATTTGACAGATACAAAAAAAAGAAAAAAAAGAGCTTAGATAAGGGATACAGAATACAGATTTGTAAAGGAATTACCTGACACCTTCATGGAGTGAACGTGTGAGTTGAACAAGGGCTTCAAGAGCACCTGCTTCTTGTCCAACAGCAGCATTGTTAGTATTGCTATCTCCATGTGCAGCCAAGTTAGCCAAGGCACGAGCAGCCTAGCATTACGAAGATACATTAATAATTCACAACAGATCAATTTTACACTGAAAAAATCTTTTAAAGAAATAATTAGCGGAAAATAAATAGGACCCTTAAAATTACAAATTTCAAATTAGGAACCTCCTTATTGAAGTCATTCAGTCATAGCACAGCAGACCATAAATGAATAGCAAAGGCTTTTCAATATGGAGTACATGTGAGCCTTAGTTTCAAGAAGGTTTTCAAGCACCATGATGAAGGATATACAAGTCACCAGAACCTGAACCTTATGAGGTTATTTTCAAAGCCAAAAACACCATGATCATGAACATATGATGGCTCTTTGCCACATTCTTTTCTGAAAAGTTCAAAAATTTTGATAATTATATGTAGCTGAGATTATAACTTCGTCGAGCTGTCATGTTGAATAAAACAACAGTGCAAGAAGAAGAAAATTAAAAAGTATATATTAAGAGCAAATAAATTCTAATTCAAACATGTAGGCTCCAAGCTACAGTAAAATGATCAGTGTCTCCTGTACAGATCTTAGTATGCACCTTCTTTTCGCATAACATATCTCCTAATAATAGAAAATAGCACACCTGCTCTTGTACTCCCTCAAACTTGCAATTACGAGCAAGCATCACCAAAGCATGTACACCACCTGCCAATGCAACCTCCATGCTGCACTTGTCATCAGCCGCCAAATTTGCCAAAGCACCAGCTGCACGTTCCTGGACACAGAAAAATTGGAAACAAATTCAAAATATTGTCATACTATATTTACTTGAATCTAACACAAGTAATGCACATGCAGGGAAAAACTTTTTTATGCTAAGAACATAGAACGGGATATTAAAGACTGCACCAGAACTCCATCGCCACCAGAGAACCATTTGAATATAAGGTCAACCAGAGCTTTGACTCCACCAGCCTCAGCAATGGCACCCTGTCAATAATTTTAAAATTACCAAAATTAGAAGTTTAGGACATATGTCTTCTGATAATAAAATAAAGAAAAGCAAAATATTAAACCTTGTGCTCTTCTCCGACTGAAAGATTCCAAAGCCCTCCAGCAGCCTCTTCAGCAACCAGCCTGTTCATGGAACTTGCCAACCCAGCAAGGATTTGGATTCCTCCTTCTTCTGCAACAGCTTTTGCAACATTTGCATTTACGGACAAGTTTGCTATTGCCTGTATCATTAACAACTTAGAATATTCATCCAGATCCATGTTTTCAAGTGAAAATCAAGATCAAACTGAGACATGAAATCAATAGTCTTCACAGAAGAGAGAAAATATAAGAAGAATAAGAAAGCAGGATATAGCATATCAAATTAAACTATTTGGGAGACTGGATTATGGTGAAACATTATAAAAATCTTTTGGGTGAACAGTAATCGAGCTATAATCAGCGCTGCTGCACATCCAATGAAGAAATTCACCTTAGCAGCCTCTGACTGAAGACCTTCCCTCCAAGATTTTGCAAGGTTTAGAAGAAGACGTATGCCGCCATCTCTCATAACTGCTTCAGCCCTTCCACAATCTATGCTAGCATTTTCATCATCAATGACCACAAAAGTCGCAAGTCCTGTGGCCGCCCTTTCTTGAACCTCCTCCTGTGAGCTCTGCATTAAACTAAGTAATATTGTTGCACCTTGCTTGAGCCAGAAAGCATCCAAACCTTGTGGATTACTCTCAGCAGTACGCAAAAGAGTATGGGATAGGATCCATTCTAGCCAAGTCATGATTTCATCTAAGTTCTTGTCCTTGGTCTTTAAATTCCTCCAATCCAAAAGGACATTTTTCCCCGTCTTTGTAGTATCGGCAAATAAAGAAGCTAGTCCTTTAAAAATGTCGGTGAAAAGGGCTAGTAACAATTTACCTTTGTATTTATTCACACTGAAGTTATTGTCTTCTTCAAGAACCGGGCAATTCATTGCACACAAAACTTTCAAGCTAGGTGATAATGACAACAATCTAGAAACTGCACTTGGACCAATATCTGTTCTTGAAACATCCAAACCGATCAGTTTAGGCAGCTTGTGCCAAAGATGTGAGACCACACCCCACTTCATATTTGATGTCCCTGCAACTGAGAGGAAAAGAACAGATACTACATTACCCAATGCTACTTCATCAACCTTTAGACAGTCCAATAACCCAATATCAATCAAATTTGGACAATGCTTAGCTAAAGCATTGATGACTTCAGCAGAAACATCCCTTAATCCAGACAGCCGAAGTTTCTTTAGTTTCGGACAGCAAAAGGCTGTTGCTTTAATAGCATCGCTACTTATCCTCTCACAGAAGTCTGGCCCAAGTTGGAGGGTTTCAAGCGCCTCATGCCGAGCAACAATCATAGAAAGAGTTGCGTCCGTTATTTTCCTACAGTAATCACCACTTATTTCACGCAAATTCCTTGCTTGAAGATGTATTATTGCATCAGCACACTCTGCTCCACGAAACCGAAGCTTCTGAAGATTCACACACCTAGAAGCAAGTGAAACTGCCATCCCAGGATCACATTTGTGGGCACGAAGATCCAATGAAGTCCACAAGCACGAAGAGAGACCTAAAACCCTCCATATCTTACACGTTGATGACAAGCTTGCACGGTCACGATAATTCAAACAAGAAAATAACTGAATCACAGTATCATCTGGCAAGCTAGTCCAATCAACGTCCTCATTACTATCCGGACACAAATCCGCATCTCCAATTTCAGGGTTACCAGGTACTCCCACCTTCTCCTTACTCTTCTTTGCCACTTTTCGCCGCACCCTACGATTCATATCCCAATCAAGCCACCAATCCCCAGTACTTTGCACGCACCTCAAAACACCTCGACCCTATAGCCAATGAAAAGATAGGCGAAAACCCATTAACATAAACCCTTTAAACTTGAAACCCAAAGCACAAACACACCAATTTCTCACCTCTAAAACCCTAGTCCACAAACAAGTAGACACAGAATGCTGAATTGCTTATACGAATCTTAAAGGATTGAAAATTTGTAATATATAACCCAACACCATCAAAACCAAGAATAATAAAGCATTATATACAATAAAATCAATGGTTTAACCGAACCTGGGTAGCTTGGACTTTTGATTTTTTAAGACTGAACCCGAAAGATTGAAGCTTTCTTGTGGATTAAATCAGTTAGCTTCTCTTAAGGTAACTGCATTCAATAAAGGGTCAATGAAGATTCAATGAGTTATAAAAGAGATATAGAATTGAGGAAAAGAGGCAGAAAATTCAGGTGGGAAAATAAGGGAGAAGAGAAAGGAAGCCCTCAAGAAGGCTTGTATGTCTCTACTCTTTTCTTCTGTTTTTTTATTTATTAGGCAATTTGAGAGAGAAAGAGAGAGTCTTTGTGGTTTGTGGGGGGATAAAAATGGGATTGGGATTGAATTACTTCACTGTAATGAGGTTGTGATGGGTCAGGAAAGGGAGGATGGCATGGATGTTACAGCTCATATTCACCTCCATTGCATCATATAGTTTTTCTTTTTTTCTTTTTTTCTTTTTTTTCCTCTGATTAACTATTTATTAGAACAAAAATATATAATTATCATATCAGGTTTCGAGTTTGTTTTGGTAAGATAAGATATCCACAATTGAATTTTTTTTTTTTTCTTTTATAGAGGAGAGTAAGTATGATAGTTAAAAGTATGTTTTTTACTCTATTAAAATATGTATACAAAAGTGAAATTTTTATAGATTATCTAAGTTAATTGATATAAAAAAAACATATGAGACACGTTTACATGTAATTTGTATTTTGAATACAAAGAATTTAATTTAAAATTATTATAAAATATATTTATTTTTTATTTTTTATTTTTAACTAAACATGTTTATATCATTTTTATTTTGGAACGCTACCAAAACACAGTCAAAACGAAGATCTTATATCTCAAATTGTCCTAAAATTTTTCGAAGTCTTGGTTTTTACAAAAAAAAAAAAAAAGAGAAATATATATAGTAAATCAAACATGATGAAAGATGGTAAAATCTACTTGGCTCTGGCTTCGGATCAATACTCAAGGTTTCAGTGTTGTTGTTCTATGGTCTTGCTTGTACAACATTTTTTTTTATTACCATTTTGTGGTAGGAATAATGAAATTCAAATTCTCTCCTACTCAAACCTTTTACCTAGTCAAATTCTCATTTCAAGTTACTGGGGTTTGGTTGCAATACCTAATTAACCTAAAAAAACAGCAAGTTTTTACTCATGCATAGGTGGTCAACAAAAGTTCTCTCTGGGTGAAGATTCAGACCAAGAAAGTTGAAGAGTCGTGCAATCCACAAGAATGGGAAAAATATGTGACGGGCATGGATGCAGTAACTTGGAATAATAAAGGAAATTTCATGGCAAAGAACAAAACGAGCACGCAAAACATTACTTCTTGTCCTTCTTGCTTCGTTAACTTGGGAGATTGGAGGACTGTTTACAATCTGGTAATGATGGAGTTATTGCAGGGAGGGGGGAATGGAGGATTTCTCTTTGCTGGGGATATTAATTTGTATTAAAACGTTTTCATAATTTGCATTGAATAATTTGTGAATCCTCATTAATGGCTAGGAATGTTTATGTTTTAAATGGCATCATTAGCCCTTCATAAGCTTAATTAGGCTTGACCCTTGTGAATTTGCTTTCTATGTTTCGAATTTGAATTCAAGAGAAAAATAACTCCATAGATGCCAAAATTCAAATATGTATGAGATGGTCAAGACTTATTCGAGAAATTATTTGATCACTAATAATATTTCTTTGACAGGAAGAGTAAATATTGATAATACCCAAAAAAAAATTATAAAAAATATACATATAAATATTTTTTCAGCCGTTTAGATCAACCACGCGAACTTTTCATAAACAAGAATCTTTTCTAGCTCACACAAACTTTTTTATGCAAAAAGTTTTTCTATGCAAGGTATCTTCGTGTTTTTACACCAATTGCTCCACCTTACTCTCCATGCCCACAACAATGGGCCACAATCTCCAGCCAATGGTGCATGGTACAACAACCCAGAAAGAGCATGACACTTCAACCCATGAACGAGCATGACGCATGATTCAATTTTCCA
>Ga0325403_1000823_pt1 | contig 23944 bp, 22 predicted proteins | sample PopdelMetagenome_19_FD_205665 | JGI IMG/M metagenome (GOLD analysis project Ga0325403, IMG submission 205665) | Populus deltoides microbial communities from Bellville, Georgia, United States - Xylem-PdKOR-R4 | ecosystem: Host-associated > Plants > Phyllosphere > Stem > Wood/Secondary xylem... | reverse complement strand
GTCGAGGGCGCTGACCGGCTCGTCGGCGACCACGAGCGCGGGCTCCACCGCCAGCGCCCGGGCGATGCCGATGCGCTGGCGCTGCCCGCCGGAGAACTCGTGGGGGTAGCGCGTGGCGGCCGAGGCGGGCAGCCCCACCACTCCGAGCAGCTCGCGCACGCGACGCCCGCGCTCACCCCTGCCGGTGGCCAGCCCGTGGGCCCGCAGCGGCTCGCCGACGGCGGCCTCCACGTCCATCCGCGGGTCCAGGCTCGCCATCGGGTCCTGGAAGACCATCTGCATCTGCCGCCGGGCGCGCCGCAGCGGCTCGGGCCGCAGGGAGCGCAGGTCGACCCCGTCGAGGACGACGCTGCCCGCGGTCGGCTCCGTCAGGCGCAGCAGGGCCCGTCCCAGGGTCGACTTGCCGCAGCCCGACTCCCCCACCAGGCCGTAGGTCTCCCCGCGGCGCACGTCGAGGTCGACGCCGTCGACGGCGCGCACCGGCGCGGGTCGGCGCAGCAGCGAGCCGCGCCCCGGGTAGTGCACGGCCAGACCGCGCGCCGAGAGGAGGACGTCGCCGGGCTCGGCCGTCTGGGGGCTCATGCGCTGCGCTCCTGGTCGCCGACCCGCTGGTCAGCCCGCTGGTCGGGTCGGTCATCGGGTCGGTGGTCGGGGACGGGGTGGGCGCACCGCAGCAGGTGCCTCCCGCTGGCGGTCGGGTCCTGCACGAGGGGCAGCTCGGTGCCGCGGCACGCGTCGTCGGCGGCGGAGCAGCGGGGGGCGAAGGCGCAGCCGGCGTCCCACCCGATGACGTCGCGCGGGGTGCCCGGGATGGGCTGCAGCCGCTGGCCGCGCGGGGCGTCGAGGCGCGGTACCGAGGCCAGCAGCCCGGAGGTGTACCGGTGGCGCGGCCGGGCGAACAGCTCGTGCCGGTCGGCCCGCTCCACCACGCGGCCGGAGTACATGACCGTGACCGTGTCGCACAGGCCGGCGACGACGCCCAGGTCGTGCGTGATCAGGAGCATCGCCGTGCCGCGCTCGCGCACGAGCTCGCCCATCAGCTCCAGCACCTGGGCCTGGATGGTGACGTCGAGCGCCGTCGTCGGCTCGTCGGCGATGAGCAGCCGCGGGCTGCAGGCCAGGGCGATGGCGATCATGGCGCGCTGGCGCATGCCGCCCGAGAGCTGGTGGGGGTACTCCCGCAGCCTGCGCACCGGGGCGGGGATGCCCACGCGGGCCAGCAGCTCGCCGGCCTCGTCACGCGCGGCCCTGCGCGAGGCCCCGGTGTGGCGGCGCAGCACCTCGGTGATCTGCGTGCCGACGGTGACGACGGGGTTCAGCGACGTCATCGGGTCCTGGAAGACCATGGCGACGTCGCGGCCGCGCACCCCCTCCAGCTCGCGCTCGGGCATGGCGAGCAGGTCCCGGCCGTCGAACGACGCCGACCCGCTCACCCGGGCGGTGTGCGGCAGCAGCCCCATCACCGCCAGCGACGTCACCGACTTGCCCGAGCCGGACTCACCCACCAGACCGGCGACCTGGCCGGCCTCGACGTCGAAGGAGACGCCGTCGACGGCCTTCGACAGCGCCGCGCCGCGCCCCGAGCCGCCGGGGAAGGAGATGCTGAGGTCCCTGACCTCCAGAAGTGCCACTACTTGCGTCCCTTGGGGTCGAGCGCCTCGCGCAGGGCCTCGCCGAAGAGCGTGAAGCCGAGCGCCGTGACGGCGATGCAGAAGCCCGGCCACAGGGCCAGGTGAGGGTCGGTCGACAGCCGGGACTGCGCGTTGACGAGCATCCGCCCCCACTCCGCCGTCGACGGGTTGGAGTCGCCCAGGCCCAGGTAGCTCAGCGCCGCGACCTCGATGATCGCCGTCGCCAGCGTCAGGGTGGCCTGCACGATGACCGGGCCCAGGGAGTTGGGCAGCAGGTGGCTCATCACCACGGTGCGGCGCCGCACGCCCAGGGAGTGGACGGCGAGCACGTAGTCGGAGCCCCGCTGGGCGAGCATCGAGCCGCGCAGCAGCCGGGCGAAGATCGGCACCTGCGCCACCGCGATGGCGATCATCACCGACACCGGGCGCTGCCCGAGCACGGCGGCCACGCTGACGGCCAGCAGCAGGCTGGGGATCGACAGCAGGATGTCGACGACGCGCATCACCACGGTGTCGACCCACCCGCCCAGGCCGCCGGCCAGCACGCCGAGGACGGCGCCCCCGGCCAGGCCGAGCGCGGTGGAGACCACGCCGATGAGCAGCGACTGGCGCGCCCCGTAGACGAGCTGGGTGAGCAGGTCCGTGCCGGGGCTGTCCAGGCCCAGGGGGTGGCCCGGGGAGGGGCCGGGCACCGAGCTGGGCGTGACACCGCTGTTCGGCAGCGGCACACCGGGCTGCCCGGGCGCGATGAGCGGCGCGAACACCGCCACGAGCAGGAACAGGGCCACGATCGCCGCGCCGGCGATGGCGGAGGGGTTGCGCCGCAGCCGGCGCCAGGCGCTGTGCCAGAGCCCGCCGGAGCCGACGGCGTCGGGGTCGGGTGCGCTGGGCACCGCGGGCCCGAGCGCTGCCGGCCCGGAGGAGGAGATCTGGGTCACGAGAGCCTCACGCGGGGGTCGATGACGCCGTAGAGGAGGTCGACCACCAGGTTCACCAGCGCGTACGTCAGCGCGATGAACAGGATGAACCCCTGCAGGACGGCGTAGTCGAGCTGGCTGATGGCCTGGAACAGGTAGCTGCCGATGCCGTTGATGGCGAACACCGACTCGGTGAGCACCGCCCCGGAGAACAGCAGGCCGGTCTGCAGGCCGATGGTGGTGACCACGGGCAGCAGCGCGTTGCGCAGCACGTGGCGGCGGCTGACCAGCCCCCGGGGCAGGCCCTTGGCGCGGGCGGTGCGGACGTGGTCCTCGCCCAGCACCTCCAGCACGGAGGCGCGGGTGATGCGCACGATGATCGCCAGCGGGATCGTGCCCAGGGCGATGCCCGGGAGGACCAGGTGCACCAGGGCGTCGAGGGAGGCGTCCCACTCGCGGGTCAGCAGCCCGTCGAGCACGAAGAACCCGGTGACGTGGGTCGCGTCGATGCGGGGGTCCTGCCGGCCCGACGTCGGGAGCAGCGGCAGCCACTGCGAGAAGACGATCTTCAGCAGGTACGCGAGGAAGAACACCGGGATGGTGACGCCCAGCAGCGAGCCGCCGACGAGGAGGGAGTCGAGCGCACCGCCCGCGCGCCGCGCTGCGGCGTACCCCAGGGGCACGCCGAGCGCGACGGCGAACAGGAGCGCCGCCAGCGCCAGCTCGACGGTCGCGGGGAACCGGTCGAGGAAGCTCTGCAGCACCGGCTGGCCGGTGGCGCTGGAGGAGCCGAGGTCACCGCGCAGCAGCCGGCCCACGTAGGTGACGAACTGCACGGGCAGCGGCTGGTCGAAGCCGTAGGCCTCGTTCACCTGGGCGATGGACGCCGGCGTCGCGCGCTGGCCGAGCAGCGCGCGGGCCGGGTCGCCGGGCAGGGCCCGCAGCCATGCGAAGAGCAGGACCACGAGCCCCGCCAGCACCGGCACCAGCAGCAGCAGGCGCCGGAGGACGAAGGAGAGCACTCAGCTGTCGGAGAGCGTGACGGTGTTCCAGACCTCGTCCTGGACGGGCGAGGGCTGGTAGCCCTGGACCTCGGGCGCGAACGCCAGCGAGGGGACCGGGGAGGAGATCGGCACGCCCGGGACGAACTGCGCGATCTGCTCGTTGATGGCCTCGTAGGCCGGCACCTGCTCGTCGCGGGTGGGCAGGCCGCGGGCTGCGGTCAGGGCGTCGAAGAGCTGGGCGTTGTCGAAGCCCCACTCGTTGGACTGCTGGCCGAAGAAGACGCCGAGGAAGTTGTCGGGGTCGTTGTAGTCACCCGTCCACCCGAGCAGGTGGATGCCGTGGTCGGAGGTGCCCTGGATCTTGTCCAGGTAGTCCGGGCTCCAGCGGTTGGCCACCGGGTTCACCGTGATGCCCACGGCCGCCAGCTGCGCCTGGATCGCGGTGAAGGTGGCCACCGGGTCCGGCATGTAGGGGCGGGAGACGTCGGTCGGGTAGTTGAAGTCGATCGTCAGGTTCGACTGGCCCGCCTCGGCGAGCAGCGCCTTGGCGCGCTCGGGGTCGTAGTCGTACGTCGTGACGCTCGGGTTGTAGCCCGCGACGGTCTCGGGGATGAACTCGATCGCCGGCTCGCTGCCCTCCGGCAGCGACTGCGTCACCACGGCCTGCTTGTCGATGGCGTGGGAGATCGCCTGGCGCACGCGCACGTCGGCCAGCGCCGGGTCGGCCTGGTTGAAGCCCAGGTACAGGATGTTGAACGCCGGGCGGTTGGCGATCTGGAACCCGGCGTCGGTCAGGGTGCCGATGTCACCGGGCGCGACCAGGTCGTACCCGTCGATGTCGCCGGCCTGCAGCGCCTGCAGGCGCGCGTTGCCGTCGGCGATGGTGCGGACGATGACCTCGTCGACCTTCGCCGCCTCGCCCCAGTACGTGGGGTTGGGCTTGAGGGTGACCTGCTGGCCGCGCTCCCAGGAGTCGAGCACGAACGGCCCGGTGCCCGTGGGGTGCTCGGTGGCGTAGGAGGAGAAGCGCGGGTCGTCCTCGGTGCCGCCGGTGTTGTCGGCGTCGTACTCCTCCAGGGCCGTGGGGCTCTGCATCGAGAACGCCGGCAGCGACAGGGTCTGGATGAAGCCCGCGAACGGCTGCGTCAGCGTGACGGTGGCCTGGCTGGCGGAGTCGGCGGTGCAGCCGCCGTAGATGCCGCGCTGGCCCTCGGGGCCGTCGGCGAAGCCCTTGAAGATCGAGTTGTAGTAGTAGCTGATGTTCTGCGACTGGTTGAGCCCGGTCCAGCCGTGCCACCGGTCGAAGTTCGCGCACACGGCCGCGCCGTCGAACGCCGTGCCGTCGGAGAACTCCACGCCCTGCTTGAGCTGGAAGGTCCAGGACAGGCCGTCCTCGCTGCCCGTCCACGACTCCGCGAGCAGCGGGGCGGGGTCGGCCGTGCCGGGCTGGGTGCCCACGAGGCCCTCGAAGATCTGCCGCGCCACGCGGAAGGTCTCGCCGTCGGACGCGAACGCCGGGTCGAGCATGACCGGGTCGGAGGAGGCGGCGAAGACGAAGGTGCCCCCGCCTCCACCGGTGCCGCTGGAGCCCTCGCTGCTGGTGGTGTCGCGCTCGCTCTGGGCGCAGCCGGTCAGGGCCACCAGCGCTGCCAGGGTCACGGCAGCGGGGGTGAGCAGACGGCGGGGGGCTCTCACAGGGGTCTCCTCGGGAGTCTCGACCAGCCGCCCCCTTCCTCGGACGCGGCCCGAGCACGTTAAGCCGTGGGAGGAGCCCCGGACGCGCTGGGGGTCGACTGGGAGGTCACGATCCGGACACGCCCCCGGCTGCCCACCTCGGTGCTGCCTCAGTGGCCGAGCGGGACCGACGCCCCCTCGTCGGGGGCCTCCCCCGCGGCGACGGCGGCCAGGAAGGCGACGTCGCGGCCCTCCAGGGAGGCGACCCGCACCAGGCCCGGACGGGCCTCCAGCTCGACCACGCAGGGGATGCCGACGGTGGGAACCCCGGCCGCGAGCGCGCTGGTCACACCGGTGGTGGAGTCCTCCAGGGCGACGCAGCGGGCCGGGTCGAGGCCGAGGCGGCGGGCGGCCTCGAGGTAGGGGTCGGGGGCGGGCTTGCCGCGGCGGACGGCGTCACCGGTGACCACCTCGTCGAAGGTGCCCGCCGGCAGCACGGCGACCAGCTCGCGGGCCAGGACCTCCCACGACATGGTGACCAGCGCGCACGGCAGCCCGGCCTCGCGGACCCGGGCGAGCAGCTCGCGGGCTCCGGGGCGCCAGGGCACCTCGCGGCGGACCGACGCCACCACGCTGCCCAGGAGCGCCGCCACGACGTCGTCGATCGGGAGGTCGACCCCGCCCTCGGTGCGCAGGCGCCGGGCCGACTCCCGCAGGTCGGAGCCGACCAGGGAGCGCGCCTGGGCGTCCGACCACGAGCCGCCGTGCTCGGCGACCAGCGCGAACTCGGCGGCGAACCAGTACGGCTCGGTGTCGACGAGGGTGCCGTCCATGTCCCACAGGACGGCAGCGGGCAGCTCGTGTGCGGCGGTCACGCGCGACCACCCTAGGCGGCGCGCTACCCGCCGGGCTTGACCAGCCCCGTCTCGTAGGCCGTGACCACGGCCTGCACCCGGTCGCGGGCGCGCAGCTTGGCGAGGACCCGGCCCACGTGCGTCTTGACCGTGGCCTCGGCGACGAACAGGTCCGCGGCGATCTCGGTGTTCGAGCGCCCCCTCGCCATGAGCACGAGGACCTCGCGCTCCCGCTCGGTGAGGGCGTCGAGCACGGCGCTGGACGCGGCGCCCTCGCCGTCGTCGGCCGAGGGGAGCAGGGGCGCGACGTGCTCCAGCAGCCGTCGGGTGGTCGACGGCGCGATGACGGCGTCTCCGGCGTGCACGGTGCGCACGGCCGCGAGCAGCTCCTCCGGCGGGGCGTCCTTGAGGAGGAAGCCGCTGGCGCCGGCGCGGATGGCCGCCAGGGCGTACTCGTCGAGGTCGAAGGTGGTGAGGACCACCACCTTCGAGCACGGCAGCGAGGCCGTGATGCGCGAGGTGGCCTCGATGCCGTCGACGCGCGGCATGCGGACGTCCATGAGCACGACGTCGGGCGTCGTGGCCGCGGCCATGGTCACGGCCTGCTCGCCGTCGCCGGCCTCGCCCACGACCTGCAGGTCGGGCTGGGAGTCGATGACCATGCGGAAGCCGGCGCGCAGCAGCTGCTGGTCGTCGACGAGCAGGACCCTGATGACCCCTGGGGTCTCCTCGGACACGCGGGGCAACCTACTGCTCACTGCTCGGCCAGGGCCGCCACGGGCGGGGTGCGGACCGCCCGCCGGGCCGGGAGCACGGAGGCCAGCAGCCCGGCGGCGACGGCGACGGCGAGCAGCAGCGCGAGGCGCCCCCAGGGGAGCTCGGGCGTCCAGATGGCCGCGCCCCCCGCCGCGGCGGCCCCGCCGAGCAGCGACGCGGCGCCGGCCCAGCCGTACAGCGACCCGAGGACCACCCCGAGGAGCCCGCCGACGCCGGCGACCAGGGCCCCCTCCAGCGCCAGCATGCGGCGCAGCTGCCCCCGGGTGAGGCCGAGGGCGCGCAGGACGGCGTTCTCGCGGGTCCTCTCGATCACCGACAGGCTCAGGGTGTTGGCCACCCCGACCAGGGCGATCACGACGGCGACGGCGAGCAGCCCCACCACCACGAGCAGCATCGTGTCGATGACCCGCTGGAAGCTGGCGCGCTCGGCGGCCGCTCCTGAGACGTTGACCGGGGAGGTGCTGGTGTCCGTGCCGCTGGCGTCGGACACGGCGCTCTGCACCTCGCCGGCGACCTCGACCGGGTCGGCGTCGGCGGCCAGGTGGCTCCACAGCCCCGAGGCGGTGGCGCTCGGGTCGGCCGCGGTCAGGTCCTCGGGCAGCACCAGCGCCTGGTAGCCGCCGAGGTCGGTGACCGCGGCGCGCAGGACGTGCCCCTGCGGCGCGGCCCCGGCCCAGCCGGTCGGCACGCCCTCGTCGTCGTACTGGACCTGGGTGGTCGCGGGGTAGGCGACCACCTCGTCGCCGTCGGAGATGCCGAGGGAGAACGCGAGCTCGCGGGGCAGCACCACGGTGCCCGGGGCCAGCGGCTCGACCCACGACGGGTCGGGCAGCACGGAGGCGAGCTGCTCGCGGGTCGCGGCGGCGGTGTCGAGCCAGGTCTGGGTCCTGGGGTCGGGCGTGGTGCCCCGGTTGGCCGTCAGCGCGGTGCCCGTCACCGGGACCGAGGCGGCGACGCCGGGCACGGAGGCGGCCGCCTGCGCGACCTCCGGGGCCAGCGGCTCGGGTCCGTCGGGTCCGCCGACGGAGGTGACCTGCACGTCCACCGGGAACTGCCGGTCGAGGGCCGCCGCGAGGGTGCGGCTCGTGGTGGCGGCGCCGACCACCATCAGCGCCACCAGTGTGGTCCCGATGAGGAGCGCGCCCGTGGTGGAGGCGGTGCGGCGCGGGTTGCGGACGGCGTTGAGGGCGGCGAGGCGGGCCGGGGCGCCGCCGCCCCGGGCCACCAGGCGGCCCACGAGCGCCACGGCCCGCGGGACGAGGAAGACGGCGCCGAGGAGCACGCCGCTGAAGGAGGCCATCCCACCGAGGACCGCAGCGGCGATGCCGAGGGTGGCGAGGTCGCCGTCGGTGCCCGCCGTCGTGTCGCCGGGCGCCAGCACCCCCGTGGCCAGCACCACCCCACCGACCAGCAGCGCGCCGCCGCCGAGCAGGAGCACCAGCGAGGACGCCAGGCGGACCCTGGAGGTGCGGGTGCGCAGGTCGGGCGCGGCGGCCGGGCGCAGGGCTGCCAGCGGGGAGACGCGCGTGGCGGCGCGGGCGGGGGCGAGGGCGGCCACCACGGTGGCACCGGTGCCCACGACCAGCGGCGCGAGGACGGCCGCCGGGGTCAGCACCACGCCCGCGGGGATCGGGACGCCCGGCGCGTAGTGGGCGAGGACGGCGGCGGCGACGGCGGACAGCCCCGCCCCGACCGCGACGCCGACCACCGAGGCGACCACGCCCAGCGCGGCGGCCTCGGCGAGCACGCTGCGCCGCACCTGGCGCTTCGTGGCGCCGACGCAGCGCAGCAGCGCCAGCTGGTGGGTCCGCTGCGCGACCAGCACCGAGAAGGTGTTGGTGATGACGGTGGTGGCCACGAACAGGGCCACCGCCGCGAAGGCGAGCACGACGCTCGTGAGGATGCGGGTGCCGCCCAGGGCGCTGTCGACGGCGCTGTCGACCACCTGCTGGGTGGTGAGCACGTCGACCGGGGGCGCGTCACCGGTCCAGCCCTGCGACGGGGCCCAGTGACCGGTCTGGGTCTGCCGGCCGGTGGCGCGGAGCCGGTCGGCGACGGCGTCGCGGACCTCCTCCGGCGCGGCTCCGGGCGCGCCGACCACGAGGACCGTGGAGTACCCGCTGGCGGGAGCACCGGGGACGTCGACGTACAGGTGCTGGCCGGAGGTCCAGGCGAGGGCGTCGGCCGTGGTGGCGAGCGCCGACCCGGAGGAGTCGAAGAGGGCGCCGGCGTCGTCGGAGAGCAGGCCGACCACGGTCACCGGCACGTCCACGGGCTCGGGCGGGCTCGTGGCACCGTCAGCGGTGGTGGTCGTGGTCACGGGGTAGGTGCGCACCGACAGCGACCCGCCCAGCCCCACGCCGAGGCGCTCCGCGGTGACGCCGCTCAGGGCCACCTGGCCGGAGGCCGAGGGCAGCTCGCCCGCGGCGAGCCGGGCGCGGTCGGCGGCGGCCAGCGCGGGAGCCGCGGCGGTGTTCCGCAGGCCCGTGTACTCCGTCCCGCTGGCGCCCACGAGCTGCACGCCGGACTCGACGCGCCCGTCGACGGCGGCCACGGACGGCGCGCCCGCCGCGTCGGCGACCTCGGCGTCGGTCAGCGGCTCGCCGTTGGAGCGCACGACGACGTCGGCCCCCGCGTAGGGAGCCGCCACGGACGCGCTGGTGGTGCGGGTGAACAGGGCCGAGGTGAGGAGCACGGCGGCCACGAAGCCGGTGCCCATGGCCACGGCGACGCCCGCGAGCAGCAGGCGGCCCGCTGTCGAGCGGGCCTGGCGCAGGGTGAGGCGCAGCATCAGCGGGTGCTCCCCGCCGTCGGCAGGGAGGTGCGCAGCGCGTCGATGGCGGCGGTGACGGCCTCGGGGGTGGGGTCGGTGACCTCGCCCGCGAGCGCGCCGTCGGCGAGGAGCACCACGCGGTCGGCGTAGGAGGCGGCGACGGCGTCGTGGGTGACCATGACGACGGTGCGGCCGAGCTCGCGGACGCTGCGGCGCAGGAAGTCCAGGACCTCGGCGCCGGAGCGGGAGTCGAGGTTGCCGGTGGGCTCGTCGGCCAGGACCAGCTCGGGCTTGGTGACCAGGGCGCGGGCGATGGCCACGCGCTGCTGCTGGCCGCCGGACAGCTCCGAGGGGCGGTGGGCGAGGCGCTCGCGCAGGCCCAGGACGTCGACGAGGACGCCGAGCCACTCGCGGTCGAGGGGGGTGCTGCCCCGGCCGCCCAGCTCGGTGGGCAGCACGATGTTCTGCTCCGCCGTGAGCACCGGCAGGAGGTTGAACTGCTGGAACACGAAGCCGAGGCGCTGGCGGCGCAGCAGGGTCAGCGCGGTGTCGCCGAGGCGGGTGAGGTCGGTCTCGCCGAGGAGCACCTGCCCGGAGGTGGCGGTGTCGAGACCGGCGAGCAGGTGCAGGAGCGTCGACTTGCCGGAGCCGGAGGGGCCCATGATCGCGGTGAAGGCGCCGCGCCCGAAGGAGACGTCGACCCCCCGCAGGGCGTGGACCGCGGCGGGCCCCCGCCCGTAGGTCTTGGTGAGGCCGACGGCGGTGGCGGCGGCGCCGTCGGCGGCCGGAGCGGGGTCGGCCGGCAGCGCGGCGGTCGAGGTCATGCGCCCAGCGTGGCCCGGGCGCACCGCCGGGCGCGTCGCCGCGCGGGCCCATGTCGGGCGCCGCCCGTCATACCCCCGGCTGACCCCGGGCGGGCACCGGGAGGACGGCGCGGACGGCGAACCCGCCGCCGGTGCGCGGTCCGGCGTGCGCGGTGCCGCCGTACAGGGCCATGCGCTCGGCCATGCCGGCCAGGCCCCGGCCGACCCCGTCACCGCCGTCCGAGGCGCCCGCGGAGGCGCCGCGCCCGTCGTCCTCGACGTGGACCTCCAGCCGGCAGGCCCCGGGCTCGCCGCCGGACCAGTGCAGGCGCACGGTGGCCCGCGCCGACGGGCCCCCGTGCTTGAGCACGTTGGTCAGGCCCTCCTGGACCACGCGGTAGACGGCGAGGGCCGCGCCGGCGGGCAGGGGCCGCGCCGCGCCGGTGGTGACCAGCGCCACCGGCAGGCCGCTGCCGCGGACCGAGGCCACCAGCGCCGGGACGTCGGCGACGGTGGGCTGCGGCTCCATCTCGGCGCCGCCGTCCTCGCGGAGCACCCCCAGCAGCCGGCGCATGTCGGTGAGGGCGGCGCGCCCGGTGGAGGCCACCGACTCCAGGGCCCGCACGGCGGCGGCGGGGTCGGCCGCCGCGGCGTAGCGCCCGCCGTCGGCCTGCGCGATCACCACCGACAGGGAGTGCGCGACGACGTCGTGCATCTCCCGGGCGATGCGGGCGCGCTCGGCCGCGGCCGCCAGGGCCTGCAGCTGGCCGCGCTCGGTCTCCACACCGCGGGCGCGCTCCTCCAGGGTGCGCACGTGCGCGAGGCGGGTGCGGCGCCACTGGCCGGCGGTCCACGCCAGCAGGGCCAGCACGCCGGCGGTGCCGGCCGCCGCCACGGTGACGAGGACCGCGTCCTGGAGGCTCCCGGAGCCGCGGCCCAGCGACAGCCCGAGGCCCGCGGCCCCGGCCAGGGCCACGAGCAGCCCGGAGTAGCGGGCCCAGCGGGGCCCGTGGGCGGCCAGGGAGTACAGCGCCACGAGCACCGCGAGGTCGGCCGGGGAGACCGCGAGCGCCTCCCCCCCGCCGCCGCCCCACACCGCGCCGGTCACCAGGTGCAGGCCGGCGATCCCGAAGACGACGGCGGCGACCAGCACCGGGCGGACCCGGCGCACGGCGAGGACCCCGACCTGCACCACGGAGGCGAGGGCCTGGAACCAGGAGCCGTCGGCGGCGAAGACCCCGGCCAGCAGCAGCGCGGGGGGGCCGAAGAGCGCGGCGTCGGCGACGACCGGGTGGGTGCGCACCCACACCTCGGAGCGGTCGACCCGCCCGCGGGGCTGGGGGCGCTGGTCCGGCACGGCGCCACGCTAGGCGCCCGACCGGGCGGCGGCGTCGTCCTGGCGGGTGAGCCGCGCGCCCGGCTCGTCCACCCCGGGGGCGACGGCCCGCCTAGGCTGGCACCCGTGACAGGTGGTCAGTCGGAGCACGACGAGCAGCCGATCGCGCTCGCCGAGCCGGTGATGCTCGCGGCGTTCGAGGGCTGGAACGACGCCGGTGAGGCGGCGAGCGGCGCGCTCGACCACCTCCGCCGCGCCTGGGGCGCCGAGCTCGTGGCCGAGCTCGACCCGGAGGAGTACCACGACTTCCAGGTCAACCGGCCGCAGGTGAGCATCGGTGACGACGGCCGCCGCACCATCAGCTGGCCCACCACGAAGGTCTGGGTGGCCACCGCCCCCGTCAGCGGCCGCACCGTGCTGCTCGTGCACGGCATCGAGCCCTCCATGCGCTGGCGGCGGTACACCGGCGAGGTGCTCGACCACGCCGCGCGCCGCGGTGTGCGCACCGTCATCACCATGGGCGCGCTGCTGGCCGACGTGCCCCACACCCGGCCGATCCCGGTCTCGTCAACCACGGACGACGACGAGCTGCTGAGCCGCCTGTCGCTGGAGCGCTCCACCTACGAGGGGCCCACCGGCATCGTCGGGGTGGTCTCCGAGGCCGCGGCCGGCGCCGGGCTGCCGTCGCTGTCGCTGTGGGCGGCGGTGCCCCACTACGTCGGGCAGTCGCCGTCGCCGAAGGCGGTGCTGGCCCTGCTGGGGCGGGTGGAGGAGGTGCTGGGCGAGCCGGTGCCCCTGGGCGACCTCGTCGAGGACGCCCGCGCCTGGGAGCACGGGGTCGACGAGCTGGCCAGCGAGGACACCGAGATCGGCGAGTACGTGCGCCAGCTCGAGGAGGCCAAGGACACCGCCGACCTGCCGGAGGCCTCCGGGGAGGCCATCGCCCGGGAGTTCGAGCGCTACCTGCGCCGCCGCCCCGACGAGGGCACCCCCGGCAAGGTCTGACTCAGCCCCGGGTCACAGGGCGACGCCGAGCAGGGCGTCGACGGCGTCGGCCACCAGGCCGGCGCGGGTGCCGGTCCCCTCCGAGGGCTGCGCCGGGGACGGGGCCGCGAGCGCCGTGGCGGCCCACGCGTCGACGACGGCGAGGGCGCCGGGGGCGTCGAGGTCGTCGGCGAGGCGGGAGCGCAGGTCCGCCAGCACGGCCTCCTGCGCTGCTCGTCCGGCCCCGTCGGCGTCGCTGCCGCCGCCCACGGCCACGGCTGCGCGCCAGCGGGCGAGCCGGGCCGCGGCGTCGTCGAGGCCCTGCGCGGTCCACGACCAGTCGGAGCGGTAGTGGTGGGCGAGCACCGCCAGCCGCACCGCGGCGGGCTCGACGCCCGCGGCCCGCAGCTTCGAGACGAGCACCAGGTTGCCCTTGGACTTGCTCATCTTCTCGCCGTCGAGGCCGACCATGCCGGCGTGGGCGTAGACCCGCGCGAAGGGCGGGGAGTACAGCAGCCCCCCGTGCGAGGCGCTCATCTCGTGGTGGGGGAAGACCAGGTCGGAGCCGCCGCCCTGCACGTCGAAACCGGAGCCGAGGTCGTCGGCGGCGATGACGGTGCACTCCACGTGCCAGCCGGGGCGCCCGGCGCCGAGGGTGCCGCCGTCCCAGCTCGGCTCGCCCGTGCGGGCGGCGCGCCACAGCAGCGGGTCGAGCGGGTCGCGCTTCCCGGGGCGCTGCGGGTCTCCGCCGCGCTCGGCCGAGAGCGCGAGCATGGTCTCGCGGTCGAGGCCGGAGACGTGCCCGAAGCGGGGGTCGGCGGACAGGTCGGCGTAGACGTCGCCGCGGGTGGGGTCGACCTGGGCCGGCTCGTCGGCGGCGGGCGCGAGGGTGTAGGCGGCGCCCCGGGCGACGAGGGCGCGCACGGCGGCCGCGATCCTCGGGACGGCCTCCACGGCCCCGACCCACGACGCGGGCGGCAGCAGGCGCAGGGCCTCCATGTCGGTGGCGAAGAGCTCGACCTGCGAGGCGGCCAGCTCGCGCCAGTCCACGCCGTCGCGGGTGGCGCGCTCCAGGAGCGGGTCGTCGACGTCGGTGACGTTCTGCACGTAGCGGACCTCCAGGCCCGCGTCGCGCCAGGCGCGCTGCAGCAGGTCGAACGCCAGGTACGTCGCGGCGTGCCCGAGGTGGGTCGCGTCGTAGGGCGTGATGCCGCAGACGTACAGCCGGGCGCTCGGACCCGGCGCCGCGACGGTGCGGGTGCCGGTGGAGGTGTCGTGCAGGAGCACGGGCTCACCGCGCCCGGGCAGCACGGGGACGGCGGGGGCTGGCCAGGGACGCATCGCCCGCGACCCTACCCAGCAGGACCTGCCCCCCGCCCCGGACGGGTCCCTAGAAGGGGGGCCAGGGCAGGGCGCGCCCGCCGGGAGGGGGCTTCGGGAAGCGCCCCCGGGCCAGGAGGCGCTCGACGCGCAGCTCGGCGGCCAGCAGCTCGTCGTCGGTCAGCAGCTGCGAGAGGCGCTCGGCCAGCTCGCCGTCGAGCGCGGCGGCGGTGGCCTCCAGGAGCGCGACGACGCCGTCGTCGAACCGCTCCCCCGCCCAGCCCCAAAGCACGGTCCGCAGCTTCGGGTCCTCGTGGAAGGTCAGGCCGTGGTCGACGCCGAGGACCGCGCCGTCCAGACCCCGCAGCACGTGCCCGCCCTTGCGGTCGGCGTTGTTGACCACGGCGTCGAAGGCGGCCATGCGGCGCAGCGCGGCGTCGTCGGCGTGGCACAGCACCACCGGCTCCCCGCCCCAGCCCTCGCCGCGGACCACCTCGCGCCAGCCGCCGGGCACCGCCGAGGGGGCGACGACGTCGATGACGCCCCCTCCCGGCGGCGGCAGCTCCTGGTCGGCCTCCTCGTCGGCCTCCTCGTCGGCCTCCTGGCCACCGGGCCCTCCGGAGGGGTCGGGCCCGACCCAGGCCTGCACCGACCCCAGGCCCAGCTCGCCGTCGCGCAGGACGGTGGGCGGCACCACGCCCCACCCGGCCGCGGCCGAGACCAGCGCTGCGGCCACCTCGCGGCCCGCGAGGGTGCCGTCGGGGAAGTCCCACAGGGGCGCCTCGCCGGCCACGGGCTTGTAGACGCAGGGCACGGACGCGCCGCCGAGGGAGCACCGCGCGAGGAGCGTGGTGTTGGAGGCCCCGACGACCCTGCCGGTGACCTCGAGGTCACCGCGCGAGAGCAGGTCGAGGGGGTCGGGCTGGGAGGTGGTCAGCGGCGGTACCCGTTGGCTCGGGGGCAGACGTGCCCGGACGGGTCGAGCGGGTCTCCGCAGAACGGGCACGGCGGGCGGCCGGCGGCCACCACCGCGAGCGCGCGGGAGGAGAAGGCGCGGGCCCGGGCGCCGGGGAGGCTGACCCGCAGCAGGGAGCGGGGGTCGGCGTCGTCGGCGAGGCCCTCGAGCTCGGCCTCGTCGTCGCCGTCGCCGACCTCGAAGCACTCGATGACGACGACCTCGCGGTCGCCGTCCCAGGCGAGGGTCATGGTGCCGACGCGGAACTCCTCCTCGATGGGGGTGTCGAGGGGGGCGTCGTCGCGGGCGTCGGCCGGCATCACCGCGGGCACGGGGGCGGCGCCGCCGCTGCGGCGCACGACCTCGTCGAGGAGCTCCTCGACGCGCTCGGCGAGGGCGCTGACCTGGGCCTTCTCCAGGGCGACGGAGGTGAGCGCCGTGCCGGCGCGGGCCTGGAGGAAGAAGGTGCGGCCTCCGGGAGGGCCCGTGGTGCCGGCCACGAACCGCTCCGGAGGGTCGTAGTCGAAGACCTGCCGGGGCATGGCGCGAACCTACCTCCTGGTCAGCGACCCGACCCGGCGCCACCGCCGACCACGGCGTCGGAGCTGGCGGGCGCGCCGGAGGGCTCACCGGACGGCGGGGGCGGCAGCAGGGAGGAGACGTCGCCGCCGGTGTCGTTGGTGCGCACCGCGAAGGGCCGCAGCGCGGTGTAGCGCACCACCGAGACCGAGGCCGGGTCGACGACGATGCGCTGGAAGGCGTCCAGGTGCACGCCGAGGGCGTCGGCGAGGACGGCCTTGATGACGTCGCCGTGGCTGACGGCGGCCCACACGGCGTTCTCGCCGTGCTCGGCGGCCACCTCCGCGTCGACGCGGCGGACGGCGTCGAGGGCGCGCTGCTGCATGCCGCGCATCGACTCACCACCGGGGAAGACCACCGAGCTCGGGTGGGCCTGCACCGCGGGCCACAGCGGCTCCTTGACCAGCTCGGAGATGGGCCGCCCGGTCCAGTCCCCGTAGTCGCACTCCGACAGGCCCTCGTCGGTCTCCAGCTCCGGGCGCGGCGACCCCTCGGGACCGGCGACCCCGAGCAGGGCCGCGGCGGTGGCCTGGCAGCGCTCCAGCGGGGAGGCGACGACGCGCACCAGCGGCAGCGGCGCCAGCCGCTGCCCGAGGGCGGCCACCTGCGAGGCCCCCAGCTCGTCGAGGCCGACCCCGGGGGTGCGGCCGGCGAGCAGGCCGCCGGTGTTGGCGGCGGTGCGGCCGTGGCGGACCAGCAGGAGCGTGGGCACTCCCCGACGCTAGGGCACGTCCACCACGGGCGAGCGGCCGACCATCACCACGGTGGGATCGCCGCCGAGGGGGTCGGTCAGCACGGTGTGCAGCCAGAACTGGTAGCGGCTGCCGCCCGCCAGGCCCGTGACGGTGGTCGAGGCCAGCTGACAGCCGGGCGGGGCCGGGACGTCCTTCCAGACCAGCGGGGGCTGGACGCCGGAGACCAGGTCCTGGCGGGCGGCGGCGACGCGCCACCCCTCCAGGGAGGCCCCCTTGCGGCTCATCCAGCTCAGCTGGACCGCCCCCTGCGTGGCGACGGCCGCCACCCCGACCCCGACGACGCTGCGCGAGACCAGGTCGGCGCACATCTCGCCCTCGTCGTCCTCGTCGACCGGCGCCACCGGCGCCGGCCGGGTGACGGTGACGAACGACGTGGTGTCCTGCGTCACGGTCGCCGCCGGGACCGGAGCCGGCGGGGAGGGCTGCGGACCGGTGCCGGCCACCAGGCTCTGCCCCGCGGCCGGCGCGGCCGTCGACAGGGGCGGCGCGGCGGCCTCCTCCTCGGTGGACCCGAAGGGCGAGCAGGCGGCGCTGAGAGCGCAGCAGGCCGCCACCAGCAGCGCGCCGACCCGGCGCGCTGCGGCGGTCTGGCGGGCGCGCGAGGGCAGGTCGGCGGAGGCCACCCCGCCTCATCGGCAGCCGCGGGCCGGGGCTTGAGCGAGGATGCCCCCGTGATCGTGGGCACCTGGCTGTGGGACGAGCACGGGCACCACCAGGTCGACGACTGGCCCGCCGCCCTGCGGGCCTGCCGCTCCGGCGACGAGGGGTTCGTCTGGATCGGCATGGACGAGCCCGACGCCGGGGAGCTCCAGCGCCTGGCCGAGCAGCTGCACCTGCACCCCCTCGCCGTCGAGGACGCCGTGCACGGCGGCCAGCGCGCCAAGGTCGACGTCTACGACGACGACTCGCTCCTGGTGGTGCTGCGCCCCCTGGAGTACGACGACGCGACCTCCAGCGTCGAGACCCGCGAGCTGACGCTGTTCGTGGGACCCCACCACGTGGTCAGCGTGCGCCGCGGAGGGCACACGCCCCTGCGGAGCGTGCGCTACTCCCTCGACGGCGCACCCGGCCCCCTGCGCGCGACGCCGGTGGGTGCGCTGCACGGCGTGCTGGACGCGGTGGTCGACCACTTCGTGGTCGTGGCCGACGAGCTGGGCGACGACCTCGACGACCTCGAGCGGCGCGTGTTCACCGCGAGCGACGGCCGGGCGCCCGGCGGGGTCGACGCCGCCGAGATCTACCGCCTCAAGCGCGAGGTCTCCGAGGCCCGCCGGGCCGTGGTGCCCCTGGTGGAACCGGTGGCGGCGCTGGCGCGCGGCGAGGTCGCGGGGGTGACCAAGAAGCTGCGGCCGTTCTTCGCCGACGTGCTGGACCACCTGGTGCGCACCGAGGACCGGGTCGGCGGCTACGAGCGCTCGCTCACCGACATCCTCAGCGTCCACCTCGCGCAGGTGTCGGTGCAGCAGAACTCCGACTCGCGCAAGATCTCCGCCTGGGCGGCGCTCGCCCTCGTGCCGACGCTCATCGCGGGGATCTACGGCATGAACTTCGACGTGATGCCCGAGCTGAGGTGGCACTTCGGGTACCCGTACGCGCTGGGGCTCATGGTGGTGGTCTGCCTGGCGCTGTGGCGGGCCTTCAAGCGCTCCGGCTGGCTGTAGGGCCGACTGCAGGACCGGCTGCAGGACCGGCTGCAGGACCGGCTGCAGCGCACGCCTCCAGCAGGGCCAGGCGGTCGTGCTGGAGGGGCGCCAGCGGGGCGACGGCCAGCGCGGTGACCCCCGCCGCCGCGTGCGCCGCGAGCCGCTCCGGCAGGGCGCTGGGCGGTCCCACCAGGCACGTGGCCTGCAGGAACGCCGTCGGCACGAGGGCCGCGGCCTCCTCGCGGCGGCCGTCGAGGTAGGCGTCCTGCACCGCGCGGGCGGCGGCCCCGTGGCCCAGCCGGGTCGCGGCCTCGACGTAGACGTTCTTCTCCCGGCTGCCCATGCCGCCGAGGTACAGCGCGGCGTACCCCCGCAGCGGCGCCGCGACGGACGGGTCGTCGAGGTCGGCCCCCTCGGGGGTGAGCAGCGCCGGCACCGTCGCCACGACCTGCAGCGGGCGCTGCGACCCGCCCGGCAGCGCGCACCGGGCGCGCCCCCGGGCCAGGGCGTCGAGCTGCTCCTCGGCGTCCTCGGGGGCGAGGAACGCCGGCAGCCAGCCGTCGGCGACCTCCCCGGCCAGCTCGGTGTTCTTCGGGCCGGTGGCCGCCAGGAGCACGGGCAGCTCGGGGCGCGGCGCCGGCAGGGCCAGGCGCAGCCCGGCGCCGCCGGAGGCGGGGTCGGAGTCGGCGGGACCGCGGGCGAGCACGCGGCGCACCACGTCGACGTAGGCGCGCGTGCGGGCCAGCGGAGCGGCGAAGGGCACCCCGTGCCAGCCCTGGGACACCTGCGGCCCCGACACGCCCAGGCCCAGGCTGAACCGGCCGCCCGAGAGCCCGTCGAGGGTGGCCGCGGTCATGGCGGTGGCCGCGGCGCTGCGCGCGGGGACCTGCAGCACCGCGCTCCCCAGCCCCAGGCGGGTGGTGTGCGCCGCCAGCCAGGTCAGCACCGTCACCGCGTCGGAGCCGTAGGCCTCGCTGGCCCAGGCGCTGGCGTACCCGAGCTCCTCGGCCCGCCGGGCCAGGGCCACGGCGTCGGCCGCCTGCTCCGCGACGGGACGACGGGTGCCGAAGTACCCCAGCGACAGCGCCAGCTCCATGTCGCCAGACCCTAGGCCGCTACTGTGCGCGACGTGGAGGAGCGCACCGTCGGTCGTTCGGGGCTGCGGGTCTCCGCCCTCGGCCTGGGCACCATGGGCTGGGGCACCCCGGGAGCCGTCAGCGACCACCACGAGGCGCGCGACCTGCTCACCGCCTTCGTCGACGCCGGGGGCACCCTGGTCGACACCGCCGACGTCTACGGCGCCGGGGCCGCGGAGACCCTGCTGGGCGAGCTGCTCGACGGCGCCGTGGCCCGCGAGGACCTCGTCCTGGTGACCAAGTCGGGCCGCGGGAGCGGCCGCGGCAGCCGCCCCGACACCTCCGCGCGGGCGATGCTCGCCGGGCTGGACGCCTCGCTGCGCCGCCTGGGCACCGACCACGTCGACCTGTGGCTGGCCCACGCCTGGGACCCCTCCACCCCGTCGCAGGAGGTCGCCGCCGCCCTGGGGGCCGCGGTCAGCAGCGGGCGCGCCCGGTACGCCGGCGTCGCCGACCACAGCGGCTGGCAGCTGGCCACCACCGCGGCGGCGTCCGCGGCGCGGGGCCTGCCCCTCGCGGCGGCGAGCTGCGAGCTCAGCCTGCTGGCCCCCGACCACGCCGACGTGCTGCCCGCCGCCGCCCACCACGGGCTCGGGGTGCTCGCCTGGGCGCCCCTGGGGCGCGGGGTGCTCACCGGCAAGTACCGCGGCAGCGTGCCGCCGGACTCCCGCGCGGCGTCGGCGGTGCTGGCGGCGTGGGTCGAGCCCTACCTGGGCGCCGGTCCGCGGCGCGTGGCCCAGGCGGTGGCCACGGCTGCCGCCGGGCTGGACGCCTCCGCCACCGAGGTGGCCCTGGCCTGGGCGCGCGACCGGCCGGGCGTGGCGAGCGCCGTGGTCGGCGTCCGCACGCCCGGCCAGCTGCGCGGGGTGCTCGAGGCGGGCGAGCTGGAGCTGCCGGCGGAGATCCGCGCGGTGCTCGACGAGCTCAGCGAGAGCTGAGCCCCTCGCCGGGCCGGTCGTCGAGGCGGTCGTCGTCGCGGTCCCCGCGGTCGTCCTCGCGGTCGTCCTCGCCGTCGTCCTCGCCGTCGTCCTCGTCGTCGTCCTCGTCGTCGTCGGGGAGCTCGAACGGCGTGACCTCGTCGTGGGCGGTGTACAGCGCCTCGTCGTAGACCTCGAACGCGTCGGCCAGCTGCGCGTAGGCGGCCTCGACGGCGGGGTCGTCGTCGCCGCGGCGGCGCTGGGCGGCACCCAGGTGCGCCTCCAGAGCGGCGATCAGTCGGTCCAGGGCCGCGCGGGGATCTGTCGCCATGGCTCGAACCGTAGTGGGTGGGCATGATGGTCCGCGATGGAGCAGATCCCCTCAGCCCGCCGTCCCGGCCGCTCGGGCGTGGAGTACGAGCACCGCACGATCACCATGCCCCGGGGCACCTCGCGCAGCGAGGCCCGGCGCCTCCTGGTGGAGGCCGCCGAGACCGGGCACTGGGAGCTGGCGCGCGTGCGCCTCTACCTGGGCGGGCGCCGCGAGGTGCAGCTGCGGCGCAAGATCGTGCGGGTCGAGCGGACCCTGTGACCCGCGCGGGGGCTCAGGCGCTCCGCACGAAGCGCCCCAGCACCCGCGTGCCGAAGCGCAGCGCGTCGAGCGGCACCCGCTCGTCCACGCCGTGGAACAGGCCCGCGAAGTCGAGCCCGGCGGGCAGGCGCAGCGGCGCGAAGCCGTAGCCGGGGATGCCGAGCTGGCTGAACGACTTGTTGTCGGTGCCACCGGACAGGCAGTACGGCAGCACCCGCGCACCCGGGTCCTCCGCGAGCAGCGCCTCGACCATCCTGTCGACCAGCGGCACGTCGAAGGCGGTCTCCAGGGCGACGTCGCGGTGCACGTCCTCGACGTCGACGAACTCCCCGGCGAGCTCGCGCACGGTCTGGACGAGGCGCTCCTCGTGCCCGGGCAGGAAGCGGCAGTCGAGCAGCGCCGTGGCGGTCCCGGGGATGACGTTCTGCTTGTACCCCGCTTCCAGCAGCGTCGGGTTGGCCGTGTCGCGCAGGGTGGCGCCCACCCAGCGCGCCGTCGTCCCGAGCTGGTCGAGGAGCGCCGACGGGTCCTCGGGGTCGAAGGCGACGCCGGTGATGTCGGTGACGCCGTCGAGGAAGGCGCGGACCGTCGGGGTGACCTCCACGGGCCACGGGTGCGCCCCGATGCGGGCGACCGCCTCGCACAGGCGGGTGACGGCGTTGTCGGTGTTGACCTGGCTGCCGTGGCCCGCGCGGCCGTGGGCCACCAGGCGCAGCCACGCGATGCCCTTCTCGGCGGTCTGCAGCAGGTAGGTGCGCTGGTCTCCCACCTGGGTGGAGAAGCCCCCCACCTCGCTGACCGCCGCGGTGCAGCCCTCGAACAGCTCCGGGTGGTGGTCGACCAGCCAGTGGGCGCCCTTCACGCCACCGGCCTCCTCGTCGGCCATGAACGCCAGCACGAGGTCGCGCGGGGGCCGCTCTCCGCTGCGGGCCAGGTCGCGCACCACCGCCAGGAGCATGGCGTCCATGTCCTTCATGTCGACGGCGCCGCGGCCCCAGAGGCACTCCGCGCCGCCGTTCGCCGGGTCGGGGGCGACCTCCCCGGCGAAGGGGTCGACGCTCCAGTCGGCGGCCCGGGCGGGGACGACGTCGAGGTGGCCGTGCAGCAGCAGCGCACCGCGCTCGGAGGTGCCCGCCGGGTCTCCCTCGACGCGCACCACGACGCTGGCGCGGCCGCGCTCGCTCTCCAGCAGCACCGGGTCGAGGCCGACCTCGCTGAGCAGGCCGGCGACGTGCTCGGCGGCCGCCCGCTCCCCCGGCCCCGTGCCGTCACCGGGGTTGGTGGTGTCGATGCGGAGGAGGTCGCGGCAGATGTCGACGACCTCCTCGAGCGGGGTGTCGCGCGGGTGGGCCGGGGAGGTGGCGCTCATCGGCCCACCGTACGGACGTCAGCCGTTGACGCCCGGCGGGGTGCCGATGATGCACAGCGCCAGCGTCTTGCCCGTCTCCGCCTTCGCCTGCACCTCGCGCTCGACGAGCACGCGCCCGCCGGAGTCCTTGATGCGGCAGCCGACGGTGCCCTGGCCGTCCTGGCTGTTGACGGCCACGTACCAGCCCGTCCAGTCCGCGGACCCCTCCATGGTCCTGGTGAAGGTGGAGCCCAGGTCGGTGGAGGTCTCGCGGGAGTCGGCAGTGCCCAGCTCGACGTAGGTGTTCGTCGCGGTGCCGAAGCCCTCGTAGGTGACGTCGCCGGTGGGGATCAGCGCGACCGGCGCGGCGGAGGCCGCGGCCGAGGCCTCGGCGGGAGCGCTGGTCGCCTCCGCGGCGGCCGTCTCCTCGGCGGCGGCTGCGGAGCCGTCGGCCGCACCGTCACCGGCGGCGGGGGCGGCGGCGTCCGCGGGCGCCTCGTCCTGGGCCGCCGCGGCGGGCGAGCTCGCGGTGTCCTGGGGGGCGGGCTCGGTCGTCCGCTCGGGCGCCGCCGCCGGGGCGGCACCGCCGGTGGCGGCGGTGAGGAGGGTCGACGGCAGCTGGCGGGCCTCGGGTGACAGGGCGCCGATCCCGGCGGCGACGACGAGGGCCGCGGCGGCCGCCAGCAGGCCCACGGGCAGGCCCAGGGCGCGGCGCTGGTGCCAGCGGCGCGGGGCGGGGGACGCACCGGTGCGGGCGTGGCGGGTGGCCGGACCGGTCGTGCGGGCTGTCGGTCGGGCGGTGGTGCGGGCGGTGGTGCGGGCGGTGGTGCGGGCGGTGGTGCGGGCGGTGGTGCGGGCCGTCGGGCGGCTCGTGGCCCGGGTGGGCGCCGAGGAGGCGGCTGGGCTGGCAGCCGGGCTGGCGGCCGGGCCGGCGGCCGGGCTGGCGACCGGGCTGGCGACCGGGCCGGCGGCGGTGCGCAGGGCCGCGATCTCGGCCAGGTCCGCCGGGGCCAGCGGAGAGGTGCGGACCGGCGCCGGAGCGGGGCTGGACGTGGGGACCAGCGCGGCGGTCGGCACGACCACGGAGGAGCTGCCCGAGGTGGCGGTGCGCGCCTCCTGCTCGCGCAGCAGCGCCGCGACCTCCGAGGCCGCGGGCGGGGGCGGCAGCTCGGCCTCGCGGCGGGAGCGGCGGGTGGAGACCGGGCCGGTGGTCCAGGAGGGCTCGCGGGCCGGCGCGGGGGCGACGACGTCCAGGGGGCCCGAGATCGCGGGCGCCGAGCGGCCGCGCGGGACGAAGGCCGGGGTCATCGGCGCGGACGGCGCGTCGAGGTGCTCGGTGATGCTGCGGGCCAGCGCGCGGGTCAGCGGGGCCGCCGAGGTGGCCAGGGCGGAGCGCGTGGGGGCGTCTGACAGCGCCGGGAAGCTCTTCCACGCCGTGGTGTCGCCGGCGAGGACGGCGGGCTCGTCGAGGGCGGTGGGCCGGCGCAGGGCCGCGCGGTCACGTCGGCTGGGCAGCTGCGCCGCGGGCAGCGCCGGTCCCAGGGCCCCGGGGGTTGCGTGGTGGGCCAGGTGGTGGGCTGCGTGGTGGGCTGCGTGGGGGGTGACGGCGGGCTGCGGCATCACGGGGGTCACCGGCGCGACCGGGGCCAGGGCCGCGACCGGGGCGGAGGGCGTGGTGGACGCCTGGCGCGGTGCGGCGTGGGCGCTGCGGCGGCCCGCGCCGCGCTCCTCGCGCAGTGCTCGGCGGCGCTCGCCGCCCACCTGCCCGGGAGGGGTGCCGTCGGTGCCGTCGGTCCCGTCGCCTGCCACAGGACAGCAGTGTGGTGCAGGAGGCGCGCCGTGTCCCGCGAGTGCGAGAAGTCACCGCCACCGGTTCCGGCGCGTCGCGCGCCGGCACCGGGGTGCGCCTGCTACGCGCGCGGCCCCCGGCGCCCGAGAGCCGTCCC
>Ga0325403_1000820_pt1 | contig 23967 bp, 20 predicted proteins | sample PopdelMetagenome_19_FD_205665 | JGI IMG/M metagenome (GOLD analysis project Ga0325403, IMG submission 205665) | Populus deltoides microbial communities from Bellville, Georgia, United States - Xylem-PdKOR-R4 | ecosystem: Host-associated > Plants > Phyllosphere > Stem > Wood/Secondary xylem... | reverse complement strand
TCATATGAGCAGCCTTGCATTATTTTTTTATTTACTATTCAATAAATTTTATGTATGTGTTGATTTCTATTATAAATTTTATGTGTTTTTCTATTGCAAATTTATTTTGATAGAGGAATTCATTAAACATAACTAAATAAATTACCCGTATTGCGATATTAGATATTTTAATCTTTATTTTTTGTTTGGTTTTTTTAATTTTATTTTTGTTTACTGTTAATGACTTTTTTTTTCATTACTTCACACAATGGTTATTGAGTTGTTTAATTAGATGTATGCATAAGTTTTTCGATTTACATCTATAAGTTTTTTTAGTGTAAAAAAACATGTTGAAGAATTTTGTATATTTATTTTTATTCTGTTTTGATGTTTAAGATTTGATATTTATTCTTATGATTTATTTTCTTTGAACCTCTTATGAAAGTTTCATTGGTTTTAGTTTCACGCTTCAATCCAAGTTTATAGTGTATTGTGTTTTTCTTCGTTGTTTTGATTTTTGTTTTGTAATGTTTTTATTCTTTTCAATTTAACTATCAAATTTAAAATTTATTGTTGTCTTTTGATATATTTTTTTATTTCAATTTTAACACTCATTATTTTTTATTTTGGATTTTTTTTTTGTGATTTTAACTATCATGATTTTTTCATTTATAATACATTCATTCTTTTAAACCGAGTATCAATTTAAAAAATTAACAGTAATTAACTTCTTTTGTCTTATTGTTTTTAGTTTCATATTTTTTTTCTTTTCTAATGTATTTATCAAAACTTAAGATGATGTTGATGGCTATATCAAAACTTAATATTAAACATATTTTTAAGATTTGTTTTTTCAATTATTTTGTTGTTGAAGTTAGCGGTAGTTTTATACAAGAGAGTTTAACGAGTAATCGAATGTTTAATTAAGGTTTATATACTGTACTTGATGTACATACTGACTCCTTGCATCAAGATTTAGCCAGAGACCATTAATCGATTGTTGTCAATGGTGCACATCATTAATCAATTCCTGTGATCACCACTGTGTGTGAAGACAAGATGCAGTCATGTTCAAGCAGATAGCAGACAAGTAGCCTGAACTCGCAAACGAGGGCTCTCCAACAATCAAGAGAAGGCTCGAAATAGCTAATCCGTCAGTTATTTAGAAGGCATTGAAAGCAAGCGTTTCTTGCATCAAGGAACGGGGGAAGGGCGGTAGAAGCTATCACCCACATTCTCCACGTTTCTTCCAGTGAGACCTCGCTAGTCATCTGGGCCTACGGAATGATGTTAGCTGTGTAACGTTTTACTTCCTAGCTAGGCTGTTATGGAGGTGTCACTGAACTTAAAGTGAGGACATGGCCGAAAACAATCAAAGAACCCCTGTTTCTTTGTCTAATGGACTATATATGGTAACATCAGCAACAACGGCATGGTCTGTGTGTTTTGGAAGATATGAGGGAAGAGTGGAAGAAAGGAGGGGAAAGGTAGGGACTTGCCTGAGGTTTTGAACCAGGCATTACTTTTGAAGACACCCTTCTTCGTAGCGTATAATCAAATCCTGCAACCACACATGCATCTGGATTTTAATTTTCAGAAGAAGACGAGTGGAAATCAAGTTTGTTGGACAACTTCCAGGCATGATTTCAATGTTGATAGAGATCTTGTTCTTGCTTCTTGCCTCCACTTTTTCCTTCGAGTGGACTAAAAGTGATCAAATTAACATGCAAACATTCTGCATTTTGCCCGGATATCATCTTGTAATATTAGGGTAATTCATTATAAAAAAAACAAAGAAAAATTAGTTTGTAATTCGGGGCCCAACATTCCGAGGCCCGTTCGGAATTTTTCAAGAAGGAGCCGGAGAAAAAATACCCATCTACCATCTAATCTAATCCGATGTGGATCAGAAATTCAGGATTCTTATTATAACAGGATAGAGAGTCGGTGGCAATGCACTATATAAAAGAAGCACGTAATAAACCCTATCAAATTATTTGCCAGCCCCGAATCAAAGACACCTACCATTCACTCACCAATCTTCTTTGTTTTGAGAGCAATCTGTTTATATTCACAATGGCAAGGAGAAAGTCAAGATCAAACAACCGTCCTGTGAAGCCAAAGCTAAAGCTTGATACAGTCTTTCGCTGCCCATTCTGCCAACTTGAAAACAGTGTTGGGTGCTCCTTCGACAAGGATCTGAACATTGGCGAAATCTCATGCTCCATATGCCATGCTGGCTACGAGACCAAACTCACTCCATTGACCGAGCCTATAGACATATACTGTGAGTGGATCGATGAATGCGAGCGGGTTAACCAAAAGTCGTAGCCATTTTTGTTTTTGTTTTTCTGAGGAAGTTAGCATTAGTGTTTTATGTAAGGAAGTTTAACAAGTAATCAGACTTTTGCAATGTTTCTTTTCTTTGTTTTCAAGTTCGTGTTCTTAGCATGGGAATCATCCATAGAAGGGCATGCGTTGTTAAATAATTAAGTCAACTTGAAGACTCATCCAGTCAATGATTTTTATTAAAATAGCATTGTTTCATGCATTAGTTGGTTTTTCCTCGGTTTTAACCCGGCATTAAGAATTTTATTGAATTAATCAAGTTTTTAAAAACTCGTAGAGAGCAAACGAGTTTTATCAATTCAATATTTTATTTAATATAATTAAAAATTTGATCAATCAAGTTTTGAGATCTGAGTTTCTCCACCTTGAATTTCTCAAGTTAACCGGACTGAATTTAACAAAAATGGTTATCAGGTGATTACAGTTTTCTTGTTGATCATGTATTGTACTGTGGTAAATATTGACTTCTAGAGCCTAAAAATAACCTAACCCTAGTTTATAATCATGCTTCTTTGTTGGGCCATCCAAAGGCCCAAACCGAAATTACCCTTGTAATAATTAAACATCCCTCGATCAGCAAAAACCAAACAGCGGTGTAAGATTCTTAAGGAATCCAGGCCCAGATCTATAAATATAGGTCCCGCGCAGTCATCAAACACTTTATTTATTATCATCCCCTCTTCTACCCTGCCGTTGGATTTCGGATTCCTTGCGTTTGTTTGAAGAAATCAAACCAACACCAGAAAGCACGCTCACTTTCTTCCAATTCCAAGTAATATCCCCAACAAATAATAAATTCTCCTGATAGGTAATTCAATTAATCAATTTTAATCACCGCTGTCATTATCTTGAATTACTTCTCTTTCAATTTCGCTAATTTTTGAAAGATCCTGATGGAGGAGGAACCAGGAAACCCTAGAAGAAGTAGTGAAGAATCAACCACGCCTTTCTTGGTAATTCTTTTTTTTCTTTTTTTAATTATGTGGAGTATTTTATTGATTTTTCTTTTTGGTTTTTGCAGTCACTGAATGATGGGCTAATTCCGCAGTTATTCACATCAGTGCCATCCTTAAATGAAGCTGCCTCTTATATAGCTCAATCTACTTCGTTGTTTACCCGCTGCTTCTCTGATTATTCTGGTATATTAATTTTCAATTATAATACTTGTTTGTTTTAAATACGCGAATTAGGATAATGATAAATGATGATTCTTTTGTTATTATATATAATTTGTCAATAGACAGTTCTTTTATATGTTTCTTGGTTGGGAAATACTTACATTTTTAGCAATATAAAAATAGTGAAGTGGAGTTAGCAATTGCCTATTTATTGCAGCCTTTGGAATCTGTTCTGGACCTCTTGTATCCTTATTTACTTAAGGGAACTCATATATTTTTCTTAGGTTTCTCACTCATTAAGGTAAATGCTGGTTTTTTTTTTTTAATCTTTGAAATGAGATTCTAGTTGTTACACTTCCCTGTTCATGCATGTTTCTCGTTTTAGGGAAAATGGCATGATTACCATACTCTTAAGTTTCACCATTTCCTCATGTTTCTTGTTGTTTTGATTTTAAAATGTAGACTCGGTTGAGGGGATAAAGTCAGTATCATCACATCTTTTTATCACTGTTTGTGATTGATTTTTAAATCCTTACCTCCTGTACATTTACTTGAATAGCACTACAGATCCAAATCAGCAAATATTGTCCTTCCAAAGACAGTGCATTTCTGCGATGCCACTATTTGCCATTTATGCCTGTAATTTCCAGACCTCTTGTCCATTAAGAGGCCATTTCTCAATTATGTTCACACCAAAGTGGGTCTTGGGAGAAAAATTACTGAGACCCTACTTTTTTTGCTTTTTTCCATGAAACGCTGTTCTGAAAATTCAAACATGCTTTCTTAAGCTTGTGAGCTTAAGAATTTTACCATTATGTGATGCAATGGGCCACGGTTTATGTTGCTAAATGGAATTATTGGATGTGTCACAGTGGAATATCCTTCTTCTGGGGATTCTGTCACACATGAACAGGAGTTGACAACGTTTTCTTCCACACAAAATGGGGCCTCTCTGGATAGTGATCACCCATCTTCAAGCGGAAGTCATTCTGCCACCGATACCCCTCCTATCTATGCTGGAGTAACAATAAACTCTTCTGAAGGACCATCTCAAAATACTAGTGCACTTGTACAATCAAATAACAGTGGTCAAAGCGGACTTTCAATGTTTCAAGGGTATTGGGTTCTTTCCTTCTTACTTTTGCTTCAGTATTTCTTACAGGATAATTTTGCCAGATACAGTATTTTACATGATAAATGGATTGCAAAATGTACAGGATGTTAACATGGCACATAGTGAGCTAGTCATTTAGTGTATGTCACTCCCTGTCTCACAAAGAATGATCATCTTTCCTTTTTGGTCAGCCCCAAATATATATCTATTATTAAAAGTGAAAGTGCTGGTTCTTTCATGTTCCTTATCTGCAGTTCATTAAAGAGTGTTAATTATTCTATCTTTTGAAAAGTATTCATGGAAGTGTAATTCCAGAAAGTTAATACTTAAATAAATGAGGCAGGACAATATTTATTAGCCATTCTTAACATGTATGCATAGGCAAAGCAGACATTGTAAATTTTTGTTTCATATTGTGGGATAGAATTGGGGTAGATCCTAGGATTAAAAGCACAGGTTTCTGGTTTGATAATGAGATGTTTTCAGTTTCTTGATAGTTTGCTTTGCTATCATTTGCAAGTACATAAATGACAGTGGTTCTTTGTATTTCCTAGCTGACAGAAAATTGTTTCTCTCATTTATCAAGATTGAGTTTTTACTTTTACCCATGTATCAGGAACTAGAAATGAGTGAAACAATTTTTTTCTCCATTTCTTGTGATTTTTTCAAGATGTGGGAACAGTATTTGAAGTATCTCAATCTGTTTTATGTGCCCTTGATGTGTGGATGGGCTTAGCATATAATTAGGTTTTTTACCTGTCCTTTTGAATCATGTGATGATTGCTTGTAGGCTTATTGAGCGTGCACGGAGGACTGTTCGTGGATCCGCTGATGATATAGGGTGGCTGCAACGTGCTTCAGATATGCCTTCAGTTGAAGATGGAACTGGAAGGTTTATGGAAATTCTTGATAACATAAGGTACATAAAGCTTCTTTGGATCCTTAATACGTCGAACATGGTCATTCAGTTGGTGATTGAAATCTTTTCTCTTTTTCCCAGGCATGGTCTACACAAGTTGCCAAATTCGATAGTTTTTCTGTTGGTGCCAGGTAGCAATTTCTATGTAGAATAATGCCAGTGTGTAGCTCTATGAATAAAATATTTAGTCATTGGGTGATCATCACTGAGCATATTGCGTGTTTAACTGAGCATCTTGCATGTTTAAAGTGTTCTAGACTTGATCTCAATGACATGATCGTGTGCAATTGTTCTTGTCATATCAGCAAGACCATGTTTAAGTTTTTTGCTTTTCTTCCTGAAGTCCTCTTGAACCATATGAGATTATATTCATACAAGTTCTAGTCACCTTTTAGGTAGGCCTTAGGAGTTAAGGTCAAGGTCTTGAACAGGCATGGTAACTTTTATCCAGCATTGTCAAAAGGCATTGAATGTCACAAACTATATGGTAATATGACAGATTGGTTAGTCATTTTTTGGCAAGATTTTCAAGATGAATTCTCAGACAGTGGCAATATAATGATAAATTAATCATCTAGGCAAGCTTTTGTGAGGAACTTGACCTCAACATATGCCCTGTCAAATTGTTATGCCAAAAACCACTCAATTGGATAGAAAAACAGCCACAATGGCCTAATTTCATTATCATGCAATGTAACCTTTTTGGAGGAGTTGATATGATTATCTCTTTTCAAAGGCTTAGGTTATTATTGAATTTTTATATAAAATTTCACCTGACAAATTAAAAGCCAGATTCAGAGGGTATGGTTTGATTTTTTTTTTAATTATTATTTTTTCTATTTTGTATCCTGGAATCAATGGGTTGTGCAACTTTGCTGGTTAACTTGTCAGGTCTTTTCAGTAATCATGGACCGCTTTATTTTGTTTCTACAAAAACAAGTTTCTCAAAGATGGGTCTGGCATGTCACATTGCCAAGATTCATAGTGAGGTACTTATTGGGTCGTTCTTCCTTGCGTGATCATGCTGTACGTATTCTATACTGAGCTTGTACAATGGCTAACCAGGCTTCCGTTGAGAAAAATGCCAGAGAGATAAAAGAATACATCGAGGAAATTTACTGGGGTTCACAGAAACGCGTAATGCTTCTTGGACATAGCAAAGGGGGAGTAGATGCAGCGGCTGCTTTGTCATTGTATTGGTCAGATTTGAAAGACAAGGTTGTCGGATTAGCATTAGCGCAGAGTCCATATGGTGGTAGTCCGATAGCTTCGGATATTTTACGTGAAGGACAGCTTGGAGATTATGTAAATATACGGAGACTTATGGAGATTATAATCTGTAAAGTGATTAAGGTATTGGGTATTTCCTTTTTTTTCTTTCAATATGACTACACATGCACCTGCATGGACACATAAACTCACGTGACACACACACCCGTATGTGTTTTTTTTTTTGACCTATTTAAACGAAGTTGTTAAGAAGCACTTGATTGCAATACTCAATCTATTGGCATTTATTCCTTCTTTGTGGTGGCCATCAAAATGTAAATAAGATATTAGTTAATGGGCTGTTAAGCATTATAATTGTTGGAAAGCAAACAATGTAATTAAATAGAATGCCATCTTTAGATAGATTGAGTTGAGAAAGGATCATCACTATAACTGTAAGCCAATTCTGGAAATCTAGTTGTACCCACTGCATAATTGCTGATGAAGACACATTGACACAGTTATTGCACCAGTAAGCCTGGAAAAGAGAACCCAACAAGATATGAATTTGTTGATAAAGGCCTTGTGCTGTGTTAAACAGCTATCTATTCGAATCTAAACTGGTATCAGTACCAAGAGAGGGCCAAACAAGATTTGAATGGAAAGTTGAAAAGACATAGCACACTGCTGTGGATATTGCATGCAGAGAAGATCCAGTCGAGTCAAATTAGTCGGGGCATGGCATGATATGTTTATTAAGCTGGAGTTGGATTTCATTTTGTTTCTAAAATAAGTCTGCTTTCAATATTTTTCTAAATAAATTATGTTTTAATGGTCAAGTTTATTTTTCATCTCTAGGAAATCGTTTAATTGACTTGTGCTAATTCTTGTGTTATCCACAAACCTTGTAGGGTGACATGCAAGCTTTAGAAGACTTGACTTATGAGAGGAGGAAGGAATTCTTGACGAAACACCAATTGCCAAGCGAGCTTCCTGTTGTATCGTTTCATACTGAAGCAGGCATTACACCTGCTGTTCTAGCCACACTGTCTCATGTTGCTCATGCAGAGTTGCCCTTGATGGCACCTCTATCTGCTGGTGAATCACCAAAACTCCCAGTAGTAATACCCCTCGGTGCTGCAATGGCTGCGTGTGCCCAACTACTACAAATCAGGTATGGAGAGAAGAGTGATGGGCTTGTCACATGCCGGGATGCAGAAGTCCCTGGATCCACAGTAGTGCGACCCAAATGTAAACTGGATCATGCTTGGATGGTCTATTCATCTCTGAACGGCGACCCTTCTGATTGGGATGCTTCTCAAGTGTGTGAAGCTCTGTTAACATTGCTTGTGGAAGTCGGTCAAAGGAAGAGACATGAATTTGCAATGAAAGATGAATGAGCCCAGTGCGATCTTGCTTTTCGCCTCCTCCATGTGCTGTTGTTGTACTTAACAATTTGCTCATTTGGGTATATAGAATCTGAACTCCTTGTCCTTTCCCCCCCTTGGTTTATTAGGGTAAGATATCTGGGTTAGTTTGCATGCCTCTAGACAAGATCCACCCTCCTGCTTTGGTAGAATGAAGGCCATCAACTACCGAGTCTAGCAAGTGTCCTTGTAACAACTAGGAAACTCGCTCTTCGACCACTTGAAACTGATGAACCTCGAGAGCTCGAGCTGGATTAGTTGAGCCAACTCTCGTCGAGTTGCATGCAAATTATATTCAGTGACGAAAGGTTTGCTGCAGTGTATCCTCCATTTGGTAACAATACATTTTATTTAGGATGCACGTGTAAAGTCGCCTCGTGAATGTGAGCGTGTGTGCATGCATGCTCGATGGATCTATCAATTAAACAAAATAAGCTAACTTAGAAATCTATTAATTAATTTGATTTAAAATTAATTTAGTACCGTAAACAATCTATGTGAAGCAAAAACTAAAAGAAGCCCAACATTGCGAGGTCTCAAGATACCCGAGCCTCAAAATTCTTTACCCCTTTCCACCAATCATATTCAAGCATTCACTTTAAGCGAAAACCCGTTATTTGCGTAGTGTGTTTTCATTAAATTTCAATCAATCAAGTATAACTCACTTACATTGAAAAAAAATACTACTCATCGGAGAGTAGAAAGAGTGAAATAAGTGATGATATTAATAAAAATTAAATTAAATAAAAATGATAATAATAAATCATTGCTATTAAATGGTAAAAATTGGAAAGCAAGTCCGCATTTCAACGAAGTTTTGTATATTTTTATTTTATTTATTATTCTTGATATTAAAAATAAATTTTAAAATATAAAAGTATATTATTTTAAAATATTTTTAAATAAAATAATATTTTAAAAAATAATTAATATCACTTTCCAGACAATCATGTTGCTTCTCTCACCTCGTCGTGGCACAGCAGACCGCAGATTCCTAGCGGTAGCATTTAATTCCCAAAATTACCCTTCTAGGAGTCACGGAATTTCACGCTCTCTCTTTATGCTAAAATATCACTCACAACAAACAAACGAACTACCGTCTCGTCTCTCTCTCTCTCTCTCTCGCTCCCGAGCAGAGACCGAAGAGGAAATGAAAAATAAAGAAAAAGAAAAGGATTTAAACTTCTTTTGTTCTTTTAATTCTCAGTTTGAGAAAGGAAATCAAATTTCACAGTAAGTTATAGACTCTTTGATTAGGGTTAGGGTTTTTTTAGTGAAAAAGAAAACCAAACAGCTTGTTTGGCGGTTTTGAATTAGGGTTTCGAGAAATTTAATTGTTAAATTTAGTGTTTGATTTGTTTTGAATTAGGATTTATTGAAATTTGTGTGTGTGCTAATGTGAGTGAAGTTGCTGGGGGAGGGAGTTTTGTTTTGTTGTTGCAATTTTTTTTCAATGGGGAGTACAGGTGAGCCAGACAGAAAACGGCGTCACTTCAGCTCCATATCATCACCAACAGCTGCTATGGCTAAAAAGCAGCCGTTATCGCATCTGTCCGAGGACAAAAAGGTTTGAACTTTTTCGCAATTTGATTGCTTCTTTTTTTTTTTAATGGTTTTGAGGAATCTTGTGCGGGTTCTGTTTTGTTTTATGAATATGATGGTCTTGATGCTCTGGGTTTATCGGGTTATCAGTAAAAAAATTCATATACTTGTAGGGTTATGGGCTGCATCACTTGGATAATTATGTGTGTTTGTTTTGTTAAATCAGATGATGGTGATTAAATGAGAGTTTTGCAGGGATGTGTTCAAATGAGGTCGGATTGTTTTATCTGCTTGAATGTTCTACTCTTATAGCCTATGACTTTTAAGCTAACGATCTTCAATGAATATTCATACATTGAATTTTTGCATTGCTTAACTTGTCTACAATTTGTCTCTTGTAATTTACTCATCTATCATTGTAACTCAATGAATGGATATCTAAGTCCATTGAGGTTGCTACCTGTCTATCTCTAAAATCTATTTTTCATGGTAAAAAATACATTTCCAGGCAATGTGTTCTCTCTCTTTGCTTGTGAATCATTTATATGTGTAATTCTCTAGCTCTGATGCTTGATGGCTGCAACAGTTTAGCTGCTATTTTAGATTTTCCAATACTGGGTAACTTGGCGTTTTAGAAGCTTTATATGGTACTGCACTCAGTAATTTCTATATCTATAAGTACCAGTGCTGTCAAGAGGTGCTGAGGCGCTTGCCTAGGCGTTCCAGGCGAGGCGAGGCCCCAGCGCTTTTATTAGCCTCAGGCGATGGATTTCAATGGGGCGCTGCCTAGGCGAGCACCTTGTGAGTGGGTGCAAGGCGCTAAGGCTAGCACCTGCTTGAAGTTTTTCCTTTTCTGTTGGATTTTTTTTTAATGATTTATGTTTTGACCTGTTTGTCCATTTTTTTAATTCACCACAAGAAACAACGTGGGGGTATTTTTTGTAAAAAAACAATGATTAGGGTGAAAAAATCATTAAAGTGGGAGACAAACAGACAATGAAAGACACTTAGAAGAGAAACACCAACCACACTTTCTTTTTTTCAACAGTGGGAGTCGAAGAACAACACATCTGTACAACTAATACTTTTATTTTTTCTAAACAAGTGCAGTATAGTTTGAGAGATGAGGATTTCAATTATAATCATGAAATGGAGGATATGGAGGATTCAAGTGAAGGAGAGGAAAGCATGGATGGAGATGTTTTTGAAGATTAATGAATAATGATGATGATATTTAATTTTTCTTTTTAATCTATTTGGCTACGTACTACTTTAAACTATCATATTTTGTTTTAAGGGTGAAAAATATAACTTTATATGACTATGTTATGGTATTTTATGTTTTCTTTTGATTTTCTAATGATCTCTAATCTTAAGTGGGAAGATATGTATCTTAGATTTATATAATATAATATATATATATATATATATATTTTAAATTTATAGCTTATTGCCTTGGTTCATTTGGGTGAGCGCCTAGCGCCTCAGTCATTTTATAGGCTTGGCGCCTTTTGCCTTTGATAACACTGATAAGTACCAAACTGTAATGTCACCAACGAGTAGCTTGTTTGTTGTTAACTCACATTTTCTTTTGATGATATAGCTTGATACTGCTGTTCTTCAATACCAAAATCAAAAGCTTCAACAGAAGTTAGAGGCCCAGAAGGTTGAGCATTCTGCACTTGAAAACAAGTTCTCTCTACAGAACGAGAAACAGAAACCATACAATTCCACATTGAAGGCTGTCAATAAGTCTTGGGAAGTGGTAATTCCTTGGGTTTTTTTGTTCTTCATATTACCTTTCCTTTTATACACTAGTTTAGAGAATTTAAAGCATAAGATATTTTTCTGCGTTATCTACACAAAGTAGCTTATTGTAATTGTGGGAACGTTGACTGTTTTTAACAATAGCTGGTGACTGACTTGGAAACATGTTCCAACCGCACAAGAGAGTGGATCAATGGGCAAGATGTCAAACATGTACCAATCACGAGAGGTGAGGAACCTGTAATGTATTACTTCTCTCTGGTTTTTTAGTTTTTCCCCTTAGCAATTTACTGGTAACACTTGCTTAGATAGCATGAATTCATTGCTATCCATTCCTAACATGTGCTTTCTTGTGATAGCAATTTATGACTAATTAATATATATACATGGGAGAAAACTGTACAAGGCGAATAAGAATCCACCTATTGGCACACAACATAATATAGTTCCTGAAATTTTATCTTGTACAGGCCATACTTGGTGATTCCTGGCTTTGCACGCATGCTTAATTTGCTTGTTTGATTACAGCAAGGAAACGTTTTTGAGTAGTTTTACCTCTCCTTTGCAAATTATTATCTTACAATTTTAATGCTTATAACATCCATGAGATGCCAATTGTCTTGGAAGTTGGTTTAAATTTCAAAAATATTTTGGGAAATTCATGTGTTGCGGTTGGTAGGTTGGCGTGTGTGTGGCTTTTGGAACTATGCTTGTGTGCGTAGGCTTGCACGGTCATTTGTGTGGGCAGGTTTCAGAATCATATGTGTGTGTATTTGGGGGGAGGGTATTTTAGCAATGTGTGCGGCATTTTATGCAGTTCAAAGTGAGCAGCTAGGAAAAAGTTGGCTCCAGTGTTTGTAGATTCGATACATGTGTGCTTTTAGAGTGGACACAAATTTGATAACCGGTGTTTTTATGATGATTAAAAATTATCAATAGTTTTGTTTTGTATATATATATATAAAAGCAAGGCCATTTTCTAATAGGGTATTATTAAATTTCCTTTCAGACGGGGGTTCATCTTCTCTCAAGGATGCATTTCTTAGCAGACTTATGGAAACTGGTGCAACTGAAAGTTCCTCTGCAAGTAACTGCCCTGATCAGATGGAAGTGGATAGAGAAACTGCCTTTGAAAAGAATAAAAGCATTGTACATAATTTAGTGGCTACAATCAATGGCCTTTGGTATCTGAAGGATGGATTACGTGTAGCAGTTTTGAAACAGCTTACAGAAGATGGTAGGAGTATATTGTCACAGGTGTCTGTGTTATATTTGTCTTGGGCTACTTCCTTCAGAGTTTTCTCAGTTCCTATGTATGTTTCTCCTTTGCTAGATGCTTGTAGGGAAACGATATCTAATGAATTGGAGACAGAACTTAAGAACTTGAGGTTAGGGCTAAGTGACCTTCATTTGAAGCACAAATCACTGGCAAGGGAGTTGCAGAACCATCGAGACAGTGATGCAAAAAATAAAGCTGCGCTTAAGCATCTAAAAGGTAACATTTAGTGATCATCTGAGGGCCCCTCCTCCTTTAGTCAAATTAACGTAGCATATCCTGTTTATGATACATGCATAGGTACATGTCCTTTTTTTTAAACAGTCTTGTTTAACTGTATATGTTCACTAGCACACTATATCACATTTAAATACACATCACGTGTACTTGGTCTTAAGGTTTGGCATGTTTGGATAGCCGTTCTCACTCTCTACAGTTATTTACTAATTTTGATTTGTTATTGTCACAACAATGGAATGAGTTTTATGCTATTATTCTTTGATAAGATCTTTTCAGCCATTCATCTAGTGTTTGGAAAATCTGGAGAAAATAATTTGGTTTTGCAAGAGTAGGTGTATGACTGAGCAAACTACACACTGCATTATTCTATCCATTCTTTTTGCTTGAAAAATTAATCATCATTGACTGATATGCTTTTGTAAGTGTGACTGTTGCACATCTGCTTGTTTTCCATAGGTGAATTGGAGACCACAGTTGCAGAATTAAATGACAGCAACTGTAAATTGGCAACACTTAAAGCGGAGAGAAATGCAACTAAAGGGGCATTCTTCCCTGTCTTAAACTTGGGAAGCAAGCATGCTGCTGGTGATCAGGTCAGGGATAAACAAAAGGATCTTCAAGAAATGGAGTCTGCTGTCAAAGAGCTTTTAGTGAGTTGTTAACTTTTATTTTATTGGATTCCTTCTTGGGAATTTCTTGAACTGGAAGAGATAGGCATGTTAATTAATTTGAGTTTCACAGGACCAAGCTTCCTCTCGACTACTAGAACTAAAAGATCTTCATGAAGAAAGGTTAATAATATTACAGAAGCTATCCAATTTGCAGGTTAGTAGTTGTTTGTGTTTTTTTTTGGGGGGGTCTTAAATGCAGATTCACTTATTCGATATTATAAATAGAATGAAATGCAGCTGTATTTATGTGCTAATAGAAGTGGAATGAAATTATTTGGGTTTACAGCACTCATTGAAGAATGTGAAGGTTATTTCTTCATCTCGAGCCTACCTTTTGCTGAGAGATCAACTAGAGAAATCAAAATCAATGGTTCTCCATTATCGTGCCTTATTTGAGAAACTACAGGTTGTAACTGGTCGGTAGTTTCATTTATGCTCGAGTCTGTAAATGTATTTTGCATGGATTAGTTTCTGATGCTGACAATATTTTGTACCTGGAAATTACAGGTTGAGAAGGATAACCTTGTCTGGAAGGAAAGGGAATTAAATATGAAAAATGATCTAGTTGATGTTTGTCGAAGATCTACTGCGGTTGTGGATTCTAGAGTTGCTGATTTAGGAAAGGAGATACAGAAACAGATTAATGAAAGAAACATAATTGAGACTAATCTGGAAGAGTCATCAAGAGAACCAGGTGCATTACTGCTTGATGCTTTTGTGTGACTTGTAATTCATGCTGCTTCTCCCCTCTAGTTTTGTGCTCGAAGCCTGATAAGTACTCTCTATTTTAGGAAGAAAAGATGTGATTGCTGAATTCAAAGCATTGGTTTCTTCATTTCCTGAGGAAATGGGCTCTATGCAAAGCCAATTAAGTAACTTCAAAGAAGCTTCTTCTGATATTCATTCTTTGAGGGCTGATGTGCAGTCTCTTTCTACTGTTCTGGATAGGAAGGTGGGTGCATTCTGGTGTATGCATTTATGTGTTAAATTTAAATCAGTTAAAGGTTACTAAGATTTGTTTTCTGAAGCAGGGAAAACAGTGTGGAAGTTTGTCTTCCAGATCAACGAGCCAAATTGCTGAGATACATAAGTTGCAGTCTGTGGTATTTTTCCATTCTTCATTTTCTTAGAAATTTAAGGGGCTTGTAAATGGCTTCAAAGCCTTCGTTTTTTCTGCCTGAGGATTGTATAACCTAGGTTAACTTGGAACTTGAATATGGATGGAATGAAAGCTTTTTGGAAGAATTCTTCATGCTGTGTACTGTTGTTGGTCACTCTTAAGGAATTATAGCATTTTAATCCTGCTGTCTGACATTATTTCCTTGACGTGTTTAATATCCTATATTGTTATTATCTTCCAATGAAATGTGGTCATTTTAGGTTTTTAAGTGTGTTATTGTGTCTTAAGCTTCTAATAGGATCTCTGAAATGCCAATTCCAAGTCATGAATTTTTTTTGCCATGAAATGTGTCATGGGTCCTACTTTTCCTAGCCATATCTTACAAGGACTTGTATTTCAAGACTTCAATGGATGACTACCTTTTCTTTGGAGTTGAAGAATTCCTGAAATTAACATTTAATTTTATTTGAAAAACTCATCCATAGTGTTCTCTTATCTAGATGCATAAAATTTTGGCCATGGGAATGTTGTCAAGAAAAGATCCATTTGGTTCCCGTCTTTCTTTTACTTGCTAGCTATTTTTTGAGACCTTTTTTGTTTTGGAGGAAAAAATGTGCATCCCTGTAGGGTATGCTTTTGCTGCATTTATAAATTTGTACCTCTTGATGGTTTGATTCGAACCCCATACAAGTTTTAAAATTATATAGGTGTCACTTTCATTTACTCTAGCAGAAGAAACTCTAGCCACGTTTGTTGACTTTGCCATAAGAACTACAGCCAAATGTTTTATAATATTTGAGAACCCAAATCAGCAAAATGATTGTCGTGGTGTATTCTTAAACAAGAGATGCTTAAAAGATTAGGTACTGGATTATTTCCTGTTGAATGCTCTTATGTTTCATTTTTTCCAAGAAACCCAAAATATGGTTATGGATATACCTCAATTATGTTTTTGCTAGTACAAAAACCATGTCTCTCCAAGCATTAAATTCATCATCACATTGACTTGTTTTTCTGGATCTAGTTTATTTTTCTAGTCCTTGTGAACTTATCTTTTTTCAGAAATATTAAATTACTGATAAATTTAAATGTAATCTATGCTCTGACAAGTGGTCTGATAACCATTTGCCAAGGTCTGCTGGAACACGGGTTAGAAGAATTTATGATGCCTTGCTTTCTTATTTTAAGGGTATTAAACTGATATGATCTGATTTAGCAATTGAACCCCTTTTTTCCTTGGTTGCAGGTCCAAGATCTGAAGGAAAACATACTGGAGTTGAAACTGATTTTGGACATGTATCAACGTGAATCCACTTATTCAAGGTCAGAGTCATCTATACATTCTGCTTTCCCCATAATAGCTTGAACTTCTACTTGATATTCAACCAACTACAGATAGTTTATTTTGTATATTCATTTAGTATTCAAGTGAGTGTTTGTTGCTTTATGCTGGAAATTGATGTACATTGAATGATTGTGCTTTGTTTAAATTTGGTGTCCAACTTCTTGGACCGGTATAAAATCATTATTTTTAAGATACCAGCTAAGTAATGCTAGCTGTGGGTCGTCCTCGCCATTATGGTAAAGTATTTGATTAAATCATTTATTAGCATGATCCAGTTCATACCATTTTCTCGTCATTGGTTCTAGATTATGTGAAATTATGTGGTGGCTTAGAAATTTATTCTGCAATTCTAGGGATGTCTTGGAAGCCAGGGATCTGGAATACAAGGCATGGGCTCAAGTTCAAAGTTTTAAATTCTCTCTTGATGAGCAAAACTTGGAATTACGAGTGAAGACAGCAAATGAAGCCGAGGCCATATCCCAGCAAAAGCTAGCTGCTGCAGAAGCTGAGATTGCTGATTTGAGACAGAAACTAGAAGCTTCTAAAATGTAAACCTTTCCATTGAACAATCATCCTTTCATTGTAATTGTTTTTGGTTAATAGGTGGCGTAATATTTGTTCTCACCTAAATTTTAACATGCTAATTATGGGAGAGCAGTGTGTGAAAATGTTGATTTATTTCCTTTCAGGGATATGTCTAGACTTTCTGATGTCCTAGAATCAAAAAATGAAGAAAATGAGGCCTACTTATCTGAAATAGAGGTTAGTGTTATTTTCATTGCAGGCTTTCTTTAGACTGCAATAATGCATCTGTTTCAAGATTGTTTATTTGGTTTTGCTTCAGACAATTGGTCAAGCATATGATGAAATGCAAACTCAAAATCAACATCTGTTGCAGCAAATAACGGAGAGAGATGATTATAACATTAAGGTTAGCATATTCCATAATCTGTCTTCGAGTAGACTGTTTTTTGTTGCATGCAGTGTCTTTCAGCTGTTAGTGCTTAAGCCCCTGGTCTTACTTTGTACGTTCAATGTTTGCTTTACTGTATAATGTGATATTGGTATTTGCATTGCCAACTTGTATTTTGAAACGTTCATATTCATGTAAGCTTTGGAGTTCTTAAGACTTGCAATGTGGTTCATTTTTCTATATTTTGCTATATAAACTGTTAAACAGGTAATATCTGACCTTACACGTGTCTTTACATTTCCGATTTTGATCCGGCTTTTCTTGATTACTTGGGCATGGAAACATGTTTTGTCCTACTGGTTTGTAATATCTATAGAAGAACCAATTAGGGACTGATTTGATATCTTAAACTGAAAAGAGATGTATTAATAGTTTGTAGCTGGAGATAGGGTCTTTATTCTGTTACATCCTTGACATCTTGGTTGAGTTTCCCTCATCCTGGAACTTCAAAATGTCAACACGTGACCTGCTATTTTTGTATGGTTTTAACAGGCATTACTTGTAAACTGGACATAATTTTACTCTTGCTTATCATGATGCTGCTCTTCTTGGATTCATGTAAATGAATTCTTGCTTACATTTACTTTTAGATGTGAATGGATTCATCTTAGCGTTCAGGTAAAGATATGAATACATGTACTCGAGAGTATGATTTAGTGGATCTTGCTATTCTTGTTTTAGCTTGTTTTAGAGGGTGTGAGAGCAAGACAACTGCGGGATTCTCTGCTCATGGACAAACAAACCATGGAAAAGGAGATTCAGCAAGCCAATATTTCCCTTGATTTCTTTGATGTGAAAGCTTGCAGAATAGAAGATCAGGTATTTCTAAGTGGTAGTTATTTTGATATATGCAAGAAATAGTTGTTATTTTGACATATGGCATGCATATAGAGTATTGACGCACATAGTATAAAAATCGGCCTGTGAAATAAAATAAACATTCTTGTATGTGATTAAAAAAGGAAATAAAAGGAGAAAATGTCATTTTTTTCAATTGATAAATAACTAATATGTTTTTAATTTGTCTTTTTTTTATTTTTATTTTTCTATTTTAGAAGATGATTATCTTTTAATTAAACCAATCTTCTTTTTCAACTCCTTTTACTTTCTAAATAAAATAAACATTGGCGAATATGTTTAAAAAGAACAGGCAAGCCATGCACTATTATTCTATACTTCTTTCATATCATTTTTTTTTTTGTAGATTAAGAATTGAGGAGTATCTTGTTGATGTTTTCACTATGTATATGGTATTGTAGCCTTGGTACTTCACTACTCTTACTATTAGATGAGCATAGGCATGTCTCCAAGTTAGGTAAAGAATTAGTATTATGTTGATGATTTTCCAGGATAAATGTTAGTTTAGATTAATTAATTGATAATAAAGGTATTTAGTCTTATTAAATTATTGAAGGGCAAAATAGTAGATCAATTTTTTTTTGAGCTCAGACATAGTTGTGGATCATTTTGTAGTAGAGTCAACATTACTGGAACATGTATGATCAGTATTGAATGCCTCTGCCTTGCAGTTAAAAAATTGTTCAGACCAGGTTCATAAACTTGCAGAAGATAAGTTTCAAAGGTCGGTTATGTTGGAAAATACACAAAAGAAATTGCTAGATGTGAGAAGATCATCTAATCAAGCAAGAGAGTCATTGGAGGATTCCCAATCTAGAGTTGAAAGAAGTCGAGCTGCTCTTTTGGAGGTGCAGATAGATCTAGAGAAAGAGAGGTAACAAAATAAATCCCATTCCACTTCCTATTTGTATGAAGTGTAGACATTCACGTCATTGCTTGTTTATCAGATTTGACAAGAGAAGAATGGAGGAGGAATTGGAAGTTGCAAGGAGAAAGTTTTCTCATCTTCAAGAACATACAGAAGGGTCTTTGATTGTAGAAAAGCTTCAACAGGAACTTAGAGAATACAGGGAAATAGTTAAGTGCAGTATCTGCCATGACAGACCAAAAGAGGTGATTTGCAATCCCTGTTCTGTTATTTGTGGGATTTAATGTCCTGTTTTGATGAATGAAACCAGCCTTACTAGTTGGATAACTTGATATGAAAACAGGGCATGCAAAGCATAATCAAACCATTATTTCTAAGATAAGTTTGACATGTACATTATGTAACAAGTAGGTTTCCCATCAAGGGAACTGAATTTTATGAAGTGATGATGTTGAATTATGATTTGCTGGTCTTACTGCTGCTCCAGCTTTTTTCCTAAGTAAGGCAACTGGTTTTACGTTCACTAGCAAGATATTATATTTCAGCTTTGCTTGTACTCTCAGTGGAACTTTAGTACTAGGTGGCAATAGCAGTAGTTTCAATTGAGAACAAACTTGTACTATTCTCAGTAGAAAGGATTAGCAGTGTGATGGACGAACACTATTCTGTGGTATGCAGTGCTTGGTATTGTTATAGCATGTTTATTAATAAATCATATAGGCTAGAAAAAGAAATTACTGAACCTGCAGGAAAGTGGAATGACGAGTGTTATCCAGAAAGTGACAAAGTGATTGGCTTGGAGTTTGATTGAAGGAATAGAAAATTAGGCAAAGAATCTCACATTCTGGTGTGGTAAAAATTGGTTGTTATGATAAAGTGTCCTAAAACATTATAGAATGGAGGAAGAGCTTCTTTGAAGCAACCTCAACTAGTTTAGGACAGAGGCTTGTTGAAATTTGACTGGTTGTATTCTCCACCATATTTTCCTAGAGGTTCTAAAAAACTTTTGGTGATTTAGTTAGTGTTTTTCTTCATAGTGGGTGCTTGACTTCCTTTGGGATTCGGGTTGGGTTACTAATAGGTTCAATATTAGAATACTACTGTTGCTGTATTTATTGAAATTGATCAGTAATCTCCAAGATTTTATGATACACATACCAGTCAATTATATGACTTAATTTTTGCCACTGTTTATCCAAATATATTGTCTAGGGATTCTAATAATTTTTTTTTCTGATCAGGCTGTCATTACAAAATGCTATCATTTGTTCTGCAATCCCTGCATACAGAGAATTGTTGAAAGTCGTCACCGCAAGTGTCCGGTGTGTAGCATGAGTTTTGGGCATAATGATGTGAAGCCAGTTTACATCTGATGGCATGGGAATGAGGTGTACCATGCTGTTTGATGATGAGGCTCGTTTTCAAAATCAGGTCCCAATGAGGCTTGTCTGCCCTGATAGAACCTTGACCTTTGGATGCCTGCTGGTTCATGCCTATTCTTATGTTAGAGAATTACCAAGAGAATAGTGACAGGAACCAGTGCAATTTCTGTCCATATCATCCCCATGCAGATCATTTTAAATTTGATTCTAGGTTGATTTCATTTGTTGCTCGACTTCCATGTCTCTAGGATGTTGGTTCCTTATTAACTGCTAGGAGACACTATAGTGTTTTGATTTGTTGCAGATGATCAGAATCCGACAAAATGCTATTGCTGAACGCCTTGGAGGTTGTACAGATCACCTTGGCACATAGCAATGAGAGTTGGCTCATGCATTTGATGTCATCCAGTGAAAATACCTGGAATGGAACTTAATTTTTGACTGTACAGGTTTTAGTGCATACATTAGATCGCAGGAATATCAATCAGTTTACATTTTTTGCTTTTATAAACTAATGACGTTTATAGTAGTAGTTTGTGCTAGATGTGCTCAACATTGCTTCATGTATGTACGAAACTTTTGAAAGTGAATGTTGTAGTGCTCTATTTCAGGTATGTTATTTCCACTAGTGGGCATTCTTTCCGAAAATTTTGAGCAATTGCGGGTGTTCAGTAGAGGTATTGCCACCATTTTATGGAAAAGTGAAGGAAAACATGAAAAACGGTGTTTTTATTGAATAGACCAGTGAGCATTTGTGGTTTTTGTTGGTATGGGAAATAGCAGTGGCTTTTGGTTGAAAAGGCGCGATAGTGAGTGAAGCTAGTGGGAGAACCGCATTTTGGTGTAAGAAGTCCCGCCGTCGGTTTGGAATGAGTTTGGTTTTCAAGCTTACATGAGATGGTTTGCCATGGCTTCTGTTCGAGGGTTTTTAGCTTTTGGAGAAAAGAGGGTATTTTTACAAGGTGGGTTATGTGGATTCGGTTTGAAGTAGATTTCCTGTAGTTTTTCTACAGATCTTTTAGATTCAAAATTCTTTTTTGCCCCATTTGAGTTGTTTTAAACCTGGATTCTCATTTCCTTTTGGGTTTCCTAGCATGAAATGTGTTGGGTTCTTAGAGCTGTGGCTATGAATTTTATTAATGAAAATTTAGGTGGAAAACTCGGGGTAGAAAATGGGTGAAGCCATATTTCTCTATCAGATGTTAGCGCAAGATGCCTGGTGGATATTGACAAGCTTACAGTAAGTATCAGTTATTTGCAGTTTAGTCTCTGAGGTTGAAGATAGATAATGACTCATTCTAACATGTTAAATATGTATAGTTCAGTCTGATATTGGTCGTCACCTATTTTTTATTTCTTACTTTATTTTTTTGACAAATTTGATATGCATCAGAATTAGAAAGGAAGGAGAGTCAGGCTTAATAGTGGCCAGAAAGGGGATTAATCTGATCATCATAATAAAGATTAGGGCTTAATTTTGACCATTTTTGGATGCAGGATTAAGTAGAAAACTAAAAGGCTGTGGGTTTTTTGTTCCTGGTTGAAGGTTGCATTCTTCATCCTCTTACACGTTATAAGGACTTTGCAAAATTTTTTGTTTTTTTTTTAATTTGGTCCTCAAATTTATTTTTTCTTGTTTGATTGCATTTTTTGGGGCCAAATTCAAGGGGATTTGAATAAAATTTGTTGGCTAAGGATGAAATTGAAAGATCAGGGATCAAAATAGAAAAAACATCATAAATGGATGATGGTTTCAAAGTTGATACAAAAAATTTAATTTGATCCTCATACTTTAGAAATTATGAATGCTTGATACCTTAATATTTTACCAATTACCTTCTCGTGTATAAGTTTATTTTTTATTTTTATTTTTGTTATATATATATTAAAAAATATTATTTAACCCGTTCAGTTTATAACCCTAATTTTGCATGATATATTTTTTTTATTCAAACAATTTAACGTGCATGTCTATTTTTATTATTGTTTGATTGGATAAAAATATTATTTTGATTAACAAGATTTATCAAACATAACCGGGTAAATATATTATCTTGTGAGATTAAATATCTTGATCTATACTTGTATCTTGATTTTTCCAGTTTTATTTTTAATTAGTGTTAATAATTTTATTTTAATTTATTATCACACATAGTTTTGAATTTTTTTAATTACATGTATATGAAAAGTATTTGATTTATACTCAAAATAGTTTTTTAGCTATAAAAATATGTCGAAAAAATCAATATATATATATATATATATATAATTTTTTTAATAAAAAATAAAAATATATTACCCGCGGCTGCGGGGAAACACAGGTTAATAAGTTAAATAACTAGTGAATTCCTAACCTTCACCACTTCCTGGTAGATACAAAGAGCCAAAAGGGCCATCAGTGTTTCACCAACTTTCGAATGGCTAAAAACATTATCTGTGGAACATGTATATCTTTGCTCTGTCTCCTCCCTCTCTGTAAATAGAAATATGTAACATCGTATCGCTGAACATGGATAAAAAAATTTATGTGCCATATTTAATCATTCCATGCGAGAGCTATTCTGTACTATCGCAAATAATTCCATGGTCTCATAATTTATTTTGTCATGTTCTATTTGGAATTTACTCTTATATCTTCTTTAGTTAAATAAATTGTGTCTTTGTAATAAAATAAGAGAGTTTTTAATTTACCATTTCAATGATATTTTCCGGCTAAATCGTCAGAATTAGGCATACGCATAACATATATTTTATATATATAAAAAAAATATCTAGAGATAAAAAGAGAATAAAAGCTTACACACTTAAATAGAATTGGACACTTGAAACCGGAGTACCGTTCTCATTTTCGTTGGTTTGAAAATTAATGTAAAATACAAGGACAAATCGAGAGCGATTTACAATTTTAATGATGGATTGGAGACCGAGTGCAAAATATAAGTGCAAATTGAGCTAGTTTCTCGAGATATACTACCGGTGGCATGCATGTAATTCTTAATGATTCGGACAGAAAATACCATGAAGAGATTAAAAGCTCACCTATTCTGTGGGGACATGGTGTACACTGATATTCAAATAGAAGTTGAACTTAGCAACCATGTTGGATTCTTGTGTTTCCAACTTGTTTTTCATGTGCTATTCTATCAAGCTCGGAGACAATCCATGCCCCTTTAATTCCTTGCCTTTCAATAATTCGGTTATATCATGCATGTGATAAACATTTCCTTCTCCGAAGAACAAGAGCAATTCTTTTTTATCACTCTGTTTCTTTTGTTGAATTAGAAATATTTTTACCTCGAAGATAGAATCATGCAGCCCTTTGTTTGGCATCAGCGGTTCGAGAGCTAAGAAAGTCACTCATACTACCATGACAAAGATTAAGAAATTACTCTAATATTTTTTAAACTTTTTCTGAAAGAGAATTATTATTTTAAGATTATTTCAAGATTGTTTGTTTTTGTATTACAATTTGCCTTTCAAAATATTTTTAAAATTATTTTTTATCTGAAAAAACATTAAATTGATATTTTTAAAAGGTTTTGATGTCCTAATGTTAAAATAATAAAAAAAATCAATGTATTTTTAATTAAAAAACATATTACATCACAGTACTAAAAAAACAGAATCAACCAGGCAGCGAAAACTACCAATCAATTGAGTGAAAAGGGATGCAAAACCCACTCCATGGGCAATGAAAGAGGAGCAAGTTTTCAAGAAGAGACATCTTGGATTCACGTATGAGAAACAAACAGGGTCCAGGGAGCACCAGCCTTAGATATATTGTTTACTTTTCTAAAATTATTTATTTGA
>Ga0325403_1000818_pt1 | contig 23978 bp, 11 predicted proteins | sample PopdelMetagenome_19_FD_205665 | JGI IMG/M metagenome (GOLD analysis project Ga0325403, IMG submission 205665) | Populus deltoides microbial communities from Bellville, Georgia, United States - Xylem-PdKOR-R4 | ecosystem: Host-associated > Plants > Phyllosphere > Stem > Wood/Secondary xylem... | reverse complement strand
GTCACACATAGCATCTAGTAATTGTTCATCCATTTTTTCAAACATCGGCACCTGAGAATCACATCCCAAACAAGAGAAGAAATTAAACATCTAGTAGTTAACCAAGGATGCAATGAAATTTCAACTCGCAAAGTAATTTCTGGCAGCCTTTCTTCTTCGTGGATCGTGGAGTATGCATGCACAATAAAATGAGCAGGCAATAAGAGCTTAAACCTCTTCATATAACACTCATGGAAAAAAAATCTATAGAAAAATGAACCTTCCTCCAAAATGGGTGGTTTAAAGGATTCTCATGACATGACTACTCAAGTCATCTCCAATAAAAGTGCACTAAATAGTTCTCAAATGATAAATGCAGATCAACTAGTCATATCAATAAATCGCTACCCAAAGATGTAATTTGAAAGAACATTTGAAACCACAAGGAGATTAAGCCAACATTTGCAGGTAGCAGCAAGGGCAATATCAGTTAAATCACCATCAATATGTGCAACACCAGTGGAAATTACAAAAAGAGGAATAACTCACTCTCATGAGCAAAGCCAAGCAGAGGTGACGCTTAATGCCTCTTCTAAGGTCCTAGGGAAGATTATGGACAAGGGTCTCTTCATCAACACCTCTAGTTTCTTGCCATCTATATTGCTCATACTGCCTAATCCGCTCCTTTACATTATCTGGAAGCAAGCGATGGGACATCCACTGCTCTTCATCTCGTCTTTTGATTCTCATTTCCTCCAATCTTGTAGTTGTGGATTGCAAACATGTCAGATTAAGAATAACTTCAGTTCATCAAAACACAAAAGATATGGGCCTGGTTGGACAAGACCTAAAATAGAATTGGATCCTGGCCATGGGTAGACCAAGCGCCAGATGGTGCTGGGACAGCACCACCCCAAGCTCGCACCATAGCGACACCTATCGCTTGGTCTGCTTCCTCTTGGGTGTAGTCAAAGGCGCCACGTGGTGTTTGGACTGCCTATATTTTTAGTGTAATTACAAGTATTGGCATTAAAAAAATTATTATTAGTTTTCTTATTATTCTTTTTTTAGTATAATTAATTTTTAGAGTATTAATAGTAAAAATATTATTGTTTGTTTAGTTCATTTTTTTTTGTAGAATTAATAATAAAAGAATTATTATATTTTTTTCTTAATATAATAAAATATTATTGTTTTTTTAGTCTAATTAATAGTGTTGATCTCAAAATTATTATTATTTGTTCTCTTAATATTATTTTTTGGTATAATTAATTGTATTCATCTCTAAAATATTATTATATTTGGTGTTATAAATAATATGATTTTTATAATAATTCATATTATTGCTACAAAAAAATATTATTATTTGTATTTAAAATTTGTTAGTATTTTCATTAAAATTTATAAGAGTATAAATATTATTATCATCATTAATATAAATTTTAAAAAATTGATATTACCATGATAAAAAACCACGTTGGGACACGGGTTTCTCCTGAGGGCGGACAACCCAAGCGCCAAGTTGTGCTTTGGCTTGGGCACTCCTAGATATGGCCCAAGGCTAGCCTTGGGCCTGGCAGGGCAGGACCTAAAATAGAATTGGGACCTGGCCGCGGGCAGACTAAGTGCCACGTGGTGCTTGGGCAGCACCACCCCAAGCCCGCACCACAGCAACACGTGTCGCTTGGTCTGCTTCCTCTTGGGTGCACGTGGCGCCACATAGCGCTTGGGCTGCCTATACTTTTAGTGTAATTACAAGTATTGGTATTAAAAATGTTATTATTAGTTTTCTTATTATTCTTTTTTTAGTATAATTAATTTTTAGAGTATTAATAGTAAAAATATTATTGTTTGTTTTGTTTAATTTTTTTTTTGTATAATTAATGTTAAAAGAATTATTATATTTTTTCTTAATATAAAAAAATATTATTGTTTTTTTAGTCTAATTAATATTATTGTATAATTAATCCTATCTGATTTACCATTGTACACAAGGTGCACGTGTTCATTCAAATATTATCCTAACTAATTGATCCATACTGTTGTACGCAAGGTACACATATTCATTCAAACATTATCATAATTACTTTAGATCTATACTAATATACACAAGGTACTCATGTTCATTCAAATATTAATATAATTAATTTGATCCATATCAATGTACGCAATGTACGTTTATTCATTCCAATAATATCATCACTAGTTTGATATATATCAATATGTACACAAGGTACACGTATCTATTCCAATTATATCATAACTAATTGATACATATCAATGCACGCAAGGTACTCATATTCATTCCAGTATTTATTAAAGCAATAAAACAATAAATTTTAAAATTTATCAAGAAGTTTACACAAATTAAAAAGACAACGTGCAATACACCTATATGTTTCCTCAATTGATCGAGTTGCTTCAACTACCACCGACCCTACTCCAAGTATCTCTCCTGAAAATTGACAATATACTATTCACCAATGAACAACTTCTAGTTGGAGTCTCTATTCCCAGTCTCCACCATTCAGCATGAAGAGCTCATCAATATGACCGACATATTCCAAATTGAGCAGGTTAATACTAAAAATTAATTGTGAAATCTTAACGAGATACATAAAGTTTCTGAGTTATTGGACCAAAACAACGATACTCCTTTTTATCTTCACCATAACTCAGAAAAACACAAATAGCAGATCAAGAGGACAACTTACTATGTTTTGCATGAGGACGCAGAACGAAACAATTACAATAAAAAACTCTAAATGAGGAATAATCAAGGACATACTCATATAAATTTTTAAAAGGAGAAAAACCTGAACTATGAGAAGATGGGATTGAATTAATCAAACTTATAGTAGTGAGGATAAGTTTTTCCCAAAACTCACTAGGAATAGAAGCAGACAACAAGAAAGAACGATTAGTTTTGATAATATCCCTACGTTTTCTTTCAACAATACCATTTTGCTCAGAAGTATTTGTACACGAAGTTTGGTGAATGGTTTCATCTAAAGCAAGCAACTTACATAATTTATTAAAGGTGTATTCCCCACCCAAACCACACCTAAAAAAATTTGATAACAACAGAATGTTGAGTTTTGATAAGAGCTCGAAAAGCTGTATATATCTCAAAGAATTCAGAACGATGTTTCATTAAATAAACCTAACAATAACGAGTATGATCATCAATAAAAGAAATATAATATCAAGACCCTCCTTTTGTGGCAACAGGAGAAGATCCCTATACATCAGAATGAATCAAGTCAAATGGGGAAGAAGAAATAGAAATACTTCGATTAAAAGGTAAAGCGGAAAATTTTGCTAGTTTACATCCATTACAATCAGAAATATCACAAGGTTGCAAATTTTTTAAAGCTCCTGTGGATGTCAAAAATCTCAAACGAGAAGACAAAACATGACCTAGACATGAATGCCATAAATAAAAAATAAAAGAGGAATGACTCAAACAAAAAAAAGAAAAATCAACAGTAGTAGTGGTAGCAGCATCAGCAGATGCAACAACAACTGACACTTTTAACTCATCCAAAATATATTGTCCTACAGCCTATCCTAATCAGCTTCTGAGACTACAGATCTTGTACATAATAAAAGGAAGAAGAAAAAATGACTAAATAATCACCAGAATCATATAATTGTCCAACAGAAACAAGACTCAATCTAAGTTTCGGAATAAGATAAACATTAGGAAGAGACAAGTGAAGTGTGACAACAGAACTAACACCTGCTAAGGGCATTGGAGTGCCATCATAGGATGTATTAAAAAAATTATTCTTAGTTTTCTTATTATTCTTTTTTTAGTATAAATAATTTTTAGAGTATTAACCAGATGGCATGCCCACGCGCTGCCGCGAGCTTATAAAACAAATGTACTTGATAGTGTTATAATTGTGAACCAGCGCTAAATAAGTAATAAAAACTAAAGGTATGATGGAGCCAATATTTCATAAGGGGAAAAATAGTTGTATTGGTGATCAAAAACTTAGAGACTGAACAAAATGATTGTTTTCGTCATATTTTTTTAGCTTTTCTGTTGATAAAAAGAAAAAAAAATTACAAAGCTACATTCTCTACCAACTTAATATTAAAAAAAAAAACCAACAAAGATAATTTTGGAAGGAAAAAAAAACCCATGAGAAAAAAAGTTGTAGCAATTGACAATGTTTTGTGAGGAAAACTACAGTGCTTTCTCCAATAAAATTGACAAAGATAATTTTAGAAAAAATCATAAAAATACCATTTAGAGAAATACTGTAGCAATTCACAGTGTTTTGTGAGAAAAGCTACAACGCTTTCCCCATATAATTTAGCTTTATTGTAATTATAATTCTTAACCAACTCAATATTCAAAAAAAAAATCGACAAAATTGTTTTTGGAAAAAATCATATGGGAAAACACTTCAACAATTCACAGTGTTTTAAAGAAAAAAAATTACAAAGCTAAATTCTCAATAAGCTCAATATTAAAAAAATAAAATCAACAAATACAATTTTAGAAAAAAAATAACAAAAAAACAGGGAAAAAAAACCATGTTGGAAACATTGTAGCAATTCACAATGTTTTGTAATGAAAGCTACAGTGCTTCCCCATGTAATTTAGCCTTATTTATAATGACTTGTAATTGTAATTGTAATTCTCAACCAGCTCAATATTAAAAAAATAAAATTGACACAGATAATTTTGAAAAAATCATAAGAAAAAAAAACCATGTTGAGAGACACTCTAGCAATCCATAGTGTTTTGTAAGGAAAGCTACAATGCTTTCTCCATATGATTAAGCTTTATTACAAAGTTAAATTCTAATCAGCTCAATATTAAAAAAATAAAATTGATAAAAATAATTTTGGTAAAAAATATTATAAAAAAAGATAACACAAAAGAAACTGGAAAAAAACCATATGAGAAAAAATACTATTGCAATTCACAGTAATTTACGATGAAAGTTACAGTGTTTTTCTCACATATTGTAACCGTAATTTTTAATCAGCTCAATATAAAAAAATAAAATAAAAAAATTTAATTTCGGAGAAAATTATCAAAAAACAAAACAACAAAAAACCATGCGGAGAAACACTGTAAGCAATCAACAATGTTTTAATGGAAAAAATTACAAAACTAAATTCTCAATCACCTCAATATTAAAAAAATAAAATCAACAAATATAATTATGAAAAATAATAAAATAAAATAGAAAAACCATGTGGAAAAACGCCGTAGCAATTCACAGTATTTTAAAGGAAAAAAATTACAAAGCGAAATTTTTAACCAGCTCAATATTAAAAAAGTAAAATCGACAAAGATAATTTTGAATAAAAAAATAAACCAAAAAAAAAGGGAAAGTTGGAAAAAAAGAAAAGTCATTTTGAAAAAAAATAGAAAAAAAGGGAAATTTGGAAAAAAAAAAAAGATGATGAAAAATAAAAATAAAAAAGTAAGAGGAATGCACTGTGGATTACTATTGTAATCCATGATGCATTGGGTGTGGGTGACCAGTGAATTCCCCACACCCTTTAGCTTATTACTTAATTGTAACTTCTAACCAGATTAATATCAAAAAAATAAAATTGACAAAGATAATTTTAGAAAAAAACAAAAAAAACTATGTGGAAAAAAACACTGTAGTTATCCACATTAATTTGCAAGGAAAGCTACAGTGCTTCCCTCACATATTGTAACTGTATTTTTTAACCAGCTCAATATTAAAAAATAAAATTGAAAAAGATAATTTTAGAGAAAATCATAAAAAAAAAACAAACAAAAAAAACTATATGGAGAAAAACTGTAGCAATCAAAAATGTTTCAAAGAAAAAAATTACAAAACTAAATTCTCAATCAGCTTAATATTGAAAAAATAAAATCTGCAAATATAATTTTAAAAAATAAAAGAATGAAATAGAAAAACCATGTGGAAAAACACCGTAGCAATCCACAGTATTTAAAAAAAACAATTACAAAGCAAAAATTTTAATCAGTTCAATATTAAAAAAATTAAAATTAACAAAGATAATTTTTGAGGAAAAAAACAAAAAAATGAAGAAAGAAAATGAAAAAGTGCAAAAAAGAAAAGAAAAGCACTGTGGATTACAACAGTAATCCACAGTGATTTTGGTGTGGGGGAACAGTGATTCCCGACACCATTTAGAGTATTGTTAATAGTAAAAATATTATACAAATTTAATTATACAAAATTAAAAAGACAACGTCCAATACACCTACATGTTTCCTCAACTAACCGAGTTGTTTCAACTACCACCGACCCTACAAAAATTATTGTTTGTTTTGTTGATTTTTTCAGTATAATTAATATTAAAAGAATTATTATATTTTTTCTTAATATATTTTTTTCGTATGATTGATAGTATTGGTGTTAAAAATATTATTATTTTTTTAGTTTAATTAATAGTGTTGATCTCAAAACAATTATTATTTGTTCTCTTAATATTATTTTTTTGGTATAATTAATAATAAAATTATTATAATATTTTTTCTTAATATATTTTTTTAGTATAATTAATAGTATTAATATAAAAAATATTATTACTTTTTGGAGTTATAAATAATATTATTTTTATAATAATTAATAATATTAATACTAAAAATATTGTGATTTGTATTATAAATATTATTACTTTCAGTAAAATTTATAAGAGTATATCTTATTGTAATTAAAATTATTAATAAAATAATTGATGAATTTGAAAGAAAATGTTATATCATTACACTTAATTTTACATTTACTTTTGTTTACAAATTACATAGAAATTATTAGTTGCAGGACCCAAAAATAAAATTGGGTCCTGCCATGTACACAACCCAAATAACATTGGGTCCTGCACGGCCTGGCTCAAGGCTAGACTTAAGCCAGGTTGGGCAGGATCCAAAATAATCTTGAGCAGGGCCCAAATATGCTTGGGACCTAGCCTAGCAGGACCAAAAAAAGCTAGGGTCTTACTCCCAATTAGGTGACACAAAAGTAATAAGAAAACTCAAAAACATGTAGGAATAGAGGACGAAGGGGACACAGAAGTAACACTACAAGACCTCACAGTTTTACTGACAGAACAATCCGTTGGTATGAGATTCAGACTTCACTGGTAAACTTTTACCGAAGAAATCACCGACGAAAAGCGTTCGTCAGCATGTCTTTCATCGGTAATCCCACATTCCATCGCTAAGTCTGTCGGGGGGAAAAATTATTGATGGTTTCACAGACGGAAAATGCACGCAAAAAAATATTCCCACTATAAATATACCGACGGATATATTCCATCGATAATAGTGGCATTTCTAGTAAATATTTTTCAACTCTTGGTAAAATGCCGACAGACTCTATCTGTTTGTGAATACGTCGATGATTGTAGCATTTCCAGTAAATATTTTTCAACTCTTGATAAAATACCGACAGACGTTATCCGTCTATGAAAGCGTCAGTGATTGTGTCATTTTTAGTGAATATTTCTAAACTTTCTATAAAATGCCAACAACTACATTCTGTCTGTAAATCCATCAATGGGGTTTTTTAAAAAAATATTTAGAATAAATAATATAAAATTATATAAATTAATAGTAAAAAAACCAATTATGCAAAAAAAAATTTATCAAACATCAAAAATAAAAAATAAAGTTAAATAATATTCATTACAAATTGAATGTGTTTCCAAAAAAATATTAAATTAGAACAATGGCGGAGCTGGAGGAGGAGGAGGCTGGTTGTTCCCGTGATCATACAGCCAAAAAGAGGGCGCACATGTATCACCACTCTGTGATGTCATGTTCATGACCATTTGGCAAAGTTTTTCATAATTCGTCGAGAGTTGCTTGTATTTTCGGTGAGATGAGCCGTGTGTTGTTCATAACTCGCCGATAGTTGCTCGTATTTTTTGGTGAGATGAGCTGTGTGTTGCTGCAAGGCCTCGAACTTCTTAGATCGGGTGCTCGATATTGATTGGGAGCTCCCAATGGTAGAGACACTACAGGCCGCCCGCAAGTTCTCGGCCATAGTGTTGGAGAGCCCGTACACCTAATTTTTATCGGGTCCACCGGACGATCCTACCTCTATCCATAAATCTGGATGGGTTGAAGGATCATCCTCATATCCCTCCCTCAATCGGCTATTATAGGTCTCCTGAAAATGAAAACAGAAATCATCATATTTAATTACTTAAGAAATAAAATGGTTGAACGAACATACCACAAAATATTGAGCGTGGTTGTCAACGAACTGTTGCACCCCCTTTTGGCGGTCTTCACTCTGCACGTGCATCTATACAAACAGCTTCATTGGGCTCGGCTCACGTCCAAGAAACGTTGCCTATAAAAAAAATTAATAAAGTAACAACAAATAAATTAATGATATATTTCATTTAAATTAATCTTACAATTCGTTTTGCATGTGCAGCAAACGGAACGGAGCCGCCGGTGTGCGTTGTCACCGAACCATGAATTTACCGATTCCGGTTGCTAGTACTGGACTGTGAGTGTTGTGTGAACCGCTCAGACGTCACTGCTCAATATATTGCAACCATATATCTCCCAGGATGTATAGCGGTTTGAAATCCCTCCAAACCGCCACGTCATTCCACCCTTGGAAACCATTATCTCTCGCATTTTTTTTTCTTTTTTTGTGCTTCATACCAAAAATCACGCAACCTACTTCCTTAGTGACAAATTAGATTTTAAAACATAAATTTTTTTTTTTAATATCGTATTGATTTTGATGTTATCTAGTTGGACATGATTTTCCAACACCCTCCTCACAACATTGTCAAGCGCGCAGTCCAATCGAATTTGTGTTGTGTATAAATAATTTAGTAAAAATAAAAATAATAATTTATTTACAATTATAATAATAGTTTATTAAAAATAAGTTGGAAATTAGAAATTAACATCAACCTCAAATTTATCAAACCATGCCTCGATATAAGGTATCCATTCAAGATATCTAGAAACCTGACTCCATTGAAATAATAGAATCTCCATCGATGATTTAAACGCTGATAATATTACTCGGACGGCCTTAATGTTTGTGAACCTGAAAATAAATTAAATTAATGAAATATTGATTAGTTGTTCATAAATTATGTTATAATTAAAAAAAACTAAAACCAAAACAAACTTGCATTGAAAGGTCGTTCTTCCAATGTGCCTCGTACTTACGGGTGAATTGATTCCGCTATGAAGGCACACCGCCTCTGCGCTATGAAACCGGGCTGGAAGAGGCAGCATCGCGAGTTGGCGCAGGTGCCTTTTCTTGAATGGCACATAAAGACATGTCATCCTTGCTGCTAGAAGAACTAGCTGCGACCATATGTTCTACACATCTACATAATTTTATACGAATAATTACATAATTAAATTCGATTGTTAAAAAAAAATCAGCAGCACCTCCCATATACTGGAGATTACTCAAAATTTTCAAACCCGCAAATATTGACAATAACCACAACCAAGTCACCCCATTCAAAAATCTTATATATAACCAAACATCTATACAAATAACAATTAAAATTAATGGAAATAATTAAACACATATCATACAAGAATAGAGCAAAATTGAGATAAAATAATTAAATTTATTCCTAAATATTCAATTTCTAATAACAAGGTAAATTCAAGAATAACAATTAAAATTCCACAAAGTATCCGATTATTATGGCAAAAATAACAATAAAATATATTAAACAAATTAAAAAAAAAACTATAAACTTTAGGAATGAAAAATGCTTACCTGAATAATGTGTTTATTTCAAGACCTTATCTACATTATAAAAAACCACCAAAACAAAAACCGCAACAAAAATAAAAATAGCTAAAACAAAGAAAATATATAAAAAAATCATTAAGCATATTAAATGAAAATACATACCTTTTAATTTGTTTAAGATATAACTAGAGATTACAAACAAGAGATTTGAAGCAAATGAGAGGGGAAAAAACAGAAAGGGAGCTGTCAAACAAATGAGAGGGAAAATGAACTAAAGGAGCGGTCACAAGGATTTATAGTGCATTTTTCCCGACTGATATTTAAATAATATTAATTTTAATTTATTTCGTTGGTGATATTTCGAAACTTCGTCGGTAAATTTTGAATTTCGCACCAGAATTTTTTAATTACCCTCCATATTTTTCGCAGTCCGTCGGTAATTCAATTGGCAACTACACGCGGTCAGAGATGCATTAATACCCACCCTTTGGAATTCGCAATGTCCATCGATGATTTTGTCAGTAATTGTGAACTGCTAAAACATGCCGATGGACTGTATTTGTTAGTATCAACGTCGGTGATTGTGGCATTTTATCGGTAAATGAGACTAGTAGTTGTGCATTTTTCTCTAATACAAAGCTTACTCTTGGTTTTGCGACCCATGACCCATCACAAACCAACTCTATATTTTTACAGTTACAGAACAAAGGTATATCCTAAATTTTGAGAAGACAAGTTTTGTTTATCTTTACAAAACTTATTATGCAAAATCTTTACTCCATAAGCATTCTAAAGAGGGGGCAACTATCATAACCCATTTTAGGGTTATTCCCTAATTCAAATATTTTATCTCTTCAAAAAAATAAAATACAAAAAAAATAAAAAATATTATAAAAAAATATATAACGGTGAAAAAAGGAAGCCAAAACGCTCAAAACATTGTTAAAAATTGGTTGAGGAGGTTCAAAAATACAAAAATTAAAATTTGACAATATTTTTTTGACTGATGAGAGCCCTGTTGACAAAGAAAATGCAATTTAAGGAAGAAAAGTCCAAAATCAGATGTTTATGGACTCATTTAAATTTTATTGAAGGTTTAATTGAATTTATGGAAGTTTTTATTGTAAGAAAAATTGATTTTGGAGTTAATTTGGGCTTTAATTGGAAGAAATTAAAGTTCTGTGGTCAAATTATAATTTTTGAGAGTTAATTTAGTCAAATCAACGGCTTAATTGCATAAATATTGAAGTTTGATGGCCAATTAGGGACTTAATTGAAGAAATCTGAAACCAATGATCAAACTAGAAAAGGCGCGTAAATAAAGGGGATGTAATTAAAACCAGATCAGGGGCCAAATTGAAGAAATCAGAAGTTTAATGCTCACTTGAGGGTCAAATTGCATAAATTCAAGACCAAAGACCGAAGTGAAAAAGGCGGCCAACTTCAGGGCTGCTTTTTGATTTTTGGAAGGGATGCAATTGCATTGATTTTTAAATCAAAATTGCAATTTAGGACTTGATTGAACAAATCACAAATCGAGGACTGATTTGTATTTTAACATAAGTCTGGCGTCGTTTTCATTTAAATGAAACGGCGCGTTTTGCCCAAAACGGCGTCGTTTCATTCATCTAAAAAAAAAGAAGCAAAAACGATGTCGTTTTGAACGGCACCATGTCTTCTTCTTCCCTTGGACGCGCAAAGAATAGGGGAAGAAGAAGAGTTTTCTCCCCTATTTCTCGTCGCCTTCTCTTCCCCCGAGGACTCAAAAAGATGCCGATACAACACACTTGCTTACCACGTGGTGGAAGAATGGAGGGAACATACCCCTTGGGCGGTTCAGGGCGGCAGCACAGTGGTCACCTCGGCCTCTCTCTCCCCTCTGTTTTTTCCTATAAATACAAAGGGAGAGAGCACACAAAGAGAGTAAGAGAAGAGATGGGGAAGACCGAAAGAGAGAGCAGAAGAGATAGAGGAAGAAAGGCAGAAACCAGAAGAAAAAAGAAAAAAAAAACAGAGCAGAAAAAGGAAAAAATAGAGGAGGGAGAAGAAGAAGAAGGAGCAGCACCGCTGGCCACCGCAGCCCTCAGCCACCACTAGCAGTGCTGTTGCAACCACTACCGCCAGCAGCACCACCTTGACGCCACCACAGGTTAGTCTTCTCTTCTTCCTTCTTCTCCTTCGCTGTCAGCCTCCACTGTTCACGTAGCATGTGAATAGAAGAGACCACTATTCATTGTTGGGCCAATTTTGGCCCAGCCAAAATGGTGGGGCCCAGCACAAATAGCTGGGCCCGACCCGGAAAAAAAAAGAGAAAAAATTTAAAATATTCTTTTTTTAAATTGTAATTTTTTTGTGTATTTTTCTACTAAATTTTGCTTAATATCGGTCAGTATTTTACTTCATAAAAATACAAATCCGGTATTAAAATACCCGGTTTTTGTCAAAAACTTCCAAAATACAAAAAAAATTGAAAAAAAGAAAAAAAGTATTTTTGTCCATACAACCAAGTGTCTCAAAGCTAAAAAATCATATTGTGTTTTTCATACACCAAAAAATAATGTTTTAGCATGCATTTTGGCTTTAATAACTAGTTTATTAAAGTCAAGAGAACATTGGCCAAAATTTCAAAAAAAAAACAAAAATTTTATTTTGTTTGTCTTTTCATATCTGGGGTACGATATTACACGTAATACACATTCCAGATATTAAGTTCTTTTTTTCGAACACTAGAACGGTTAGGTTTTACCTCATTAAAATAAGAACCTCCTTATAGAGAGGGGGCATTTCTTAAATCTTAAACAGACAGAACCAACCATTAGAAACCACAACCAAACCTTAGATTTTATCAGATATTAAAACAATGTAGCCTACCTTAGGTACGGCGTATTTGGGTTGCTAATACCTTCCCTTTACGCAACCAGTCTTCGTACCCAATCTCTGAGACCAGTTAGGGTTCCTAGTGACCAGAATACTAGGTGGCGACTCCCAGTTCATATTTTACTTATAAGAGACAAGAATTCCTTGTCTCTCCATACTTGCAAGGGATACCATTACATTTTTCCTTAAAGGTGGATGGTCGCCGCGACGCCACACACGTGCGACAGAATGGCGACTCCACTGGGATCTTGTGGACTAAGTTTTGTTTTGTCTGATTGCATACCAACACAGGCAATCCTTCATGAACCCTTTGTGTAGAAGATGCGTCATTACAACATCTGAATGCAAATACTTTTTATTTTGACGCTTCCTGCATGGACACCTAATACCGCCTCCAGTAAAATTTCTGGGAATAGATGTTGTAAAATTAATAAAACCCTGAACCCTGTTACAATAATTCATCCTTCGCAATCCTTGAGGTGAATCTCGATACATCCATTAATGATCTTCCACGACTTCTATCAAATCTCTATAAAATTATGATGAAAACATGTATTAATTAACTATGTTAGGTAAATAAATTTGCAAAAATATTGGTTTATCTCGAGATTATCCAACAAGCTAATTACAACTTCTCATAAATATTCAATATAAATTATCAACGTCCATATAAATTCATACATATAAATTTATGGAAATTACAACTCCGCAATAACATTAATTATTTCACCACAACACATGTAATTTGGTAATTCAATAAAGTTTCAACAATTTATAAATAAATATAATTTTACAAAATCTAAAACAAAACATAACAAGTAAAAAATTGTACATTCATACTACAAGTTTGTTTGAGAAATAACAATAAAACATGGACATACACTAACAAAATATGTATACTAAAAAAACAATAAAATTGACATTTAAAATTTAAATTTAAATGTTAAAATTAAAAAAAGATAGATTTACTTACAGAAAATGATAAAATCCATAATAAATCAAAACATGAATGTTGTGACAACAAAACTTAAAGAAATATGACTTGTGTTGAGAAGAAGGGCATTTTTTTTTTTGGTGGTTGTTTGCAATTTAGGAGGGGAAAGTTGGGATGGGGAAGAAGAAAGAGAAATAGGGGAGGAGAGGGTCGGCAAAGTGGTGATATATTCACATTTGCCAATGGAATCACCGACATAATCATTATGTCGGTGATTCCATCGGCAATTCTGACAGTGACTTGATCACATCACTGTACAGAGATCCCGGTTTGAATCCCTCGGTGATTCTGTCGATACAATCGCCCGCAAAAACGTCCACGTCAGCGAACCATCTTTTTTTTTAAATTCTCATGAATATGCCGTTTATAATTCCATCGGTATGTACCGATCGCAGTATTTCATCGGTATATACTGACTGAATTACAAATGGAATAGTAGTCATCAGTAATTATCACCAGAATTTACTGACAGAATTATTTAGTCGATAATTCCGTTGGTTTTAGGTGAATTTCTGGTAGTGTAAAAGATAAAGAATCTGGAGACATATGATGTGAAGCACCAGAATATAAGACCCCTTCAGAATGTGACATACCTGAGGAACTATGAGGCACCTATGGAAGAAGAAGCGGACATTGCTTGTGGTTGTAAGGAGAGAAACTTCTGAAATTGCTCAGTCAGAGTACTAGGATCGGTGATAGGGCCTGATGAAACTACTGCAGCAGTATTGTGGTGTGGTGATTTATAACTCTGAGGTGGTTTATGAGCATTAGATTGTGACTGGCTATGAGACTTCCAAGCTTGATTCTGTTATCTCAACTTAGGACACTAAATCTTTCAATGACCTTTCTGCTTACAGAAACTGCACTCATCGAAGGCAACCCTTGTGTAAGGCTTATTCTGATGATTAGAGAATGACTTGGAGGGTACTACTAGTAAAGATGGATTTGAAGCAAAAAGAATTCACTTTTCAGAATAAGAATGGAGACATATTTCTTCAACCAATAACTCACTGACAATAGAGTCAACAGAAAGCAGTGGAGAACGATGTAGAATTGAACCTTTGAGCCTTTCAAAATCACTGCAAAGTGCTGTTAAAAACTGTACAAATCATTATTGTTCCCTACGATCAATATAGGCATTACATGCCTTTAATTCTATCGATTTTGTAAGAGCCAATTGATCCCAAAGATCTGTCATTACAGAATGGAACTTATGAATACTCATATTCTTTTGGTGAAGAGCTCGTATGTCATTCTTTAACTAATACGGCTTTGTAAAATTAGATTGCGAGAATAACCTTTACAGATGATCCCAAACCTCCTTTGTTTTCTCATACTTCACCAACTACGTACTTATGGAATGCTCAACAGAATTGCTAATTCAAGTAATAATATTTGCATTGTTAGCTTCTCATGCATTTATCAAAGCAACATACCCTTCCTCAATATTCTTAGGTACCACATAGATTCCACTGACATCTCCCCACATCTTTTTTCCCTTAAGGAAATTTCGCATTACATAACTCCAATACGAATAGTTCTTCTCATCTAACCTCACACTCACAGACTGAAGCGAATCATCTCTTTCAGTAACCATAATCAACAATCACAAAGAACCAGAATGCAAATGCAGTGAAAAACAAAATACCAAATTGTAGAAACTGAACAGATATCGTAGAAACTAGAAAAATATCTTCTCGAAGTTATACGATTACTCTAAAAACAAAAAATTACAGAAACAGAACGCAAATACTAAGTCGCGGAAACTGAAGAGAGGGCGAAATACCAGATTTGCAAAGACTAAAGGGAAAACAAAATATCACTTCAAAAAAAATTAACAAAAACAAAAATACGAACATGAAAGAGAAAGAAGCTAAGGTTTTTATTAATCATAATATTCTGAAGTGTTCATTTAACCTAAATACAAAGAGATTATATATAGGCTAAGCTAAAAATAATATTCTACCTTTAATAAATAAAATAAGATAAATATATATTTCTTAACAAGTTGGATATGATCAATAACTAAGAGAAAGCATTAATAAATTTGTATCTGAAAATGATACTGCTTATTATCAATTTGAATCACACAACTTCTTGAAAGAAATGACAATCCAAACAGTACAACAGTGCATATATATGGCAAACCAATCCACACTGTTAATGGGGAAAACAAAAGGAAGAAGAAGAAAAAAAAAACAGTTCTCAAGTGTATGATCAAGTTTTAAGGGTGTTATAGGGTGGCGTTTGAGCAGCTGCAGTTGCCGAAACCTGGTTTCTCTTTTGTTTCTGCTAAGTAAGCTTGTATGGCACTTAGTGCAATGCCATAAATAAAAGAGTACTTGACCACTGCTGTAGAAATAGGATCCTTATATTGAAGGATCCATCTCTTGACACTGCTTCTATAATGCGATTCGACAGAACATTTGACCTCCATATAAGCAGAAGGGTTAGGCGCCAGATTGGTTGTTATCTCTTTGAAGATTTGTGCTATCTGATCGTCACTTCCTATAGTGGTGCGGAGTATTCCCTTTGATCGCAGCTCCTTCACATCTTCAGGTTTATCAATCAGTGAACGCATAAGGCATACATACGAAGTGCACCAACCATCATACCAACCAGCGCATGTTTCATAGGCTGCCAAGTTCAGAAGCAAGGACTTGGTTTCTTCCTCTATGCTTAGTGGAGGAATGTGGAGTGCTCCACCGAGCAAAGTTTTTTTGAACTTGACATCGGTGAAAACACTGGTGTTGCTTGGCATAAAAGAAATTCCAACGTTCTTAAGCTCGTTGACAGAATAATACCGGTTCCAGCTTGTGATCTCCCGGTACCTTCTTCTCTCTCGTTCAGGTTGTCCTTCGCCGTCAACGAACGTGAAATAAAATAAATCGAGAAGATGATCGTACAAATCTAAACGATAGTTAGTATCCTTGGATCTTGGGGATTTGGAACTTAATTTTAACGATCTTGGCAATTCTGAAAAAAAATGGGATATTTTTTCCCAGCACAACTCTCTATGAGGGGGTATTTCATGAATGTCTTTGAAGAAATTTTCAAGTATATTGCTCCAATTTTGATCTTTATTTTCCGGACTCGAACTCTGGAAAAAATGCAATAAAATTGTTTAGTTCAATTTTTTATGCGAGTACAATAGACGATGCATGCAAGTTAATAATGAGCAGAATAATATAAATAATTTAATAAAAACTAATAAATTTAGAATGCTCCTAAACTAACACAAAAGAACTAAAATAGATGGCAGAAAGAAGATAGGTTTTACTTGTTTGGACGAAGAAGTATCCTCCACGGCAATGTGATCCCCGTTCCTTTTATATAACCTGAGTTCATCAACAATTATAATTTTAATGCTAAGATTAGAACTTCAACAAAAGTAAAAATTCTAGTTCATGTTCATGCTAAATCACATCTAGTTACATTAAACATTAGCATACTTGTAACCAACAACCTCATCAATGGGATAAGAACCCGAAAGGGGAGTTGGTTCTCTAGTAAGAACAAGTCCCTTCTAACCGAAGCAACTTCTTCCTTCCTCAGGTTCTGTTGCTTAAGATTGGTGGAGACAACCTGGAGAATGAAATAGCCATCAAGAAACATCATCTGGGTGAATTTCTCATCGTTGAACTGACGTGTTGACTCCTCGGCATAGCATTCCCTTGCATCGCTGACCAATTCTTTGACCTTGCTATACATTTCTTCAGCAGCCAATCTACTATCTTTGACAAACTGGCCGGCCATTTCAGCCTTGAGCTTCTCCATTTCCTTGAGTTCTTGTTTCCCATGGTGATAGGGACCGATGGAGACAACCAGTGGCTCATAGCAATCCGTGTTCTCTTTCATTTTACGAAACTCTGATGGAACTCTTGGAACCTCTAGCTCATTCACTTGGTTGGAATTTTCGGCCCTACTTTCGGTCATCAAGGACTGCAGCCACGCATCAGTACTGCAGCTTGTACTATGCGAAGGACTATGTGAAGGGCCCTCAATATTTAGTGCTAAAGACATTGTTAGTACTTAGTACGTATACACGCTAATGATAAACCTCTTCTAGATAATACACATCAACACAAGTATAGGATCTGTTAGCTAGAACTAATTTATAGTAATTTATGTTGCGCGTACTGGATCGAAAACAAATATGAAAACACAAATTATTAGATTTACATGGATTTTCAAAACAGGTACGTGGAGTAGATTATATATTATTTAAGTAATGATATAAATACTCAATTCAACCCCAGTACAATCCTAAAAACCTTATATTTTACTTTTACACTCAATATTTCTTTCAAATTTGCTATTTTTCACTCTCACAGTTGCATTGTTTCCCTCTATGCTTTTGTTCTTTTTTTGCCTTTATTTATAGAAGAAATGGTAGCCTTGCCAGCCTCATCAATGCTACTTTTAATAACCAACAAATACCAAACAACCACTAACCATCATAATAAATGTAGCTGATTTTAGTACATTTGTTATAAGTGTTGATGGTTGAATATTTCTGACATAAATTTGCTACAATTTATGCCAAATTGACTGATCGATCTAGCTTGAAAGTGAAGTAGCTTTTAGCTTGGAACATGGTATTTTAGCTTTTAGCTCGATTCCTTTGAGCCTATTTGAATTCTCGTTGGACAGCATTGTGCTGCACAATGATTCGGTTGTTTTGGTCTGTTCATCGTGCCTTGAAACAAAACAATCAAGTTATTGTGTTGAGAATAAATTTATTATTGTGATATTTGAATTAAAATGACTATAGATTAAGCATGTAAACTTGTTATAAGATTTTTAATAGATAAATTAGTTTTTAAAAAAATGGGATTATCTTTTAAATTTTAAATGTCATATAGTGATTTAATAAAATTTCTATACTTGTATTTAATTTGATTCAAAATACTATAAACATTAAATTATATGCTTATATAGTTCATATCATGAATAACATATGACTAGATAAAATATTATTCTTTATTCATAACAATTGTTCATATTTTGTAAATATATACGATAAAAAAACACAAATTTATTTAAACTTATTGAATAAAATCAGAGAAATTAAAAACAAGAAAATCATGACCTCTCGTCGTCTCCCAAAAATATATGACTATTTTTTTTCTTAACTTTTTATACGAGGCAGATGAGAGGTCATGTGCTCTTTTTTCTTTTTTTCTTTTTTTGAGAAGAGAGAGAGAGAGAGAGAGAGAGAGAGAGAGAGAGAGAGAGGTTGTATGTCTCCTCATAATTAATGAAATCCTCTCCCGTCTTTCTTATTATAAAAAAATGTTAACCATTGAACTAATATGAAGTTGTTGATCAAAAAATTAAAAATATATATTAATTTAATATATTGTTTATATGATTCATTAGGTTTATACACTACAATATTTAATAGTTTTATTGACAGACACTTTCTATCGGTGTAAGATTATCACTCTATCGGTAAAAAATTTATAGACTAATTCACCAACGGAATACATCCGTTAGAATAACGTTCGTCGGTAAAAAAAAACCGATGGTTTTACAGACATAAAATGTGCTCTAAAAAAAACATTCCTGCTAGAAACATACCGATGGAATTATTCCGTTTGTATTGCCATTGGGAAATCACCGACAGAATAACAACGTCAAGGATTGTGTCATATGCAATAAATATTTTATAACTCTCTGTAAAATACCAACGAACTAATTCCGTCTATATCGATGTCAGTGGCTGTGGCATATACAGTAAATATTTTGCAACTCTCTGCAATATACCGATGAAAAAATTTCGTTAATCAAAAAAATTAAACTAGAACAATGGCGGAGCTAGAGGAGGAGGAGGAGGAGGCTAGTCGTTCTTGAGACCATACGGCAAAAAAAAGTGCACACATACCACTCATTTGTGATCTCATGTCCATGACGAGCTAGTGAAGTTGTTCATAATCCGACGAGAGTTGCTGATATTGTTATTTCAAGGCCACGATCACCTCAGACTGGGTGCTCGATACTGATTGGGAGCTTCCAACAATTAAGACACTACTGGCCACCAGCAAGTTCTTAGTCGTAGTGTTGGAGAGTCCGTACACCTGGATTTTATCGAGTCCACCAGACGATCTTACCTCCATCCACAAATCCGGATCAAAATTCAGGTGGGTCGAAGGATCGTCCTTGTATCTCTCCCTCAACCGGCTATTATATGTCTCATGAAAATTAAAAAAGAAATCATCATAATCAATTCAAGAAAATAATAACTTACAAAATAAAACGGTTGAACGAACATACTACGAAGTGTTGAGCACGATTGTCGACGAACTGTTGCACCTCCCTTTAGTGGTCTTCACTCCGCACATGCGTCTCCACAAACAGCTCCATTAGGCTCGACTCACGTCCAAGAGACGTAGCTTGTAAGATAAAAAAAAAATGTTGCAAGTTAAATATATTTATAAATAATAACAAATTAATTAATGATATATTTCATTAAAATAAATCTTACCATCCGTTTTGAATATGCAGTGAACGGAACGGAGCCACCAGTATGCGTGGTCACTGAACCATGAATTTGTTGGTTCCGGTTGTCGGCATCGAACTGTGAGCATCATGTGAACCGCTCAGACGTCATGTGCTGGATATATTGCGGCCATATATCCTTCGGGATGTATGGCGGCCTGAAATCCCTCCAAACTGCCACGTCATTCCAGCCTGCTTGTAGATCGTTATCTCTAGCATATGTTTTGGTTTTTTTCTGCATTTCATACCAAAAATCACGCAACCTACTTTCATAATGACAAATTAGATTTTAAAACATAATTTTTTAAAAAATTTTATTGTATTGTTTTCAATGTTACCTAGTTGCCAAGTGATTCTCCCACACCCTCCTCGCAACATTGTCATGCACGCTATCCTACTCGAATTTATGTTGTGTATAAATAATTTATTAAAAATAAATAAAATTAGAAGTTATCACACTCAAATCTTTGAAAACCATGCATCGATATAAAGTCTCCAATTAGAATGTCTGGAAACCTGACTCCATTGAAATAATGGAATCTCCATCGACGATTTAAACGCCGATGTTATTACTCAGGCGGCCTCAATGAACCTAAAAATAAATAAAATTGATGAAATATTAATTAATTGTTCACAAATTATGTTATAAGTAAAAAAAACTAAAACCAAAACAAACTTACATTGAAAGGTCGTCCTTCCAATGTGCCTCGTACTTGCGGGTGAATTGACCACACTATGAAGGCACACCGCTTCTGCGTTATGAAACCGTGTTGGAAGAGGCAGAATCGTGAGTCAGTGCAGGTGTCTCTTCTTGATCGACACCTAAGAACAAGTCATCCTTGCTGCAAGAAGAACTAGCTGCAACCATATGCTCACAACGTGCTGTTGATTTCATTCTACATACGCATCTACACAAAGTAAACAAATAATTACGTAATCAAATTCAATTATTGAAGACTGACCAAATTTTTCACACCCGTAAATATTGACAACATATATGCCACAAACCAATTCATTTTATTTTATTTATATTGGAAATTTTATATTTTTCAATTTCATCTCATTTTCAAAATGATAATCATAATTGTCACATCCATCCAGACTATATAATTTAATTCAATTTAAAGCTCAGTTTATTAAATTATCTAATTAACATGAGTCTAACATTTTTATCCAAAAAAATAATTTTTTTAATTTTGCTTTTATCAAACCAACAGTAATTGAACTCAGGTCAACAATAATTTAAAATGAAACCAACTTAAATCAAACTTTAAATTATTATATTATTATATCAATTGATCATATCGAGTCGGATTTAATATCTATAAATAAATTTAATATCCAAGAAAAGTTAATGATTTCTGGTCTTTATTAAGAAGTAATTAGTTGTTTGAACTTTAATCTGTTCTCTCTGCCCTTAATTTATAACTTTTGATAGAATATTGGATAAAGAACAAGCTGTGTTCTTCTTTCTCTTCTTTTTCTAGCTAATAAAAGTTATCCAATCATTTAAGGTTACGTACAATCCTAACACTCCAACTATTTATATTTATATAAAAGTTCTAAAAACTAATCTAATTAAAGAAACCAATTAAACCAAGTAGAGAAACTAATTAAAATCTAAAATTAACATGTTTACAACAACAATTTACATGTCTAATTTTGAGAGATCTGGTGCATGATTTCTAGACCTACAAAATGCTTCCTACCAGTAACCTTGATTTTTAGAAACATTTGATATGACAGTCAAATTTTCTGTTATCATGATTTTCATAATATTTCATATTTGATGCATTCAGATTTCCTTGCAAATTTCTTTCCAGACTTGGTCATGTATATTTCATCCATAAACATGTTTGCAGTACATTACACATTAATTGATTTATCGTAAATGTGATTGTATTTTATAATTGTGATTGATGTTATTATGATTTTATTTTATTTTTTGTTTTATTTTTTTTTGTGAGGAGAGTTGAAGTAAGGTGGCGAAAGCTACTAATTCCCATTAACCCATTTAAAAATTCAGACCACAAAATGATTTTTTTTCGTTTGTATTCATTTTGGTCTTTTATTGAAAATTTTACTTTAGTCTTTCTATTTTATTTTTCTTACAAATACATCCTTATGTGAATTTTCTTTCCATCTATTTTAAAATAAATATAATTTAGTATTTAAATTTAAAAAAGTCAATTAAATCCCTATGTGTCAAATCATAAGCTTGGTAAAAATAAGACAGGCAATTTAAATGGAGTGATAGAATATGGTTTAAGGGGGTTGAAATAAGTATAGTCGTATAGAGATTAAATTTTATATTTCTTACAATATCATACTATACAAATCTATTGTCTAAATTCCCCTTTTATTTTCCTAAATATTTTAACCTAAACAAATCGAGATAAAAATATAATTATTAAACATAAAGACGTAGAAGAAAAAAAATCTCTATGATATTATATGAGACCAAAAAAACATTAAGAAATAATATATTATTATAATTAAAAAAAAAAAACTACATCAAAGTAAAGACACTTCAATTAATTATCTCAAAGAACAATTTAATATTCACAAAATCAAATCTATCAATTTAACATCAAGGGAGCAGATCTTGGTTCACTAACATTAGATAGACGAAGTTAACTTTTGAATTTTATATTTTTATGTTTTAAAAGTGTTTTTAATTAAAGTAATTTGTTAATTAAAGGATAGAAATTTCTTTTCACCCTTTCAGAATCAACCAGACAATTCAAGTGATTTGTTAATTATGAGTTACATGTAGAAAGCAAAGGTCCAAAATTTACCTTATATCGTAAAAATGGTACCTAAGAAAGGCATAATAAATCTACGCTATTAGGTTCTATCCACCCACCAAACAAAAAAAAAATTGATATCATTAACTTCACTGTAATATAATTATTAAAATATCATTTTTATTGTTATCGGTACAATTATTATCAAAATATCACCATCATTAATATTATCATTATTAAAATATCATCTTTATTACCATCATCATAATCATCATTTAAAAATCATCATTATTAAAGAAATGTTTAAAAATATAATAATGATTGTGATGCAAAGTGTTTTTCACTTGTAAATATATTAAAATATTATTTTTATTTTAAAAAAAAATTATTTTTGATATAATATTTCAAAATGATTTGAAAATATATAAAAAATTAATACTAAACAAAAAAAATTAATTTTTTAAAAAACATTGTTTCATCGCGTTATCAAACAATGTTGTAGTATACAGACCACAGCCACCATTTTCATCTAACTCTTTAACAACCATCACTTTCTTTAACATATCATTATTATAATTAACTTCACAAATACTATCATTATTATATTTATATCCTTTGCAAATATATTATTATTATTATTATTATTGCCATGCATGTTCTGGAATATTTGATTTTCTAAAAATAGAAAACAGTAAATGGTAACAAACAGACTATTAATTTTTTTTTCCTTTTTGTTTTAGATTATTAATTCCAAAATTAATTATGAAATTTAAAACATGATTTGTCATGTCATGTTTTGAAATGCATAGTTCATAAAATCCGAACTATTTGAACATCCAACAATTGATTTTATGGAGTTGTTTAGTAAGCGTGGGCGTGGCTCACCTCTAACAATATAATAAATTCAGTCCATTTTCTTAAATTTTTTTCAATTTGATCCCTACAATAGTGAAAACTAGAAGCTTATTCCATTTCTTGCCCTTGAAAAGCATCTTGCCCTGTATTCTTCTGTCTATCTCTATGGTGAAGCTATGTTAGTTTGACCATTTGTCATCAATTGACCAACGATTAACCAATAGGATGATGACAAGCAACATCTTAATAATTATTTGAGAAACAAATCAATTAGTGATATTCTTAATAAAATAAAAAATAAGA
>Ga0325403_1000817_pt1 | contig 23978 bp, 9 predicted proteins | sample PopdelMetagenome_19_FD_205665 | JGI IMG/M metagenome (GOLD analysis project Ga0325403, IMG submission 205665) | Populus deltoides microbial communities from Bellville, Georgia, United States - Xylem-PdKOR-R4 | ecosystem: Host-associated > Plants > Phyllosphere > Stem > Wood/Secondary xylem... | reverse complement strand
ATAATAACTTTTACAAAAAACCAAGAAAAAAACTAGAAAAAAAATGAACCAAATTAAAAAACATAATACCTTCAATTTGGATTGAAATATGAAATTAAAAACCAACAAAACTTTAACAGAAAAGTCAAGGAACAAAATTAGAAATCAAAAGAATAAGAACCAAATTGAAAAATATATAATATTTGGTAAATTGAGATTGAATGATAAAATTGAAAACATATAAAACTTACACAAAAAAAAAACAAGAAAAAAAATTATAAACCAAAAGAATAAAGACTGAAGTTGAAATATCAACAATAAAGAGGATTAGGTTATAATTTTCAGGGTGCGGGGGAAGAAGTAAAAAAATAAGCCCATCGATAACAAACCAGACCATGAACATTGACAAAAGTCAAATCTTAAGGAAAAGGACACAACATGGTGTCATAGAAGCGCTTGTCCTTTTTTATTTTTATATCTAACTAAATATCAAATTGCTCATAGGTTGATATGGTAATAACAAAAAAAAAAACTATTGTAAAAAGTAAAAAAATATCATTTAACTCTAGTTTTATTTTTTTTTCTTTTAAGATTATTTGCTGGTTTTACTGTGCTTTTTAATTATTTATTATTTTTATATTTGATCAAATACTAAATTGCACCTCAGATGAAATTATAATAATAAAAATATCTTTGTGAAAATACAAAAAATGCTCCTTGATGCTAGTTTTATTTTTTATTTTTTTTTTACTTTCAATGATATTTTGGTTGTTTTACTATACAATTAAGATATAACAAAATTTATCTATTATTGGTCAATTTAACAATAAATAATAAATCTGGTAAATGAAAAAGACTTCAATACTCTTGTTAAAAATTTTAAAATGAAAAAATAAAATTATCATTATACTATTTTAACAAACCATACAAATGAATCTAGAATTACAGTGTTTTACTAATGTTTTACTAATGACAATTAATTTCTTTTAATGGCCATTTATCGCAAGTGATAGATTTTTTTTATCAGCCCGTAATATCCAAATATATAATGGTGAGCAAAGTTTCAATAGCAACTACACTTAAAATCTACGGTTCTGGATATGATTAGAAACATTGTAGGCCCGAAGAAGAGTCTGGACCTCCCCCCAAAATAATGTTTTACCATGGGTTATAGAGGGCGTTGATTTGTGCACGAAGTAAAGTGTCTTTGCTATTGTGGTAGCTGTTGTGGTTGTAGTTTGAAAAAAATTATTTTATAAAAAGTATTTTTAGTTGAGGTTGATTTGAAAAAATAGATGTTTGGTTAAAACTGTGGTTGAAATTGAGGTTGAAGAAAAAGTAGTTTAATGTGTTTGGTTAAAAATGCTTTTGAAATTGAGGTTATAAAATAATTTAAAAATATATATATTAATATTGATGGTTTTAAATTTAAATATTATAGAATTAACTACTCCTATTACATCATGAAATAAATAATACTTGATATAAAATATTTTTTATTATTCCATTAAACTATTTATAATTCCATTATATATAAAATTTAGCCGATAAGAACTACAATTTTCATAATTTTGTGAGCATGTAATAAAATCAGATAAAATATTATCAGGACTCTAAACTAGTTTTTTGCAAAAAAAAAAAAACTCTTAAAAAAATTTAAAAAAAAAACAACTAAATTGTGCAAGTGACTCGCACTGTTCAAGTGAACAGTGCAATTCACTAAACAGTGTGCCTATCACAGGTTGAAACTCTCGTACAAAAGCAGTATTTTTCTAAAAAATCATGGTCCTGCCGCATATAAGTGGCGGGACCCAAGTGTTTTAATTAAGATAACATTTGTAACCAAACGACCATTCATGTGTTTTTAAAGAAACGCGTTGCCAAACGGATTCGTAGTAATCCTTGTTTGAATGAATTATTATTAGTATTATTATTATTATTATTATTATTATTATTATTATTATTATTATTATTATTATTATTAATTAATTAATTAATTAATCTTATTTTGAAATAGTTCTTTGCTTTTTTTTTTCAATCAATATTTTTTTAATTTTTTAATTTGATTTTTATTAAATTATCATATTTTCATGACAAATATTATGGGCTTAACAGGTTAACTGGGTTGATTTTAAGTTTTTTTTATTAATTTTTTTTTTCAATTTCATCATTTAATATTTAAGTTGATTGAGAATTAAATTTAATGATTTGTTTTATTTACTTTATATTATGTTATTTTGGCCTCATGACCCGAGAATAATGTTTAACGGGTTAATCCCAGTTGACTCGGATAACTTTTTGTGTCCTTTTTCAGTTTATTTTTTTTCCAATTTCATCATTCAACACTTAATTAGTTGAAAATTAAGTTTCATAATTTTATTTGATTTGCTTTATATGAGGATATCTTGATTTTGCGATCAAGATCATGAATTTTGGTACATTTAACCCTGCTTAAATCAAGTTATTTTTTATTCTTTTTCTAAGAAATTATCTCGATCTCATGACCCGGGGCACAAGTACTTCAGCATTGTATTTGTTTTTTGTTATCCTCGTCTCATGACCCAGGTCGCAGGTTTGGTTGGTTAACCCAATTGACTCAGTTTTTTTTCTTTTTTTAACTGACTTTTTCTCCTAATTTCATCATTTAATACTGCGTTTGATTGAGAATTAAAATTCATGATTTGTTTTGATTTGTTTTTTAATAGGTTATTTCGGCCTCATGACCCGAGAACAGTGCGTAACGAGTTAATCTGGGCTAACTTGGCTCATTTTTTGTCTCATTTTTTTAATTAAAATTTTTATAAATTTCATCGTTTAACATTGAGTCCTGTAGGAATGATTGAAAATTAAGCTATATAATTTATGTCACACCTGACATCGTGGTAGCCTTAAAAAATTTTCGATGAAAAGAACATATTTCTGGCATCTTGTTTTTTCATGGGGAATGGTCTTGTTTAAGGAGTTGCCACCTAGTATTATGGTCACTAGAAATCCTGACTGGGCAGTAGAGATTCTATGGTACGTTACTGATTATGTAAAAGAAAAGATATTATCACCCCTCAAATGTCTTGCCTGAGGCAGGCTGCATTGCTGGTTTTGCTATAAATTACTAACATTTTGTTGACTTATGCTATGTTGGTTTGCTTGTAATATTCCTTATTCTGACACCAGTGAATATTCAACTACAGATACTTCCAACTCTAGCGTTGGTAAATATTACGTAGCTATAAAAACAAAGTAAATTTAAATCAATATTTTTTATTCCTGACTCTGGCGTCAGTGAATAAACAAATAAAATAAATTTATTTTTACGTATACACAATTATTTTTATTTTTATGTAGCTAAATAAAATACAATAAAATAAATTTGAATCGGTATTTTTATTCCTGAATCTAGTGTCAATGAATAAAAAATTAAATTTATATTTATATTTTTTATTTATGCATACACAATTTTTTTGGGTTGGGCCCAGCGTAGCCTATATGGGCTGGGCTAGACTCAGCCAGCCGGGCCCGGTCACTGGCCCAAGCCAGTGACCCAGCTGGGCAACATGAAGCATGCGTGAAATAAATCACGCGTGCATGAGCAGATAAAGGAATTGAGCCCCGTTTCTTTGCTGGAAAGTAATTTCCTTTTGGAAAGTGAATTATTTTCTGATGTTTGGTAGTGTAATAGAAAATAAGTTGGAAAACACTTTTCAATGTTTGATTATGTCATGGAAAATGAGCTGGAAAATAACTTATTAATGTTTTATTTTTCTCAATTTTATTAAAATAATGAAGAACAAATCTTACAAATTAAAAAGTTGAATGAGAATGAAATTGAAAAAAAAACATAATTTCATAAATTATCTCAAATAAAATAAATAATAATCAAAATAATAGAGATCAAATCTAAAAAATAAAAAAAATGAAAGATAAAGAAATTAAAATAATAGTAATTAATATTTCATAAATTATTTCAAATAAAATAAGTAACAATCACAAGAATGAGGATCAAATTTGATAGATAAAAAATTTCAATAAAAAAATGATAAGGGAAAAGTAAATAACAATTATAAAAATGAGGACCAAAGTTAATATAAAAATTAAATTTTAAGGGATGAAATTGAAAAATAAAAATTTAAAAAAAAATATATATATATATATATATATATATATATATATATATAGCAATCAAAAGTTTGAGAACCAAATTTGATATAATCAGCAAATAATATGACATTTCTAAATTTTTCACAACTTCTGGAAAGTGTTTTTCGCTCAAATTTTTCAGGAAAATAGTTTCCTGGAAACCAAGCCAAATTTTTCTTTGACTAAAAATTGTTTTTTATTGATTAACTTTTCTAATAGCAAATAAATATAAAAAAAATTTAAAATTAATTTTTTAAAAAATAAATTCCAATAAACAAGCCCGAGTTAGTATATTCAGTAGGAAGTGAAATAAAATTCAAAGTAAACAGTAACCGGTGAATTAAAATGAAAAGCGGGGAAAGAGAAGCTTAGTTGCCTAGTTTTGCAGAGACTTTGCACGAATCGGCAGACGCTGGGCGAAGCTCCTGTCTTCAAGCTTCCTTCCTGCTCCTTCCTCTTTCTTTTTCTGTTGTTCTGTTTCTGATCCCCTTGTTGTGTTCTGTTCTATCTGTTCTCTTGACTCTCTCTCTGTATGTCCTCCAGCTCGTCCCCCCCTGTGTTTGTTTCGGTTCGTGCTCTGCCTCTCCGTTTTTTTCTCTGGTTCTCACCCCCTGCTTCTCCCGCTCGTTTGTGAATTTGTGCGTTTTGCTTTGTTTTTTTTTTTCCTCCTTTGTGCTCTGCTCCCCCTTTTGCTGAGTCCTTTCTCTGGCTTTTATAAAGCCAGAGATGGTCTTGTGTCTCGACCTCCATAAATGGTGGGCATCGTGGAGGCAAGATATCATGGCTTCAGGAATGGCATCGTGGGTATAGTGGCCGTGATCTGCTGAATCTTCCCCTGGCCATGATCTGCTGAATTTTCCCTGTTGAACCGGCTTCCTCCGCGCGAAACGAAGGAGATAATGAACAATGCTTCCAAACAGCGCCGTTGTGTCCTTGGGCATTACTGTTTTTCACTTTGGTCCCTAAACAGTTTAAACTTAACAATTGGGATCCTAATCAGTAATAATCGATTTCTAATTGTGCCCTTGAATTAATTTCAATTAAATCCCTGAATTTATTTAATTAATTAAATCAAAGTTTAATTAAGTTCGCAAACTTATTAATTTTCTTGATTTCATTAATTAAACTAATCTAAATTTTAATTAAATTTCCAAACTTATTAATTCTTTAATTTCTGACCAATTTACTCTTAAATATGATAATTTCATCCCTGAACTTTGAATTTGTATTGTTTTAACTCCATTCTCAAATATATTTTTATCCATTTATTTTTTATTATTTATTCAAAAATTGGGTTATGACAATTTATTTTGATTTTCTTTTTATAGGGTTATCTCAATCTCATGATCAAAATCATAGATTCGGTAGGTTAATCCAGGTTAAATCAAGTCATTTTTTTTTTATTTTCTTTGTATGAGGTTATCTCAGTCTGATGACTTGGCTCATGGGTTTGGCAGATTGAACCGAGTAATTTTTTATGTTCTTTTTTAATCTGATGCTTCAACATTGGGCTGATTGGACATCGAAATTCATAATTTGTTTCAACTTTCTTTTCATGAGGTTATCTTGGTCTTATGACCCAAGTCGTAGGCTTGACATGTTAACTCAAGTTGCTTTTTTAATTGATTTATTTTTTAATTTTATCTTTCAACATGGGTTGATTGAGAATTATACTTCATAATTTATTTTGATTTGTTTTTTAAGGGGTTATCATAGTCTTATAATATGGGTCGTGGATTTGACCTGTTAACCCATGTTAACTCAAGTCAATTCAATAAGTTGTTATTTTAATATTAAAAAAATATATCATCTTAAATTTTTTTTTAGTCAAACTATGTTTTTACGGGTTGTATAAGTTGTTTTTGAACCCACTAAGTCAACCGGATTACATCGGGTCAACCCTTGCTTTAAAACAATAGCAACATCTGAATATTTTTTTTATGTTCAATCTAGTCAAAACACGAAAGGGTAAGAGGTATAACTAAATTAATGTTATTTTTTTTAGCCACACCGATAAAGTAATATTTAAGTTAATAGTATTTTTTGTTTTTTTTTTAATTTTATCTTTTAATATTAGATTGTTTTGAAAATTGTAATTCGTAATTTTTTTTTATTTTCTTTATATAAAGTTATAAACAAGCCTCATGGATTTAGATTTTTCTTTTCTTTTCTCAATTTCAACCTTTAACATTAGATCTGTTGGGAGTGAGGCTTCATGATTTTTTTATTAGCTTTCTATGAATTTATCTCGATCTCATAACTCGAGTCATGAGTTTAACAGGTTAACCTAAATTGACCTAGGTAATTTTTTTAGGACAACTTTTTCTAATTTTTTTTTATTTCATCTTTCAATACTGAATTAGTTGGAAATTGGACTTTGTAATATTTTTTATTTGCTTCTACAGGGTTATCCCGATTTCATGACCTTGGTTTCTCGTTTAGAAAGTTAACATAGGTTGAATCTGTTAAACTTTAGGGTGATTTTTTTAATTAATTGAATATATTTTAAATTAGACTTCGTAGTTTTTTTATTTGCTTTTTATGTGGTTATTCTGATCTCATATTCCAAGTTGTGGGATTGATAAGTTGACTTGGTTCATTTTTTTATCCTTTTTTAATTGGATTTGTTTTTCAATTTTACCCTCCAACAACTCAATCTTTTTTTTTGTTTAATTTCATTCTTCAATATTAGATCGGCTGATAATTGAGATTCATTTTTTTTTTCAATTTTCTTTTTATGGAGTTATCTTGGTCTCATAGATTTAGCTTTTTTTTCTTCTCAATTTCAACTTTTAACAGTGAATATGATGGAAATGGAGCTTTGTAATCTTTTTGTTTTCTTTTTATAAAATTATCATAGTCTCATAACTTAAGTCACGAGCTTAATAGGTTAGCCCATGTTGACTTGAGTTAATTTTTTTTTATCCTTATTCTTAATTATTTTTTTTATTTCACCCTACAACATTGATTTGGTTGGAAATTGAGTTTCATAATTTTGTTTGATTTACTTTCTATAGGGTTATTCTGACCTCAAGACCCGAGTTATAAGTTTAACATGTTAATCTAAGTTGAATTGGATAGTTTTTTTTGTGTCCTTTTTAATTTAATATTATTAATTTCATTTCATTTTTTTCTATTGATTTATAATCAAGTTTGTTTAAAAACTTGCAAGTAAGCTCATTTGCAAATTTATGAAAATTTGAAAGCAAAAACAATTTGTTTAACATTTCATAAAATAAATAACTAATTTAATATGTATTGAAATACATTATTTTTATGAAATAAATTTAATACAATTCTTTAGCAATTATCTTCATGTGTGCTAAATAAAGACTTGAAAATATGAATATATTTCTCAAAAACAAATGCATGAAACACACTATGTTTACATAACCTTTTATGATATTACACAATTAAATGAGATTTTAGAGCTAATAAAATAAGTAAAGTTTATAATGTAGTTGGAAAAGAGTTAAAAAGATTGAGATATAATAGAAAATGAATTTAAAATTTTTCTTATTAAATAATTATTTATACTTTGTTTTCTAGTTCCAACTTATCGATATCATAATAGAATAGGGATTGATTTGTATTGTCATAAATATATGTTAAAGTTTAAATCCAACTTATTTACAAACTCATTAAGCAAGCAACTACTCAGTTCGAGACGGGATTGAACCTAACATTTTTTAAATAAGTAAAGCTTGAATCTTATATTTTAAACTCGAAGAGTTTAAACCTTTCTAAAATTAGACAAGCCTCCCCCAGATTAGACAAGCCTATTCCGGTTCACAGAAAAATCTGCATGGTACTATCACAGACAGGCACATGATTCCTGAGGATTAATTTGAAGATCAGTGCACTATCATAGCTCAAAAAGAGAGATCATCTGATCTCATGAACACGACCTTTGAACAACATGTTCTAACATTGATCAGTGGGGAAAGGGCAAAAAATGAAAAAAGGAAGAAGTCTAAAAGCATCTTTAGAAGGCTTTTTTATGTGGCTTTCAAAATAATCTCTAAACATTTCGACCAATAAAATGGCAAACTACAAAGTTCATATTATCATTTAAACAATCCAAAAGCAACCTTTGATCAAAACATTAATGGCAAAAAAACAGGGTACTTGTCTGATATTCAAACTTGTGGTCTCAGATTATCATAAACAAACAGAACCGTATCTCTCACATTGTAGCTTCCACCTCAGGATCACCTTCAAGAGGCACGGGGGGTGAATTATTACCACCTCTCAGACGAGAAGATACTTTGTCAATAGCTGAATTCAGTTGGCTGATTTTTGCATTCAAGGTCTGCCTAGTCTTCTGCTTTTCCAGAAAAGGGAAGGGCATCATCCAATGTTAAACATCTGTACAGATTATCCAGCAAGCAGAAAAGATGCATGATGAATGAATAAAATGTAATTACCTCTAATCCTTCATCATAATATATTGGTCGCTTGGCCCTCCGAAATCCATATTCATCTTCATTTAGCAGGGACCTTCTTATCTGAAACAATAATAATTAAAAAAAAAAAAAAAAACATGAAACCAACACTTAATAAATAAACCTGAGCTTCAAAAGAGCAATAAACCATAAGCCATTTCTCAGACAAGAGTAACAATGAACAACATTCCTTTCTTTTTTTCCAATCCGAAGACAATATATTGGATAAAGCATTGATGATCCATTTATGTCCTTGTAGCTTTCAGTGTACATTACAGTGGTAATAAGTCATTATGGCAAGACATGTAGCATCCAGAAATGAAAGAAAAGTATACAGCAATGTATACTGAAAGCTAAAAGTAATGAAAAAAGAAACACCCTGTGTGTAACTCTAATAGTTTATTTAACGATAAAATGAACTTATGTACTGCCTTAATCTTTAGATTAGTTAACAGGAAGGTAACGGGAGAGCCCAAGTCATACTATCGAGAACAGGATCAACAAAAGGATGTCAAACAGCAGAGCATTGAGAATTTTCAAGATAGAGAATATTGCATGGACGCCAAGCCAGGTATGTAACCCTATCAAATTGCAATAGAACATAGCCTATAAATACGTTGTTATCAAGAAGTAAATTGAAAAAAATGACAGGTAATCATACTGATTCTAATGTTACATCCGCACAAGCAAAATGATTTTGAGAACCATAAACATCAAGCATCCAACCACTTCATTTGGACATCGAGAGTAAACTCGACCTGATGCAACATGTTCTAGCCATTTGTTGTGCAAAGGTGGAGCAACTTGAGAAATGAGAATGATTCATTTCAATGAAGGAAAAGTTTTCCTTATGCATTCAGATGAAGTATCGGCATGTTAGTTCCTTTTGAAAGAAGCATTCAAGTACTTTGTAGCCAAAATTATTAAGAGGCAAGATATCTAATCACCTGAGGAGCAAAAATATACGCTAAAGTTCCAAATACAGCACCTCCTAAAACAAAACCAGCAACAAAATCACTGCCACCGCCCCTACTACCATCACTGCATGTAACAGAGAGAAACAAGAGAAGATGATGATGATGAGTTAAATAAGCAAAAGTAGAGGGATACTCGAAACAAATGCTGCCTAAGGGATGAAAGCATCGACTTCATAAATGTTCAATAGACACAACTAGGGGCTCGGCTCAGCTCAGATAATAAAAATGAGATGGATGCAGTTGGGGTTCAATTCTTCCTAGTTAGAATGGATGTCAGAGATGTAAACTAATTGAGTCAAGAACTCTCTACTATTGACTCCTTAATAAGCACAAGTTGTGAAAGTGAAATGGCCTTAGCTGTGGATAAAAAGTTTTACCCTCGAAATGTGGGCAATCACATGTAACTACCAGTTCAAAATGAGCATATTAGTTTTACTGTCCATAGGCATCACCACTTTAATTGGAGCTAATATTTGTGAGTTTCGCAAATCTACACTTAGGTGATGGACATCATGTCAATGAAATGGTCCTATAACAAACACTACATCAACTAATAAAAAGAATAGAAAGCAAATCCAAAAATCAAGCTAGTATATCTGTTACTACAAGCTACCACACCAATGAAACAGGTAGTAGACGAAATCTCGCCATTTGAAAATACTTTTCATCATAGCAAATCAACAACAGGTCAACAACATGGCCATTTCTTGGCATGAAATACAGGCTTCTGAGTTGTCATATCAAATGACATGGATTTGTTACATTTATAAGACATGAAACAAGAACAAGAACAGCATACTTGTATTCGGCACGAACTGCGAACTTGGGGCTGCTTCCAACTAGGTTTGATTTCCTTCCAATTGCCAATCTCGGTGCTTTGGAAAATGAAATGGATTTTGTGGACCAAAGTTCACGTGGCTTAAGTTGGGATCCTCCACCTACACCCAAACCCAAATAAAACACAAACTCCCACCATTTTCTTCTCTTATACTATAACAGCACTTCAATTCTCATGATCAAGATTTTCAAAACATTACAAGATAATAATACTCCATACAAGATTATTATCTCTTCTCAAAAAAGAAGAAAAAAACTATCAATCATTAACGTTAGAATTGTTTCTAACGAAAGTAGAAAAATCTTGCTTTGTTTTCTCAGGAAATAAATAAACAATCAAGAAAGCCTTTATAAACTAAAAAGAAGAAGAAATTATATACCTGATGAGACTGAAACAGGAGCGAAAGAAGTAGCCATGGAGATCTAGCAGCCTAGAGAGAGACGAAATGCCAATTTTTTTATGTGGGAGATAATGCAGTGTAATTAAGCCCGAAGATGAGGAAATGCTACTAGGTAATATTGTCTCTTGTAGTCCTTGTAATGTACACCAGCTATCCCTTTTTTAAGTTCCTTATTTCCCAATCATATCCTCGTAAGGAATTGTTTTTTTTTTTTAATTTCATTTATTTGGTTTCTCATTAAAAGTGTGTTAGGGAATGTTTTTTAAAATATATTTAAAAAATATATATATTAAAATAATTTTTTTATTTTTTAAAAATTAATTTTCACATCAAAACATAAAATAAAATAAAAAATTTATTTAAAAAAAAATTAAATTTTCATAAAATGTAATTACAAAAAGCATCTTATACAACAAACAAAAGAAGATATGAGGAGAGATATTTTACTAGTCTGATAATTAATTATCAAGCGATAAACATGGGAAAAAAATTCTATTTTTAAATTTAAATAATTTTTTTTATTTTTAATTGATTTTTCTCTTTGAAATTCCAATATATAAATATTTTTTTATCAAATAATATAAAATTTTATGACTCTACACCATATACATAATATTAACAACACAAGACATGTCATATATTTATAATCTTGTAATGTTTTTTTGTTTTTTCACATGTTGAATGGTAAATAAGATGGAAATTCAAAGTAATACTCAAAAATCCTTTTGACATTTTCATAATTAAAAGAAAAAATTGAAAAGAAAAAATTAAAAAACAAATAAGAGGAAGTATTTTACTCTTTTCAAACACCATCATTGTTGGCTTTATAGAGTAAGGGCAGTGTTGTAAAGTAAAGATGATAGGTTTCAAAACCAAACCATCCATATAATTAAGACAGGTCTGCAGTTGAGCCCAAAAGGCATATGGCATTGGGTTACCCGCCTCCACTTAATAGAATTATATTCATTTTCTTTTTTTGTTTTGTGTTTTGTGTTTTATGTTTCACAAGAATTATTTACATATAATTCATCTAAAAAATGAACTTTAACTATATCTAAAGCCGAATCCTTGATCACTTGTGCTAACACAAGTGGGTAATTATTTTATTATTGATAACACTATGACTAGACGCGAGGTATAAAAGAGCTCATCGAGGGAAAAATTACAATATTCTTGATTGGTTGATTGAATGTGATGTGTAAAAATACTAATTTTTTTACATGTATTAATTAACTATTTTACACGTATTTTTTAATTTTTAATATATCTTTTGAGTTATATAAATGAATAATTATGAATAGTTATTATATTAAAATATCAATAATTTCATGTAAATTTTGATAAGTTATAATTAAACCCTTTAATTTTGAATTTTTTTAAAAAATAAGTAACATAAAATTGAATTATTTTTTAGTATTTAATTGTTAATTGGTTAGAATGGGAACTCTAAAAAATAATAATCATTGAAAATTTCCATTACTTTATCTAGTGAGGTAGTATATTATTAGAGTTTTAAGCATTTTAGATTTTTGATGTTTAATAAAGTGTCACTAAGTTACTATATAGATTATGAGTGATTTAAAAAGCTTTTCTATATTTATTATAGTTTTAAGTTGTGTATAATTAGGAAATTAATAGAAAAACAAGATTGATTTATTGTTTTTAGTATTTCAATCATTTACATATTTATTTTTATTTTTTTATTCAAGTTGGGTTGAGAATTTCGTATTAGTATCGAGGTATGCTATAATATTAGTGTTTCCAATTAATTTTACTTAGGATTTAATTTATAATAAGACGACAACTATCTCTATCAAACAAGAAGTGAGATTCTAGATCTCAATCCTTAAGGAATGTATATTCTAGGAAACATCACCACGTAAAAAAGGACAAGAGTGTAAGAAAATAAATTGCTAGAATTTAAATACAGGAAAGATGAAGGAAAATCATAAACAAAAACAATCAAGAAAGTAATAAAAACTCTTTGGGGAAAATGAAAAATAAATTGAATTGTAGAAATTGAATATATGGGAATGACCATCACTTGCAATAGTGTAAGACCCAATTTATATTGTTACAAAGTTTGTAGAATAAGTAAATAAGTAATCATAATCTTGTACTGATAATGATATTATTAGATAAAAAGGTTTATTAAATTTTAATACAAATTATAATATTCTTTTAAATTCTAGGCTAATCTGACTTTTGATTAGTTATTCTATTAAGTACTCATGCTATGAATATAACTATATCTTTTAGTTTTATATGCTTGTTTCAACTCTATTTATCAATCGTTTTCTTATGACTAATCTTGACTTCTGATCATTTGGTTGTTTGCTCCTTCAATACTTATAGTTGATTAAAATCTCTTTCAGCTTGGTTGATTCTTTCGATTCATGATTGATTCCTACTTTATCCCCCTAATAAATCTCAAATTATTATGATCATCAATTGTTTTGCATACTTAAAGAAATTTTATATGAATACTATAAATTTTTATGATCTCAACAAACTCTAGGACTTCTTTGATGACACTCGAGAGGAAGTCCTAGATAAAGTATTACATGGAAAATAATTTAAGCATTTTTGAATCGATTGAGCCTTTCAAGTTTACCTATTTATTATCTTTATCCCTAGTCACCCCTTTTAAGCTTTGTTTAATTATGTTTTAGCCTTATAATTATTTTTTAACAATATATTCCTTACCAAATTTTATCTTAAACACTAATCTTCTTACCCTTTAAGAGAACTAACTTTACACAATTTCATTTCTAGAAAAGTATGTAATTTATGAGAGGTAGAAAGTCTACAAGTAAAAAAAAGCAAAAATAAAAAAAAATATTGTGATCATTTTTTGATATTTTACATGATATGCCTTTTTGATGGGAGAGGGAAAGAGAGGTGTAAAGCTAAAAATAGTATAACAAAAGATGACAAGACTGATAATGGGAGGATTTTTCCTCTTTACTATTATTTGAGATTTTTGTTTTGTTTGAGCCTGAATCTTTGAAAGCATGATAAAGATAAATGTATTTTAAGATTCAAATGATGGAGAAGTCATGTATGTGTTAGAAGTGAGTATGTTCTATTTGTGTTAAAAATTTATTTCTTTTGCTTTGTTAGAATCCTATCATTTTTTTGTTGCCCTCATCTTAGTCTTGCATCACAAGTCTAATAAAGATCTATTAATCCTTAGTAATATTTGTGTTTTATGTTAGTGGAGAGTGATTTTAAAAGCAAGCCTATAAAATTTGAAATATCAATGTTTTAACTAGATATCCATTTCATATTTTACTTGTTTACATAAAAATCATCTCGAGAGCTAACAATGAAGTGAGAATGACACTGTCATATGCACGAATTAGAGGATTAATAATTAGGTGAAGTTTAGTTTTGAATTAACTTTTGGAATTGTGTGATATTGAATGATTCCTTTGGATTATAAACTTTAGAAAATCTTTGAGGCAACAAATTTTATAAATTAAACCAAATCTTATTTTTATTTGTTTTTCTCTTTCTTCTTGTTTAAAGACAAACAAGAAGTAGAGGTATTTGATGAGCTTGGTTTTTAAATGATTTTTACTTACTCTTGCTTTTAATTTAAGCTAGTTTATCTTAAATATTTCTATTTTATATAGTTTTTATTTATATGTAAGAAGAAGTCAATTCTTGAAATCATGGACTTTAGAGTGGAAATTCAACATTTAATCTTTGAATTTTAGCTAAACATTATACATAATTTGATTGAGACTCATGGTACTGAGGAAGCCAATTTAGAATGCAATTAAATGAATAAATTCACCTTGAAGAGGTTATGTACATGTTTTGGTGAAGAAAAAAAAGAAAAATGAAATTTTATTGTAAGAATAACAAAATTTCCTTACCATAATTTTTAAAAGCAAGTCTCGGTAACTCAACTACAACTTTCTATACAATTATCCAAATTAAGTAATCTTGGTATTAAAAGAAATATAAGGGGAATACACACACACACACACACACTTTTATGTTTATTACTTTCTCAAAATAAGTTGATATAATGTATAAAATAATTTAGAATTTGCTACTTTTGAAAAGCAAATCAGGAAAAAAAAAGAATTTTAAGCCAAAGAAAAAGAGAAGATCAAGGGAAGAGACTATCAACCGAGCTAAAAAAAATAGGGGGTTATTTTTACCATTAAAAGAGAATGAGAGAACCAGAAGAAACTAAACATTGTAATAAAATGTTTCTTCAACCAATTCCTAGCAAAAGAGTTTCTGTTATTATTCATTATGAACTGAATTTTATTTTCCAGGGCTTTGATGTAATCTAAATTTGATTACATAATTTAAATTTCAAGTTTTTTTTTTATATTTAGTGTTTATCCTTAATCTTATTACTTATGATTTTCTGGTCAATTATTATTTGACCTAATAAATCATAATGAGACTGAGAGATAATTTATGATTAGAAGCTTTCAAGACTAAACACTATTAGTTGATAGAAAGGTAAAGATACTTTACCCTTATTAGTGTGGTTTTAGATTAAGAAAAATTCAAAGAACTTAATGAATTTTCAAATAATTAAGTTTAGATAGAGATAGGTTGAATTATTAGGAAAATATATTTTTAATGTTGTTTGAGAGAAAACATTGAATAGTTAAGAGATTTTTTTAATCATCAATACAAAATTTTATAATAAAAAATAATATATTGTGAAAAATTAATTTGGTGAAACCAAAAGCTCTAGATTTATTTGTTTTATTATCTCTACAACCTATAGTTTTATTCCTCTTTTTTTTTTTTATCTACTTGTGTCAAATACTTTAGTTTAATTTAGGTGGTCATCTTTATAAAACTTTAGTTTTATTTCTAAATAGTAATTAATTTAGTAAATTTCAATACTCAATAACATAATTAGTCCTTGTGGGTTAGACACTCTTTTCTTTATGAAAACTTTACTACTTGTGATTTTGTTCACTTGCAAAGATTTGTCACATAACAAACAATTAAAGGCCAAGATTTGGTTGACTTCTTAGTTGGTCACCTACGCATCAACATCGATCATGAGATAGAACAAGACATCAACATCATCATGGTAAAACTTTTTTCATGGTAATTACAATTTGAAGGTTCATAAACAAATAACATGGTTAGTACATGAGTGGTAATATCCCTAGTAGTCATAGAGTGACTTTATCATTTTGGCTTGAATTTCCTAGCATTAATAATCAAGCTGAATACGAGACCATCGTAGGCCTAGAAATACTCCTAGAGTTAGGAACAAAATTAGTTACAATAACAAAAGATATGTTACTTATTATCAACCAGTTAGCTAATGAATACAAGTGTGAACATCCTACCCTAACTCTATACTGTGAAGTAGCAATAAACCTTATCAAAAAGTTTTATGATCTTATTTTTGTTTTTCCAATGACAAGAAATAACACATAAGTCAATGACTTGGCTTAACATGTATCAAGATATAAAATGGCATTTTGATTATCATGACATTTTCCTTATAGGAATGTAATAACTACCACAGCAACATAGATTTTATGGTCAAAATGCATAAGAAATTAGCAATAGAACAGTTGCTAAAATTTCTTTCCAGGTACAAACAGAAGGCCTTAACAATATTAATGTCTTTGATCCATAAAATGATTAAAGAGAGGAAATGTTTTTTCTTAAAAATACAACACCCTTAAAAAAAATATTAATGTCTTTTAGATTGAAAGTGACTAATCATATCCTATCAACAAATTTATTATAAATGAGACATAAAACTAAAGTCTTAATCAAGTGTTTAGGATAAAAAAAAAAAGGAAAAAGCTTTATTAGTCATATCTAAGGTTTATAGAGGAATCTATAGAGCCTATCCATCTAAAATTAAGATAAGATAGCTTATCATGAACCAGACTTTTATTGGTCAAGACTAATAAAGGATTGTATTAGTTATGCATAAGGATATCAAGAATGCTAGTGTTCCAATCCAACATGACTATTACATGAACTCAATACAGTGGATGAACCATAGCCAATTAGAGGTTGGGTAATGAAAATTATAAGTAAAATACACCTACCTTCTTTAAAAAATGATGTCTGTATCCTTATAACTATAAACTATTTCATTAAATGGGTTGAAGATATTCTTTAATCCTTACTCTTATATGTTTTTTTTTTCACGTCTTTCTCGGTTAACATTATTCTTTAATCAATTATGATTGTTTTTAGGAGTATAAACCTATAGATGATTTGCTCCTAAATGATTTTAATGATTGTCTCTTGATTGATCAAACAATAAAAGTTGACCAACAAAAATTTAATCATTAACATTATTGAAGGGGTTAAAATTTGATAGAGAAGAAAATCCAAAGTTCCTGAATAAAATTAAAAATATATATATTAGAATCGATATGAAAGAAGATTTAGAATTAAATTGGTAATAAAAACTTTGACACTATCTTAAAGAAATAGTGGTCATGAATGGTTGATCTAATGGATCAAATTCTTCATCAAAAGTACAAGGCACAAGGTTTTCATTCCATTAGACTCTTGCAGTAATGATAAAACAGGAGGTTTCACTCTCTGTGAGTTTCTTAGGAATATTAGTTTTTAGTGTTTGATTAATAAGTTGAGAATCAATAATTTATATAAGTTCTTTCTCTTTGATACTCTCTATTCAATTGTGATCCATGTCCATTTCATAGCATAGTAACAAATGAATAAGATCATAGTGTTTTAATAAAGAAAAGGATTTCTACAGTATTAGAGACAATATCTCTAGTACTATCATTTATTTCACCATTTTTTTTACTACGCTCCTCTGAGAATGAAGGAATTTCTCTTTGCATGGCATCTACCCTTGTAAAGGTGGCCTATATGGGTCTATATCAGCCTTTAATATGAAAGACATATTCTCGAAAGCTTTATCTCTAAAGGCATAGGAGGTGTAACATTAGAAAATAGTGGCTCTGTTTTTTTTTTAATGGCAATGAAGTTTGATTAGTAGTAGAGGATGGTGACAATTTAATAGGGTATGGTTAAGGATCAAGAGGATGACAAAAAGAAGTACTTCATAATTGCTTTGTAATTAAAGTAATGTCCTCTTCAATGTCGTCATCATCATCATCATATCATTTTCAATGTGATGAACGATTTTGAATGCAAAATATTTCTTTGGCTTTTTTTCTTGTTCTTGTTTCTCCATGGTAATTTCATTGGACATCAAAAAACCAATGAGGTCTTTTAATGGAAGTTTGATGAGATATTTGGCTTCTCGAATTGTTGTCATCTTTGCTTCCTAAGTTTTTAGTAGATACTTAAGAGTTTTGCTCATAATTTTTGCATTAGTATATGTTCTACCAAATTCACCCAAACTATTAGTTATGGTAGTCATTCTAGTAAACGTTTTAAACAATTTATATTGGTTAACTAACATGTTAATTTTAGACTCTTTAACTTTGTTAGTTCCTTTATAAGTTACTTCTAAAGCATGCCATATATCTTTAGCATTTTTACATGATATAATTTTATTAAATTCCCTTCTACTTTTCTATAGAGTGTTAATAGCTTTAATATCCATAGAAAGTAATTTTTTTATCATTTTTTGTATATTCACTTCTAGTTTTAGGAATCTCGATATCATTTTCAATTTTAATAGGTTCATGAGGTCAATTCTTTACAGATAGCCACATATCAAAATCGATAGATTGAAGATAGATTATCATTCTAGCTTTTCAATATGCATAATCATTACTATATAAAAAAAAAGGTGACCTGGATGTGGATGATCCTTCATTTTAGAGATTATAGCTAGTGCTTGTCATTCCACTCAAAGTCTAAGCAAACTTTATATATAAGAATTAAGCTTTGATACCAATTGTTATTCTAGGATTAAGGCAATTTAACACCTCAGAGGGGGGTGAATTAGGTGTATCACTAAGTTAAAAAAAGAATGCAAATTTCTTCAAGTAAACATAATAACCAACAATATAATTAAAGTACTTAAAGTAAAGAAATAAAAGAGAGAATTCGCAAACTTGTTTTTAATGTGGTTTGGCAGACCTCATCCACACCTCAGGTATCAAATTGTACTTGAGTATTGTATTTCTTCACTAGTCTAAGTTCAAGAGTACAATAGCTAATTGATGAATCCACACCAAGCTTTTTACACCACTTGAAGAAACCTATTCTTCAAGATTTTTTCCACTTGAAGATATGCCCTCTTCAAAATTTTTCCCCTGGTGAAATTCTTTCACTAATACCAAGAATTTTTACCTAAGTCTCAAAACTTTACAAGAATAATTTTGTTTTCACAACAAACTCTATTACTAAAGTGGATAATACAAATGAAGTTCTAATATATCTATAACTCACTAGATAACAATCAATTATTAATGGTATGTAACTTCTTTGTGCCCCCAAAGGAGCTAAGTTATATAAGCTCTCACTCTCCTGAATTAATTTTTGGTAATTCTTCTGAAGGGACAAAGACTAGAGATTCACTTAGAAATATTAGTGGTCACTTTGCATTTATTTCTCAAATATTGAGGTATGATTGTATCACTCTTATACTTACCTGCTAGTGGACTTAATATTATGTTTTGTGTATATCTATGTGCACGTTTTCAAGCTTGCCCTAAAAAATCGTATGTTAGTTCCGTAAAACGTGTTTTTCATTATTTGCATGGTACTATGTATTTAGGGTTGTGGTATCCGAAAGAAAATGAGTTGAGCTTTATAAGCTATTCGGATGCAGACTTTTTAGATGTAAAATTGATAGAAAGAGTATACTAGTGGAACATGTCATTTCCTATGATCCTCACTAGTATCTTGGGATAGTAATAAACAAAACTTTGTAGCCCTATCAACGACCAATGTAGAATATATAGTAACGGGTAGTAATTGTGTTCACATTTTATGGATGAAATAAACCTTAGAGGACTATGGACTTAAATTTGATCATATACCTATAAAATATGATAACACTAGTACAATTAGTCTTTCTAAAAACCCTATTCAACATTCTCGTACAAAACATATAAAACTGAGACATCACTTTCTAAAGGATCATATTGTAAAAAGAGATATCGTACTTTAGTTTGTAGGCATAGAACACCAACTAGAAGAAATTTTGGCTTTATTCATACTAAAGATATTTTTCAAGTATTGATTTTGTGTATGCATTAATGGAAATAAGTTTGACATATTTAAGTGATAAAATGTATATCTGCTAAGCTTGAATACCATGAAAAATCTATTTTGCTGCAAATTTTGATGTTTATCCAGGTCTGAGACAAACCAATCAACCAAATCATAATGGTCAATTCAATTGGTCGAATGGTTGATACTGAAAAACAAAGGATAATTACTGTGTGAACAATAAATTTTTAAGTTTTTCATTGGAGACTATTTTTTAGTTTAAAACTTGGACAAACTGATCAACTTTGACTCATAAAATATATTTTGAGAAAAAAGTTTGAAAAATTTTGATTTTTGTGTGAATTGATCGGCTGGTTCATATAACTAGATCAAACAGCTAATCGATTAAGTCAGGGCATTGGTAGTGAAGCGACTGCCTAAATTTTGATTTTTATTCCCTTAATTTCTTTACTTTATGGACATAGTTTTTATATGGAAAAGCTCCATTTTAAATGCAAAGAAAGGATCAAAAGAGAAATTTAAGAAATTCTCAAATTAGGTTTCAACCGGCCAACCAGTTGAACTTAACCTATAACAACCAATTGACCAGTTGCTCGGCAACATAAATATGACTATCACTATTCAAGTCGAGAGTAAAAACACTCAAAACCCTAACCCCCAGATTTTCTCTTAAGATTTCACCAAAATGCATTCAATTGATTATATTTTTGAGGTGATATCAAGTAGTCTTCAAGATAAACCCATGACTTTAATTGTCAAATTCTTGTTAATATATTAGGTATATCTAATAATGGTCCTAGTGTTTTCAAAATGAAAGTAATTTCTATAATTTCAGAAACCATTATGTCTAATATGGTTTGCAGATCGTAAGAATAGTCACCTTTTAGATAGTGTTTATATCATTTTAATTGACTCTTTTGTACCACCTAGATTTTGGATATAAACATTATCTATGGCTTTTATTTGATTAATTATCTACCCTCTTAAGTTCTCGATTTTGATTCTCTATATTTTGCTTATTTGGTATTATTCCTAGGTGTAACTCTTTTTATCTTTGGTTGCATTTGTTTTGTTCTCTTACCATCCATCAAACAATACAATCTTACTACTTTATATGTAAGGTGTACTTTTCTAGAATATAATAATTTTTATAAAGGATTTATGTATTATGATTTGGATGTTAATAAACTCTATATTTCTCAAAATACGGTCTCCTTATTTTAAATCATTATTTCTTTTAGTCTTCTACTTCTCATAATTCCTATTTAATTACTCTTCCTAATTTTGATGATTTATCAAGTTTAAATAAACATTTTAAGTTAAGAATTATGTATCGAAGACATTGTCTGTCAACCCTATTGCCTGACTTAGCCCTAAAATGTCCTGGTTAAACCTCATCAATCATTTCAGATTTCACGTCCTTTAGATAGGGATGGGTTATCTTATACAGTTTTTCAAGTCACTCTTAATACTACTATTGTACCTAAGTCTGACTCGCAAAATGTTACTCAAGCATATTGGAAAAAAGCTATAAAAGAAGAGCTCTAAGTTCTCAAGACAATCACACTTGGGATATTGTTTATTGTCTTGATGGAATCAAACTTCTTAGTTGAAAAATAGGTTTATACTATAAAGCTATGGTCTAATGGTTATATTGTGAGGTATAAAGTTCATTTAGTGGCTCTTCGGAGTCAATAAGAGTATGTGCTTGATTATGAGCAAACATTTGCACCTATTGCAAAGATGACTATTGTTTGCACTATTATGGTTTTTATGGCCTCAAAAGGGTGGCCAATCCCACATATGGATGTGAGGAACGAATTTCTACATGGAGACCTCAAAAAATATATATTCATTCACTCCTCTTCTAAAGGTTTGTCCTTTAAAGTGATCTCTATATGATTGAGAAGTAGGCACTACTTGCCAAGTTTGAGAAGTTTTGTTATACTCTTCTTGATTTTAATTTTATACAGAGGCAGTTTGACTCATCTCTCTTTCTCTGAATAATTGCTACTAGGTTATTGTACTTGTTGTATATATGGATGATATTGTTATTATAGGGTTTGATTCTTAGTTGATTAAGTAACTATAGACGCATCTTAACACTTTATTTCATATGAAAGAATTTGTACCCTGCAATATTTTCTTGGCCTTAAAGTACATCATTGTCTGACTAACACACTTTTGCATCAGCACAAGTATACTTAGGAGCTTCTCACCTTAGCTGGTTTTTAGTCCAGAAGACTAGCAACTTAGTCCTTACACCAACAAAGGTCAACTTGAAGCTATAGCAACATGATGGCGAGTTATTATCTAATCCCTCGTCGTGTTGGTAGTTAGTAAGAAGTTTGAATTATTTGACAATTACTTATCCTGATATTTGTTTTGTTGTGCAACAAGTTAGTGTATATGAGCTCCTTACCATTCTCACTTGGTTATTGTATGATGTATTTTTGTTATCTCAATGATACTTCTAGTCATGATTATTCTTTTCTATCGGGACTTCTTTACAGTTGAAAGGTTCTAGTGACATAGATTAGTTTGGTTGTCCTAATATTTATTATTTAGTTACAGGTTGGTAAATGTTTCTTGGTAGCTCTTTTTTTTTTTTTGAAAAAGTAAGAAGAAGGATCAAGTTTCTAAATCCTTGTCGCACCCGACATCGCGGCGGCCCGCAAAATAATTCAATTCTTGTGGAAAAAGAACTGGTTTCTGGCACCATGTTCTTTTAGGGGAAAATGTCTTGTTTGGGGAGTCGCCACCTAGTATTATGGTCACTAGGAACCCTAACTGGTCAACAGAGATTCTATGGTTCGGGACTGGTTACGTAAAAGGGAAGATATTATCACCCCTTAAACGTTCTGCCTAAGGCAAACTGCATTGCTTTTTTTTTTTTTTGTCTTAAAATGCTAAAAAAGGTTTATTGGTTTACATTCCGACGATTTATTCACAATATTCCTGACTCTGGCGTTGGTAACTATTGCGTAGCTATAAAATAAATTCAAATTAATATTTTTTTTGTTCCTGATTCTAACGCTAGCGAATAAACAAACAAGCTAAATCATTTGATTACATGTCCACATATTTTTTATTTCTTAGGTAGTACAATAAAAAAACAAATAAACAAAACAAACAAATTAAATCAGTGTTTTTTATTCCTGACTCTGGCGTCAGTGAATAAACCAATAAAAATTTTATACATGCACATATATTTTTTATTATTATTTGTTTTTTGCTAAATAAAATAAAATCTAACGAATTAAAAATAATGTAAATTTAAACCAGTATTTTATTCCCGACTCTGGCGTTGGTGAATAAACCAGTAGATTTATATTATTTTTTATTTCATGTATACACATATTTTCTATTTTTTTATTTTTTATTTTTTATTTATTTATTTTTTATTTTTTTATGTTTTTGGGGCTGGGCCCAGCTCAGCCCTCATGGGCTGGGCTAGACCCAGCCAGCCCAGCCCGGTCACTGGCCCAAACCAGTGACCCGGCTGGGCCACACTAGGCACGCGTGATCTAAATCACGCGTGCATGGCCCTGCTAATGAATTAAACGCAATCGGCGAAAATGAAATAAGGTAAAGCGGGAAAACAGAGCAGGAGGCTTACCTGGCTCGTTGGCAGGGAATTTACGCGTGATTGTTGAAGACGGTGCTTCTGCCTTCGACTTTCTTCTTACACCTTCTGTTTATCACGTTGTATTCCTTTCCTGTGTCTCTATTTCTGCTTATTCTTCTTCGTTTCTTTTGCTCTGTTTTCAAAACGAACTTACACTCTCTCTCGGTCAGTTTGGTTTATTGCTGTTTTAGGTCGATATTGGCGAGGGAACGGCTCACTTCTGGTCTTGGGTTTAACCAGAAAACTTAAGGGTCCCTCTGGTTGGTTTGTATCTGTCTTGTTTCGGGTTTTTTTTCTGTCTCTCTCCTCTGTTTTTATCTCACTCTCTCCGCCAACCCCTTCCTCTTCGGTGCTGCCCGGTTTATATAGGACATTGGCGGGTTGATAACGGGCGGTAGGCCAACGGTTGGCCACCATTAAGGCGTCCAACGGA
>Ga0325403_1000816_pt1 | contig 23979 bp, 18 predicted proteins | sample PopdelMetagenome_19_FD_205665 | JGI IMG/M metagenome (GOLD analysis project Ga0325403, IMG submission 205665) | Populus deltoides microbial communities from Bellville, Georgia, United States - Xylem-PdKOR-R4 | ecosystem: Host-associated > Plants > Phyllosphere > Stem > Wood/Secondary xylem... | reverse complement strand
CCCACGACCTGGCGCTCGGCTGCGACGAGAGGGGTCAGGCGCTGGCGGGCTGGGGTGCCGGGGCCACCAGGCCAGGGACGGCGTCGGCGGCGTCCCACCACAGCTGGTGCAGTTCGGCGTACCTGTCGCCCGGCTCGGGGCGGCGCTCCCAGGGCTTGTCGATGATGAAGTGGATGTTCTTCACCTCGGAGGCGTCCCACAGCTGCGGGTGCTGGTGGGGGAGCGTCTTGAGCGCGTTGTAGACGTACGGCATCTGCCGCCAGCGGCCCTCGAAGACCTCGTTGAGGAAGTCCTGCTCGGCGAACTGGTACGCCGTCAGGTCGTCCAGGCCCGCCAGGCGGGCCATCAGCGCCTCGTGCACCGCGGCGTCGGGCTCGATGACGAGGAACCCGCCGTTGAAGTAGTTCTCCACGCCGGGCTCGGAGACGTGCGAGCCGCCCCGGCAGTGCGTGTAGAAGCAGTTCTCGGGCTTCCAGCTGGCGGGGTAGGTGGCGATGCGGTTCGGGTTGCACCGGCAGGCGTGGCACGCCGCGAGGCCGCCGTCGGGCAGCTCGACGTCGAAGAGCTCGTCCATCGGAGCCACCACGAGCATGTCGGCGTCGAGCACCACGAGCCTGTCGAACTCGGTCAGGCCCCAGGCGCCCAGCTTGCTCCACACCTCCACGAACCGGGCGTTGGCGTAGTGCGCCTCGAGCCGCGGGTCGGGGGCGGCGCGGGGCAGCTCGCGCACCAGGGCCCCCTCGCTCGCCAGGAGCGAGCGCGCGGCGTCGTCGACGCCGTCGGTGACCATCACCACGAAGGGGTGCTCCGTGCCGGTGCGGCGCAGCGAGGCGTGCAGCGCCCGCACCCCGACCAGGTACGACGGCTCGGTCAGCAGCGCGGCCCAGGCCATCACGCGGCGGCTCCCACCGACGCGCGGGCGAAGAGCTGGTCGGTGAAGGCGTTGAGGAACACGCGCTCGGGGTCGAGCGCGTCGCGCACCGCGGCGAACTCGGCGAAGCGCGGGTACAGCGCCGCCCAGTCGTACAGGTCGGGGTCGAAGTACTTGCCCCAGTGCGGGCGCCCGCCGTGGGCCGCGAGCAGCCTCTCCACCTCGACGAGGAACTCGGCGCCCTCGGCGCTCAGCGAGCCGTCCTCGGCGTAGTAGACGACGAAGCCGAAGTAGAGCGTGTCCTGCCCGTGCGACGGGCTCAGCCACGCCCGCGACGGCCCGGTGGCGCGCAGGATGATCGGGTAGTGCAGGTGGGGGTTGGTCCGCTCGTACCAGGCCCGCAGTTCCGCCACGACGGCGGCGGCCCGCTCCAGCGGGACCCCGATCTCGACGTTGATCTGCGGCGTGGCGATGCCCCGCATGAAGACCTGGTAGACGTCACCGGTCACGTCGGAGAAGTCCTTGAAGCGGGTGACCGTGCGGAACGGCTTGCCCTGGGAGTCGACGATGCGGGTGTCGGCGCGCATGTGGGCCAGTGCGGCGTCGACGGCCTCGTTCATGGCGGTGCTGCGCTCGGTGCGCTCCACCAGCTGCCCGCCCCCGGCGCGGTGCTCCTCGGCCTCGGCGGCGGTGGCCTCGCGGGCGGTCCAGACGTGGACGCGCTCGTCCTCGGGGAACCACCACGCCTTGCTCATCTCGTGGTCGCGGTTCCACGCGACCACGTCGCTCTCGAGCGTCGCGGCGCTGGAGGCGCCCTTGGCGCAGGTGAGGACGCGGCCCGGAGCGGTGCGGAGGGTGACGGCGGTGACCACGCCGAGGGAGCCCAGGCCGAGCTGCAGCGCGCCGAACCACGGGTGGGCGGCGTCGAAGTCCTCGACGGTGCCGTCGGCGAGCACGAGGCGCATCGACAGCGCGGTGTCGCCGATGGAGCTCTGGTGCAGGCCCTGGCCGTGCGTGCCGGTGGCCAGGGCGCCCGCCAGGGTCTGCTCGGCGATGACGCCGGGGGAGGCGGGCAGCTCGCGGCCGTGCTCGGCGAGGACGTCGTAGACCTCCTGCATGGTGGTGCCACCGGCGAAGGTGGCCCAGTCGTCACCGCGGGCCAGCAGACCGCGCAGGCCGACGACGTCGAGGAGCACCTCGCCCTCCACGGGCGCCAGCAGCCGGCCCGACGACATGCGGTTGCCGACCACGCGCACGCGCCCCGGGCGGGAGGTGAGCAGGGCGGCCACCTCGGCCTCGGTGGTCGCGGAGACGAGCGAGCCCGCGGGGGCGAGCTCGGCGTTGCGGGCCCAGTTCAGGACGCGCCCGGCGTCGTCGGTGGTGACGTCGCGGCGGGGGTAGGGGTGTCGCACAGGAGCCATGGTCAGACCTCTCTCGCGCGGGTGCACCGGCCAGCCCGGTGGGCGGCTCGTCCGGCGCTGGGCGGGACCTGGTGCTGGGCGACGGTAACCGGATCGCGTGGCGGTCGCCGACCGGAGCCGAGTGGTCTGGGTCACACGGCACGGGCGCCTAGCCTTGTCCGGTGATCCCGGCGACCCCTGCTGCGACCTCTGCTGGACCGTCCCCGACCAGCCCCGTCGGCGCTGGCAGGCGCCCGCGCGTCGTCGTCCTCGACCACGGCTCCGGCAACCTCCGCTCCGCGGTGCGCGCGCTGGAGCGGGCGGGCGCCGAGGTCGAGCTCACCGCCGACCGCCGCTCGGCGCAGGAGGCCGACGGCCTGGTCGTGCCCGGTGTCGGCGCGTTCGAGACCGTCGTGCAGGGGCTCACCGGGGTGCGCGGCGCCGAGGTGGTCGACCGCCGCCTCGCCGGCGGGCGCGCCGTGCTCGGCATCTGCGTCGGCATGCAGGTCATGTTCGAGCGCGGCGTCGAGCACGGCACCACCAGCGAGGGCCTGGGGGAGTGGCCGGGCACCGTCGAGCGCCTGGACGCGCCCGTGGTCCCCCACATGGGGTGGAACACCGTGGAGCCCCCGGCTGACACGGTGCTGTTCCGCGGTGTCGAGTCCGAGCGCTTCTACTTCGTGCACTCCTACGGCGTGCAGCGCTGGACCCTGGACGAGGACGTCCGCGACGACGGCTCGCTGCGCCGCCGCCCGCCGCAGGTGACGTGGTCGACGCACGGCTCCCGCTTCGTCGCCGCCGTCGAGAACGGGCCGCTGTCGGCGACGCAGTTCCACCCGGAGAAGTCCGGCGACGCCGGTGCGCAGCTGCTGCGCAACTGGGTCACCTCGCTCCGCTGAACCCGGCGCGTCCGCGACCTGCTCGACGCCGGGGCCCTCGTGGTGCTCGGCTCGGACCGGCCCGTCGTCCTCGCGGTGGGAGGGCGGGGGTCAGAGGCCGGGGAAGGCGCCGTTGCGGAACGCGTCGACGAACAGGCGGAAGTCGTCGCGGACCACCTCGGCGTACCCCGCCGCGAACGCCACCGCGTCGGCCGCGAACCGCGCGTCGCCGTCGTCCCCGTCCCCGTCCCCGGCGGCGTCGAGCACGGCGACCACGGCCTCCTCGACCTGGAACGGGACGGCGCTGCCCTCACCGGTGTCGCTCGCCGCGTCGGCGACGCAGTGCACCTTGGCCGTGGCGCGGCCCAGGTCGCGCAGCAGCGCGACGGCCTGGTCGGGCTCGTCGACGGCGTCCCAGTCGAGGTCGGCGGTGTAGGGCGAGACCTCGCTGACCACGTAGCCGACGCCGTCGATGCTCGTGTGCCCCAGCCACGGGTCGGCGTGCGCCTGCAGCGCGCGCTGGCTCACCGCGGTGCGGTGCCCGTGGTCCGTGAAGGTCGCCCGCACCCGCGCGTCGTCCACCACCCGCGAGGGCGCGGCCACGACGCCCTGCTTCATCGACAGGACGACGTCGTTCTCCATCGCCTGCGTGCGGCCCTCGAGCAGCAGGCTGTACGTGCGCAGTCCGGCGCTGCCGATCCCGATGCCGGACCGCCCGACGACGTCCTTCACGACGTACTCGATGCGCTCGCCCTTCTTGGCGTCGGGGATGGTCCGCAGGTACCTGTCGAAGGCGTCCTGCACGGCGGCCCGCTCGGCCTCGTCCAGGCGGCGGTGGTGCGGGGTGTCGCGGAAGCGGCGGTCGATCGTGGAGCCGGGTCCGTCGGCGACCTCCGTCTCGGCGTCGAGCAGGTCGATCCGACGGGCCGCTCGGGCGCGCTCGAGCGCGTCGTGCACGGGGCCGTCCGTGTTGTCCAGGCGCAGGGCGAAGGCGGAGTCGTCGTCCCTCGTGGCGAAGGCCCGCACCTGCTCGGTGTACGCGCGGCAGTAGGCGGTGACCATGCGCTCGATGTCGGCGTCGGCGAAGGCCTTCGCCACGCCCAGCAGGGCGAGCGACGCCGCCATGCGCCACACGTCCCACGTGAACGGGGCCAGGTAGGCCTCGTCGAAGTCGTTGACGTCGAAGACGAGCTGGCCCTGGTCGTCCATGTAGGTGCCGTAGTTCTCGGCGTGCAGGTCGCCCTGGATCCACACGCGGCTGGTGCGCTCGTCGGCCCACGGGTCTGCAGGGCCGGCGCCGTCCGCGGCCGGCGCTGCGACGTCGGCGTAGAAGAGGCACGCGCTGCCGCGGTAGAAGGTCCACGGGCTCGCGGCCATGCGGCGGAACCGCCGCCGGAACGCGGCCGGGTCGGCCTCGATGAGCGGCGCGAAGGCGTCGAGCAGGACGGCGACGACGTGCTCGCGGCGCTGCTCGGGGTCTCTGCGGCGGGCCGCCTCGACGACGGCGTGGGGCGCGTGCTCCGGCTGGAGGTCGATCACGGCGCCCAGCCTGGCCCTGCTCACGGGGCGCGGCACCCCGACCGCTGGTCGTCACCGGGAACCGCGGCCGAGCGCCCGGTCGCGGATCCGGAGGGCGGGACGGGTGGCCCTCACGGGGCTGGGAGGATGGCGCGCGTGAGTGAAGCCCCCCGCCTGCAGCTGCTGCCCGCCGTCGACGTCGCCGACGGCCAGGCCGTCCGCCTGGTCCAGGGCGAGGCCGGCTCGGAGACGCACTACGGCTCCCCGCTCGACGCCGCCCTCGCCTGGCAGGAGGGCGGGGCGGAGTGGGTCCACCTCGTCGACCTCGACGCCGCGTTCGGGCGCGGCTCCAACGCCGAGCTCCTCGCCTCCGTGGTCGGCACCCTCGACGTCGATGTCGAGCTGTCCGGCGGCATCCGCGACGACGCCTCCCTCGAGCGCGCCCTCGCCACCGGCTGCCGCCGGGTCAACCTGGGCACCGCCGCCCTGGAGGACCCGGAGTGGACCGCCAGCGCCATCGCCCGCCACGGCGACCGGATCGCCGTCGGCCTCGACGTGCGCGGCACCACCCTCGCCGCCCGGGGCTGGACGAAGGAGGGCGGCGACCTGTGGGACGTGCTCGCCCGCCTCGACCGCGACGGCTGCTCCCGCTACGTCGTCACCGACGTCACCAAGGACGGGACGCTGCGCGGCCCGAACACCGAGCTGCTCGCGCAGGTGTGCGCCACCACGAAGGCCCCGGTCATCGCCTCCGGCGGCGTGAGCTCCCTGGCCGACCTGGAGGCGCTGCGCGCGCTGGTGGACGACGGCGTGGAGGGCGCGATCGTCGGCAAGGCCCTGTACGCGGGGGCGTTCACCCTGCCCGAGGCGCTCGACGTCGCCGGCCGTCCCTGACCCCCCTCCCGTCGTGATCATGGGATCTGTGCGCACCACCGGCCGTGATCATGGGCGCTAGCCACCTCCCCGGCCGCCACGGCGACGCCCACGGCGACTCCGCCGGTACCGCGTGGGCGGGCCGGACCCTCACCGACAGCCCCTTCGCCGGTGACGACGGCGGCCTCGCCCCGGCGCTGGGCGCCGTCCTCGGCGCGGCGCGCGCCAGCGGCGCACCCGTCGACGTCGAGGCGCTGGTCGCCGCCCTGCCGGGGGCGCGGTTGTTCGTGCCCGTCACCGCCGTCTCCGCCGGCACGGACGAGGCCACCGGCGGAGACCTCGGAGCCGACATGGCGATCCCCACCCTGCGCTCGCCCGACGGACGCGACGCCCTGCCCGTCTTCACCTCCGTCGCCGCGCTGACCGCGTGGAGCGCGAAGGCCCGACCGGTCCCCGTCGAGGCCCGTCGGGCAGCGGTCAGCGCGGTGCAGGAGGGCCAGCAGCTGCTGGTGCTGGACCCGGGGGTGAGCGGCCCCGCCGGCTCCGTCGTCGTCCCGAGGCCCGCGCTGTGGGCCCTGGCGCAGGGGGAGCCGTGGACGCCGTCGTGGCGCGACCCCGAGGTCGCGGCCGCCGTCCGGCGAGCGGCCGAGACGGTCGGGGCCGTGGGCGGGCGCTGCGAACCCGGTCCGGGCGCGGGTGCCGGGGGGGAGCTGCGCGTCGTCGTCGACGTCGTGCCCGGCCTGTCGCAGGAGTCGCTGCGGTGGGTGCGCGAGCAGGTGCCCGAGCTGCTCGCGCGCTCGGAGGTGGTGGCCGAGCGGGTCGACTCCGTGGCGCTGGAGGTGCACGAGCTCGACGGGCCCGCCGTCGTCGTCGAGCGCCGCGCGGGGGCGCTCCTGCACCGCTGGCAGTCGGTGGTGTTCTCCGCGCGTGACGGCCGCCCGCACCGCGGCGCCAACGGCGCCGTGACCCGCTGGGGGGCGGAGCGGACAGCGCGACGCGCTGTGAGGGCTGCGGGATCGTCGATCGCGTCACCCTGACGCACCCAGACCACTATCTACTGCGCCATCCCGCGTGTCGCGATAGCTCATGACGATCTTTCTCGTAGCGTCCGGCCGGAGCCGATCTTGGGCTGCCTGGATTCGAGAAGGAGACCCATGGACCTGAACGTCCGACGACCCGCTCTCGAGCGGTCGACCACTGGTCGACCGCCGGTCGACAAGCTTCGAGGCCGGTGGTCGTCACGGCGCCGGGTCCTCAGGAAGTCAGCCGCCATGGTCGCCGGGATCGCCGTGGTGAGTGCCGCGCTGGTCGCGCTCGCCGCGCCTGCGCAGGCGGTGGGGCCGACCGTCGACTTCACGCTGCTCACGGGGACCGGCACGCAGGGCGACCCAGGAGTGCTTCCGGCCACCGCTCTGGGTAAGAGGGTCAACGACCCGTCCGCCGCTGTCCAGGCTGCCGACGGTTCGGTCTACTTCACCAACTCGGAGAGCACCGGCTCGGCTGACCAGTACGTCTACAAGATCGATACCTCTGGTCACCTCAGCCGCTTCATGGGATCCGCGGCTGCGGGCCCAGGGACCATCGCTCAGGCCGTCCAGCCTTCAGCGCTGGCCATCGACAGGGCGCGCAACAAGCTCTACGTCGCAGACGGCGGCGCCCACGAGGTCATCGAGGTGAACCTCACCACGAACGCGACGGCGCCCGTCGCCGGCGGCGGTAGCAGCGGCCCCCCGAGCAACGGCCCGGCCATCGGCAACCACTTCCAGTTCATCTCGTCCATGGTCTACCGGGCTGGTACTGACGAGCTCTACATCGCGGACTACGGAAGCAACCGCGTGGTGCTCGTCGACGTGTCCGCCGACAACCTCGGCATCATCGCCGGCAACGGCTCGGGCTTCGCACCCCCCACGGAGGGGACGGCGACGAGCGTTGCCGTCGCTGGGCCCCAGGGCCTCTCGCTCGACCCGTCCGGCAACCTCTTCATCGCCCAAGAGACCAAGATGCGGGTGCTGAAGGTCACCACGGCCGGGGCTTTGACGTTCTTCGCCGGGAACGGCAGCGCGCCCGCGTCGAGCTCGACCTCGGTCAGCGGCCCCAGGGCCTCAACGGCGATCGGCAGCGCGACCTCGACGGCGCCGGACGGGTACGGCGGGCTCTTCATCGGCGCCCAGGACCGCGTGATGCACGTCGACTCCAGCGGCACCATCTCGCAGGTCGCTGGCCGCGGAGTCCCGGAGACCGGACAGGCGTCGAGCTCCGGGGTGCGGCGGATCTGGTCGATGGCGGCGGGCAAGGACCCCGGGTCCTTCCTCTTGGTCGACAACATGAACCCGGCGATCGTGCTCATGACCCACACTGCGCCTCACATCACATCGTCCGCGGGCGTGCCGTCCGGACAGGTCGGCACCGCCTACGCGGGTCACACCTTCGTCGCGACGGGCTCCGTCAACCCCGCCATGACCTGGTCTGCCGCGGCCAACAGCCTGCCTCCGGGACTTCAGCTCGACCAGAACACCGGGGTGGTGTCCGGCACGCCGACAGCCGGCGGCACCTTCCCCGTCACCGTCACGGCCACCAACGTCGGGGGCACTGACACCCAGAGCGCGACTTTCGTCATCGTCGCCGGTCCGAACCCGGTGACGAGCCTGACGGCGACCGCGGGCAACGGGCAGGCGACGCTCGTCTTCGCCGCCCCGACCTCGGGCCAGGCGGTCACCGGCTACGAGTCGTCCACCGACGGCACCACGTGGACCGCGCTGACGACGACGGCGGGCACCGGCGCCAACACCGGCAAGCTCGTCGGCACCGTGACGGGCCTGACCAACGGCACGGCGGTCACCCTGCAGGTCCGTGCGGTCGGCGCCAGCGGCAACAGCACACCCCTGAGCGCCAACAACGGCACGGCCGTCACCCCCAACCCGCTGCCGCCCGCACCGGGCACCGTCACGGCGCGGCCGACCAGCTCCGGTGTCGAGCTGTCGTTCGCACCGCCCTCCGGCGGCACGTCGGGAACCGTGAGCGGCTATGTGTACTCCACCGACGGGGGCACCACGTGGACGCCGCTGACGACGTCGGGCTCCAGCACCGTGACCGCGTCGATCAGCGGCCTCACCAACGGCACCAGCTACTCGGTGCTCGTGGCGGCCGACTCCCCGCAGGGGCGAAGCACGCCGACGACGGCGGCCGTGGTGACGCCGGTGGGCGTCCCGGCGGCGCCCGCCTCGGCCACGGCGACGGCGGGCAACCGCAGCATCGCCCTGAGCTTCCCCGCGGTGAGCAGCTCCTCGGCGACCCCGGTCACGGGCTACGCGGTGAGCCTCGACGGCGGCGTCTCGTGGGAGCCGCTGACCACCAGCGGGACCACCACGCTGACGGCGACCGTCAGCACCTTCGGCGGCCAGCCCCTCGTCAACGGCACCGCCTTCGCGGTGCGCGTGGCAGCCGTCAACGCCGGTGGCAACGGCACGGTGGTGAGCGCGGGATCGGTGACCCCGAACGTCGCCACCACCGCGCCCGTCATCACCTCGGTGGCGAGCGGCTCCTCCGCGCTGACCGTCAACATCACGGCGCCTTCGCTGGCCAACGGGTCCTCGGCGATCACCGGCTACGAGTACTCCCTCGACGGGGGCTCGTGGGCGGCGCTGAACCTGTCCGGCCCGGCGTCGGGAGCGACGCCCACGGGGTCCATCACCGGCCTGACCAACGGCACCCCGTACCTGGTGAAGGTGCGGGCGCGGAACACCTCCGGTCCGGGCACCGCCAGCGCCGGTGTGACGGCGACGCCCTACGGGCTCCCGGCGGCGCCGTCGGCGCTGAAGGCGTGGGCTGGCAACGGCTCCCTCGCCCTGTCCTTCACCGAGGCCGCCTCCACCCCGGGGTCGCCGGTGACGGGGTACGAGTACTCCCTGAACGGGCCGACCGGGCCGTGGGTCGCCCTGACCCCGACCTCGCCGCCGGGTGCCCCGACCGTCACGGGTCTGGTCACGGGACTGACCAACAGCACCGCGTACACGGTCCAGGTGCGCTCGAAGAACGCTGACGCCTCCCCGGCGATCACCTCCACCGCGGGCGCTGGGACCTCCCCGGCCGCCACCACGCCGGTGTCGGTGCCCGACGTCCCCGCGAACTTCGTGGCGATGGGGACCAACGGCGGGATGAGCCTGACCATCGACGGACCGACCAGCACGGGCGGCTCGGCAGTCATCCGCTACGAGGTGTCCGTCGACGGCGGCGCGACCTGGACGTCGCTGACGTCGACCCTGTCACCGGCGCTGCCGGCCGCGGGGCCCTACACCGCCACGGTGTCGTCGCTGACCAACGGCAGCACGTACCCGACCCTGGTGCGCGCCGTCACGTCGACCGGACCGGGCCTGCCCGCCGCCTCGGAGGCGGTCCCGGGCAACGCGGCCCCGACGGCTCCGCGCTACCTGACCGTGACCCCCGGCCCGGCGTCGGCGACGGTCAGCTTCACCCCGCCGGCGACCGCCGGCGCCAACGGCGTCACGGCGTACGCCTACCAGGTGGGAGGGACCGGCCCCTGGACCGCCCTGAACACCACCACGACCGGTGGCCGGGTCACGGCGACCATCTCCGGGCTGACCCCAGGCCAGCAGTCCATGATCTCCGTCGCTGCGGTGACCGCCTCCGGTCTCAACCCGCCCGCGGGTGCGGCCGCCAACCGGTCGGTGACGCCGGCGGCGCAGCCGCAGTCCGGCGGCGGTGGTGGCGGTGGCGGCGGCGGTGCGTCCTCCGGCGGCGGGTCGTCGTCGGGTGGCACCGGCGGCACCGGCGCGGCCTCCGGCCCGCTGACCCTGCCCCGCATCGGCGTCCTCGCCGGTGGCGGCTCAGGGAGCGGCTCGGGCTCGGGCTCCGGCTCGTCCGGTGCCGGCACCCCCACCGTCAGCCTCGGCCTCGGCCGGCTGAACCTCGCCAGCGCCGCGGCGCCGGGCACCACGGCCACCTACACCTCCTCCACGCCGAGCGTCTGCACGGTGTCGGCGGCCGGCGTGGTGACCATGAGGGGCACGGGCTCCTGCTCCGTGGAGGCCACCCCCTCCGGCGGTGGTGACAAGACCACCCTCGCCTTCCGGGTCGCCGAGCCGCCGAACGTGGCAGCCCGGCTGTCCGAGCCGACCACCCGACTCGGCGGTGTGGACCGCATCGACACGAGCGTTGAGGTGGCCAGGAAGCTGAGCGCCGACGGCTCGGTGTCGTCCCTGGTCGTGGCCTCGGCCACGTCCTACGCCGACTCCCTCGCCGGTGCTCGCCTCGCCTCGATCGGCGGCGGACCGCTCCTGCTCACCGGGCAGGGCGGGCTCGACACCGACGTCGCGGCCGAGATCAAGCGCGTGCTGGTCTCCGGCGGCACGGTCTACGTGCTCGGCAAGGAGGGCGCGCTGTCGCCCGCCGTCGTGTCGGCGCTGCAGACGACGGTGGGTGGCACCACCGCTGCGGGCGCTGCCGCGACGACGACGAGCACCGTGACGCGCCTCGGCGGTGACGACCGGTACGCGACCGCCGTCACCATCGCCGAGGAGGTCGTCTCCGTGACCGGTGACGAGGGCCCGATCTACCTCACCACCGGTCGTGACTTCGCCGACGGCGTCGGCGCCAGCGCGCTGGCGTCCCGCACCGGCGGCGTGGTGCTCCTCACCGACGGCGGGGTCATGCCGGCGGCGACCAGGGCCTACCTCGCGAAGCACGACCCGAAGGGGGAGCGCGTCGTCCCGATCGGCGGACCGGCCGTCGAGGCCGTGAAGTCGGTGGGCATGAGCGCGGCCGCGGGCCGTGCGCTCTCCGGTGAGGACCGCTACGCGACGGCGGCCGCCATCGCGAAGCAGTTCGTCAAGGAGGGCGGCAAGGTCACCGCGGTCGGCGTCAGCACGGGCAAGAACTGGCCAGACGCCGTCACCGGCGCCGCAGCCATGGGCGCCCTGCGCGGTCCGCTGCTGCTCACCACCCCGAGCAGCGTGCCCGCCCCGACCGTGGAGACCCTCACCTCCATGAAGGGCGACCTCGCCAAGGGCGTCGCCTTCGGCGGGAGCACCGCCATCGAGAAGGGCGCCTACGAGCAGCTCGTCTCACTGCTGCCCAAGGGCTGAGACCCGACCGGCCCGCACGGCGGCCCCGTCACCTCTGCGGAGGTGGCGGGGCCGTCCCGCGCCCGCGGCGAGGTCGGTGTCCGCCTCACGGCCCTACCACCCAGCGGCGCTCACCGCCCGACGTGCCTGCACGTCCTCGTCCCCCTAGCGTCGCTGCGCGTGACGGTGATCGGCTTCCACGCCAGCCACGAGCAGGTCCCGCCCAGCCGGCTGCTCGAGTACGCCGTCCGGGCCGAGCAGGCGGGCTTCACCGCGGCCATGTGCTCGGACCACATCACCCCCTGGGGCACCGCCCAGGGCCAGTCCGGCCTGGCCTTCGCGTGGCTCGGCGCGGCGCTCGCCCGCACGCAGCTGCCCTTCGGCGTGGTCCACGCCCCCGGGCAGCGCTACCACCCGGCCGTCACGGCCCAGGGCATCGCGACGCTGTCGGAGATGTTCCCCGGGCGCTTCTGGGCCGCGCTCGGCAGCGGCCAGTACATGAACGAGCACGTCACCGGGGAGGGCTGGCCGCCCAAGGACGAGCGCGACGCGCGCCTGGCGGAGGTCGTCGACGTCGTCCGCCGGCTGCTGGCGGGCGAGGAGGTGACCCACCGCGGTCGAGTGGTCGTGCACGAGGCCCGCGTGTTCAGCCGCCCGCCGGTCGAGCGCGCTCCCGGGCTGCTCGCGGCGGCGCTGACGCCGCGCACCGCGGAGTGGGCGGCGAGCTGGGCCGACGGGCTGATCACCGTCAACTCCACGCCGGACCAGATGCGCTCTGTCGTCGACGCCTACCGGGGCGCGGGCGGCACCGGTCCCTTGAACCTGCAGGTGCACCTCTCGTGGGCGCCCTCGCACGAGGAGGCGCTGGCGGTCGCCCACGAGCAGTGGCGCAACAACGTCTTCAGCTCCAAGGTCCTCGCCGACCTGGCCACGGTCGAGCAGTTCGACGACATCGGCCAGCGCGTGCAGCCCGCCGAGCTGGAGGACTCGGTGCTGGTCTCCGCCGACGCCGCGCACGTCGCCGACACCCTCGCCCAGTGGGCCGAGGTCGGCTTCGACGGGCTCTACCTGCACCACGTGGGCCAGCACCTGGAGGCGTGGATCGACGAGGCGGGTGAGCGGGTGCTGCCGCGCCTGTCGCCCACCCGCCCGCAGCCCCTCGTGGGCCGCACGGGCGCTGGCACCACCCGCCGCGCGCTCGCCGAGCGCGGTGGCGGCACCCCCGGGAACGACCGCGGACACCAGGACGAGGTGGCGTGATGCTGACGACGACGGCCGACCAGTGGTGGACCACCGGCGTGGGGTACTGCCTCGACCTGGAGCGCTTCGCCGACTCCACGGGCGACGGCCACGGCGACCTCGTGGGCATGGGCCAGCACCTGGACCACCTGACCGCCCTCGGCGTGACCTTCGTCTGGCTGCAGCCGTTCTACCCCTCCCCGGAGGGCGACGACGGCTACGACATCAGCGACTACTACGGCGTCGACCCCGAGGTGGGCACCTTCGGGCAGCTCGTCGAGGTCGTCCGGGCCTGCCGGGAGCGCGGCATCCGGGTGCTGGTCGACCTGGTGGTCAACCACACCTCCGTCGAGCACCCGTGGTTCCAGGACGCGCGCTCCTCGCCGGACGCCCGCCACCGCGACTGGTACGTGTGGCGCGACGAGCCGGACCCCGCCGACGACGACGCCGACATCTTCTTCCCCGACGTCGAGGACGCGATCTGGTCGTACGACGAGGTCGCCGGCCAGTACTTCCGGCACCGCTTCTACAGCCACCAGCCGGACCTGAACACCTCCAACCCGGAGGTCCGTGACGAGATCTGCCGGGTCATGGGCTTCTGGCTGCAGCTGGGGGTCGCCGGGTTCCGGGTGGACGCCGTGCCGTACTTCGTGGACACCGCGACGCGCACCGACGACGCCGACGACGCCGAGGGGCGCCGCAGCCCCGACGACCCGACGGCGCTGCGGGAGTCGATGCACATGCTCGACGTGATGCGCGACTTCCTCTCCCGCCGCAGCGCCGAGGCCGTGATGCTCGGGGAGGTGAACCGCCCCTACGACGAGCAGGTCGAGTTCTTCGGCGGGCCGGGCCAGCGGATGACGCTCAACTTCGACTTCGTGATGAACCAGCGGATGTTCCTCGCCCACGCGCGCGGGCTGGCCGCACCGGTGGTCGAGGCCCTGGAGCAGCGCCCGGAGCTGCCCGTGGGCAAGTCCTTCGGGCTGTTCGTGCGCAACCACGACGAGCTGAGCCTCGACCAGCTCTCCCCGGAGGAGCTGGACGAGGTGCTGGCGGAGTTCGGGCCCGACCCCGACCACCAGATCTTCGGGCGCGGTCTGCGCACGCGACTGCCCACCATGGTCGGCCACGACCGGGCCCGCCTGGAGCTGGTCTACGCGCTGCTCTTCAGCCTGCCGGGCACGCCGGTCCTCTACTACGGCGAGGAGCTCGCCCAGGACGAGGACCTCTCGCTCGAGGCGCGCCTGGCCGTGCGCACACCGGTGCGCTGGGGCCCCCAGCCGGACGGTCGCGGCGTGGCGGACCAGGAGCGCGACCCGGACTCGGTCCTGGTGTGGTTCCGCAACCTGGTCCACACCTACCGCTCCCGCCCCGAGCTGGGGCGCGGTCGGCTGCGGGTCGTCGACTGCGGCGAGCCGTCGGTGCTCGTGCACGCGCTGACCTGGGAGGGCCGCACCACCCTGGCCGTCCACCACCTCGGTCCCGAGCCGGTGCGGGTCACGGTGCCGCTCGAGCTCCTGCCCGAGGGGGCGGAGGTGGTGGAGCTGCTGAGCGCCGCCCCGGTGACCGTCCCCGACGGCGGCCTCGTGTGCGAGCTGCCCGGCTACGGCTACCGGTGGTACGGCGACGTGGTCTGAGCACCCGCCCCCCAACACCCCTCCAGCCCGCCCGTCCAGACCACCCACCGCACCGACCCGGGAGTCCACCGATGCTGACCACGACCGCCGACGAGTGGTGGGCCACCAGCGTCGGCTACTGCCTCGACATCAAGCGCTTCACCGACTCCGACGGCGACGGCCGCGGTGACCTGGCGGGGCTCGGCGCTCACCTCGACCACCTCTCCGATCTCGGCGTCGACTTCCTGTGGCTGCAGCCCTTCTACACCTCGCCCGAGGGCGACGACGGCTACGACATCTCCGACTACTACGGCATCGACGACGGCCTCGGGACCCTCGGCGAGTTCGTGGAGGTGGTCAGGGCCGCACGCGAGCGCGGCATGCGCGTGATCGTCGACCTGGTGGTCAACCACACCAGCGACGAGCACCCCTGGTTCCAGTCCGCCAGGTCCGACCCGGAGTCCCGGTACCGCCACTGGTACGTGTGGCGGGAGGAGCCGGACCCCGAGGACGCCGACGCCGACATCATCTTCCCCGACGCCGAGGACTCGGTCTGGTCCCGCGACGAGGTGGCCGGCCTGTACTACCGCCACCGCTTCTACCGCCACCAGCCGGACCTCAACACCTCCCTGCCCGAGGTGCGCGACGAGATCCGCAGGATCATGGGCTTCTGGCTGCAGCAGGGGGTCGCGGGCTTCCGGGTGGACGCCGCGCCCTTCCTCGCCGAGACCGCCACCCGGGCCGGAGACGCGGACGACGCCGCCCCGGCGAGCCCCTCGACCGGCGAGCGGGAGGACCAGCGCGACGACGACACCGCCCTCGACGAGTCGCTCGCGATGCTGGACGTGATGCGGTCGTTCCTGTCACGCCGCAGCGCGGAGGCGGTGATGCTGGGCGAGGTCAACAAGCCGCGCGGCGAGATCGCCCCGTTCTTCGGCGGCAGCGGTCAGCGCATGACGATGTGCTTCGACTTCACCCTCAACCAGGCGCTGTACCTGGCGATGGCGCGCGCGGACGCGGGCCCGGTGCGCGAGGCGCTGGAGTCGCGGCCCGACCTCAGCGAGGGCAAGAGCTGGGGCCTGTTCGTCCGCAACCACGACGAGCTCACGCTCGACCAGCTCTCCGACGACGAGCGGCAGGAGGTCTTCGACGCCTTCGGGCCGGACGAGGACGTGCAGCTGTTCGGGCGGGGCCTGCGGCTGCGGCTGCCCACGATGGTCGACGGCGACCGCGACCGCCTGGAGCTGGCGTACTGCCTGACGTGGAGCCTGCCGGGCACCCCGGTGCTCTACTACGGGGAGGAGGTCGGCCAGCTGGAGGACCTGTCGATCCCGGGCCGCATGTCGGTGCGCACGCCGATGGCGTGGGCGGCGGGCGACGCCGGCCCTGGACCGGTGGTGGCCGACCAGGAGCGCGACCCCGACTCCCTCCTGCACTTCTTCCGCCGGATGCTGCGCGCCTACCGCGGCCGCCCCGAGCTGGGCCGCGGCTCCGCCGAGCTGCTCGACGTCGGGCAGCCGTCGGTGCTGGCTCACACGATGACCTGGCGGGGCCGGACCGTGCTGGCGCTGCACTCGCTGGCGGACGAGCCCGTCACCGTCACCGTGCCGGACGGCGTGGTGTCGCCCGGCACGGAGCTGGTCGACCTGCTCACCGCGACGCCGACGACCGTTCCCGACGGCGCGTTCGCGGTGCAGCTGCCCCGGTACGGCAAGGTCTGGCTCGGCGACACCTGAGCCGCCCCCGCACCGTCCGTGGTCGTGGGTGGACGGCCACTCGGGCACCGGTCCTGCGACGGCTGCTCCGTCTCCGGCGTCGACCGGGGCCTCAGCGTCCGGCCCACCACCGCTGCCACGGCGTCTCGACGGCCGTCGGCCGGTGGTGCTCGCGCACCCACGCCACGGCGTCGGTCGGCGCGACGCCGTCGAGCACCGCCAGGACCGCCAGCGCCGTCCCGGTGCGTCCGTTCCCTCCGCCGCAGGTGAGCTCGACGCGCTCGGTGGCGGCGCGCTCCCACGCCTCGTGCAGCGCGACGCGGGCGTCGGACGGGACCAGCGGCAGCCCGAAGTCCGGCCACCTGACCCACCGCACCGGCCACGGCTGCGGCTCCGGGCGACGCCAGGTGCACTGGTAGCCGACGTCGGGCTCCAGCCCCGGCGGGGGTGCGCCGCAGCGCACGCCGCGCCCCCGCACTCGCCGCCCGGAGGGCAGGACGACGACGTCGGGGGCGTCCGACGGCCACTGCCTGCGAGCGGACATCAGATCCAGCCGGCGGCCTGGGCGCGGCTCACGGCCTCGTGCCGGTTGGCCACCCCCAGCTTCTGCACCGCCGCAGACAGGTAGTTGCGCACCGTCCCCGGCGACAGCGACGCCCGCACCGCGATCTCCTCCACGCTCGCCCCACCGGCCGCCAGCTCCAGCACGTCGGCCTCGCGCGGGGTCAGCGGCGAGTCCCCGGCGGCGATGGCGTCGGCCGCGAGCTCGGGGTCGACGTGCCGCCCGCCGGCGTGCACCGTCCGGATCACCTGCGCCAGCACCGCCGCCGACGTCGTCTTCGGCGGGAAGCCCCGCACCCCGGTGGCCAGCGCCCGCTTGAGGTGCCCCGGCCGCCCGTGGCCGGTGACGATGACGACGCCGCACCCGGGCACCTCCTCCCTCAGGGCCGCCGCGACCTCGATCCCGTCCAGGCCCGGCATCTGCAGGTCGAGCACCGCCACGTCGGGCTGCAGCGCGCGCGCCACGGCGACGGCCTCGGTGCCGGAGGCCGCCTGGCCGACCACCTCGACGTCGTCCTCCAGGCCCACCAGGGTGGCGAGCGCGGTCCGGATCAGCTGCTCGTCGTCGGCGAGCAGCACCCTGATGGACGGCGGGGTCACGCGTGAGCCTCCTGGTCGTGGGGTCGGGTGCGTGCGTCGGCAGGGGTGGTCGTCGGGGTGGTCGTCGGGGTGGTGGCCGTGAGGACGACCCGCCCGCGCTCGCGGCGGACGTCGAGCGACCCGCCCCGGGCCTCCAGCCTCTCGCGCAGCCCCGACAGCCCCGCACCGGGGCGCAGCCCGCCGTCGCGGGCGCCGTCGGTCGGCGGAGCGTCGCCGTCGTCGTTGCGCACGACCAGCACCGCCTCGCCGTCGACCACCGACAGCGTCACCGCGCAGCTGCGCGCGTGACCGTGGCGCACCACGTTGGTGACCGCCTCGCGCAGCGCCCACGCCAGGGCCTCCTGGGCGGGCGCCGGGAGCGCGGTCGCCTCGGCGTCGTCGACGCGCACCTCGCACGCCACCTCGGCCGAGGCGAGCAGCGCCCGCGCACCTGCCAGCTCGGTGAGCAGGTCGGCGCGGCGGTGCCCGCGGACCACGGCGCGCACCTCCGCCAGCGACGCCTGCGCCAGCTCGCGCACGGCCATCGCCTCGGCCACGGCCTCGGGGCGCCCCCGCTCGGCGAGGCGGGCCACGACCTCCGACTTCAGCGCGATGGCCGACAGGTCGCGGCCGACGACGTCGTGCAGGTCGCGAGCGAAGCGCAGGCGCTCCTCGGCGACGGCCAGGCGGGCCCGGTCGCCCTGGGCGTCGGCCAGCTGGCGGACCACGTCGAGCAGCCACACCGACAGCCGCAGCGTCATGACGACGAACGCCGAGGCGAGCACGGTGAACCCGCCGGTGGTGACGGCGACGAGCACCGCCTCGCCGGCGAGCGAGGCGGAGGTGGCGACGGCGGCACCCGCTCCCAGCGGCACCAGCCAGCCGGCGCGGCGGTGGAGCACGCACAGCGCAGCGGGGGAGAACATCACCGTGTACGCCACGACCGCCTGGCGCGGCGACCCCGCCAGCTCGCTGCCCCCGGGCACGGTCGCCGCGGCGGCGAGCACCGCCGCCGTGGCGAGCCCCAGGGCCACCAGCGCGGGCCGGCCCTCGTGGGCGTGGCGCGGCTCCAGCCCGGCGCGCAGCGCCACGAAGGCGGCGACGCCCTGCGCCGTCGACAGCACGACAACCAGCCCCAGCGCCCACGCGTCACCGGTGCCGCGCAGGAACACCAGCAGCAGCACCGGGGGCACGGCCCCCAGCCAGTAGAGGACCTGCGCGGTGTAGACCTCCACCCGCTCCACCTGGGACAGCGACGCCCACCAGGCGCGCGGGGAGCGCCACCACCGCGGGCGCCCGGCCGTGCCGGGCTGCGGTGGGGGCGCTCCCCGTGAGGTGTGGTGAGGCATCAGCCGCGAGGCTCCCAGCGCCAGAGGCGGCGCGCCAGCCACACCGACACCGCGGTCCACGCCAGGAGCAGCGCCAGGTCCACCACCAGCGGTGGCACGGCACCGCCCACGAGCGGCGCGGTCACGAGGCCCTCGGAGACCCCGGTGCTGCGGGCGAACAGGTCGACGGCGCTGGTGAAGGGGACCAGGAGCAGCACCTGGCGCGCCACCTCGGGCAGCGCGGGCACGGTCAGCATGTTCGCGGCGATGGAGATGACGAACAGCAGCGGCACCGCGGCCCAGTTGGCCTTCTCGGCGTTGCCCGACATCCCGGCGACCGCCACCCCCGCGGCCACCAGGCCGACGGCGGCGATGGCGGCCCCCGCGACCCAGGCGAGCCAGCCCAGCCCGTCGGGCACCGGCCCGCCGCGGCCCACGACGACGGCCAGCACCGCGAACGCCTCCAGCACGCCGACCACCACGAGCGGCAGGTACATGCCCGCCACCAGCTCACCGCTGCTCAGCTCGGACGTGCGCAGCCGCTTGAGCACCTGCGCCTCGCGGCGGTTGACCGTGAGCATCACCGCGGCGAGGTGCGTCGTGACGGCCATGACGACGACGACGCCCATGCCCGTCAGCGCCGCGAGCCCCGCCGGGGAGCTGCCCGGGGAGATGGAGACCAGGAAGAGGATCGCCAGCGGGCCGCTGAGCAGGGTCAGCAGCGTGGTGCGCTGCCTGACGAGCATCTGGGTCTCGAAGCGGGCCAGCCGCAGCACGCGCTGGGCCGGGCTGACGGTGCGCCGCTGGCGGCTGGTCGTGGTGCTCAGCGCGGTCATCGTGAGGCCTCCTCGGCGGGGGTGGAGCGGACGACGGAGTGGAAGACCTCTTCGAGCGAGGCCGGGGTGGCGCGGAGCCGGTGCAGCTCGGCGCCGGTGCGCTGGGCGTCGAGGAGCAGCGCCAGCAGGTCGGCCTGGAGCTCCTGGGTGCGGACGTCGACGGGCTCGTCCGGCCGGCCCTCGACCCGCCGCACCGCGGTGATGCGCGCCGGGCGCTGGTCGAGCACCTCGGCGAGCGTGCCCCGCACCGCGATGCGGCCCCGGTGCATGATCGCGACCCGGTCGGCCAGCTGCTCGGCCTCCTCGAGGTGGTGGGTGGTCATCAGGACCGTGGTGCCGCCGTCGCGCAGCTCGCGGACCAGGCCCCACAGCGTCGAGCGCGACTCCGGGTCGAGGCCCGCGGTGGGCTCGTCGAGCACGATGAGGTCGGGGGCGCCCCACACCGCCAGCGCCAGGTCGAGGCGGCGGCGCTCTCCGCCGGAGAGGTCCTTGACCAGCACGCCGCGGCGGTGCGCGAGGCCGACGCGCTCGAGCACGGCGTCGACGTCGTCGACCCGGCTGCTCAGCGACGCCCACAGCTGCAGCGCGGTGACCGGCGTCGCCTCGGGCACGAAGCCCGCCTCCTGCACCATCACGCCGGAGGCCGCGCGGATGCGGCGGGTGGAGACCAGCGGGTCGTCGCCGAGCACGTCGACCGAGCCGGCGGTGCGGGAGCGGAACCCCTGCAGCGCCTCCAGCGTCGAGGTCTTGCCGGCGCCGTTGGTACCCAGGAGGGCGAACACCTCCCCGCGCCGGACGTCGAGGTCCACGCCGTCGACAGCGCGGAAGGAGCCGTAGGCGACGACCAGGCCCCGGACGTCGACGACGAGGTCGCTCGCCGTCCCCGTCCGGTCGTGGGCGGTGGCTGCTGTCGTGGTCATGGCTCCACGCTCCCGCGGGGCGGGGCCCGGCGGGAGTGCGCTCCCTCACGGGTCCGGGTGCGCTCCTCACCCCTCGGCCATGACACCCGTCACCCCCTCCGGCCGTGGTCGCGGTCCCCCGCGAGCGGGAGGTGCCCCCAGGTCGGCCACCTCGCGGGGAGCGGCGGGCGCTGTCACCGTGGGCCGGTGATGGTCCTGCGCCCGGCACCCCCGATCACCAGGGAGCGGACGACGACGGCGCCCCCCGCCGCCGTCCACGACCTCCTCGTCGACGTGGCCTCCTGGCCGCTCTGGTCGCCGCACGTGGTGCGCACCGACCCGGCCCGGGGGCGGGTCCACCCCGGGTGGCGCGGGCGCGTCAGGCCGTGGTTCGGCCCGGCGACCACCATGGAGGTCACCGAGGTGCTCCCCGACGGCGGGATGCGCTGGCGCACCCGCGCCGCCGGCCACGAGCTGCGGTACTCCCAGCTCGTCGAGCCCTGCGCCGGTGGGAGCCGGGTGGTGTTCGGGGCCGAGGTGGGCGGACCCCTCGGTCCTCTGGTGCAGCGCCTCGCCGCGCCGCTGTCCGGCTACGGGCAGCAGCGTCGCCTCGACCGCCTGGTGCTGCTGGCCGAGCGCTCCGCCTGACCGCCCCGGCCCAGCCACGGCCCTGACGCGCGAGGGGCCCCCGCCGGGATCGGCGGGGGCCCCTCGTCAGGTGGAGCGGGTGGAGCTGGGCTCAGGCGTCCAGGTCCTTGGCGACCAGGTCGGCGACGACCTTCATCGCGGCCTCGTCGTCGGACTCGACGGTGACCTCGGCGCCCTGGGCCGCGCCCAGGGTCATGATCAGCAGCGCGGAGCCGGCGTCGACCGGCTCCTCGCCGGCCACCGCGAGGGTGACCTCGGCGCCGGTCTCCGTCGCCGCCTGGGCGATGACGGCGGCGGGGCGGGCGTGCAGGCCGACGGCGGACCCGACGGTCACGGTGGTGCTGGGCACGGTGCTCTCTCCTTCGTGAGGGGGCGTGTCTGGGACGAGTCGATCAGAGCGGCGGTCAGGCCGCGACCGGGCGCTTGGCGGTGCTCTTGAGCAGGACGACGAGCGCCGCCGAGACGACGAACCCGATGACGAGCGCCACGGCGAAGAGCAGGAAGTTGCTCATCGCGAAGAACACGAAGACGCCGCCGTGGGGCGCGGACAGCTGCACGCCGAACCACATGACCAGCGCTCCGGTGACAGCCCCGCCGACCATGGACGCCGGGATGATGCGCAGCGGGTCGGCGGCGGCGAACGGGATGGCGCCCTCGGAGATGAACGAGGCGCCCAGCAGCCAGGCGGCCTTGCCGTTCTCCTTCTCGGCAGCCGAGAAGAGCTTCGGGCGGACGGCGGTCGCCAGGGCCATGGCCAGCGGCGGCACCATGCCGGCGGCCATCACAGCGGCCATGACCTGGAGCGAACCGGGGTTGGTGACGGACAGGCCGGCGGTGGCGAAGGCGTAGGCCGCCTTGTTGACGGGGCCACCCAGGTCGAAGCACATCATCAGGCCGAGGATGACGCCGAGGATGATCGCCGAGCTGCCGGTGAGGCCGTTGAGGAAGCTGCTGAGGCCGTTGGTGGCGGCGGCCAGCGGGCGGCCGAGGAACAGGAACATCAGGCCGCCGGCCACGATCGAGGCCGCGAGCGGGATGATCATCACCGGCATGAGGCCGCGCAGCCACTTCGGCACGTCGAGGCGGGAGAACCAGTAGGCCACGAGGCCCGCCAGGACGCCGCCGACCAGACCACCGAGGAAGCCCGCGCCGGTGGTGACGGCGATGGCGCCGGCGGTGAAGCCGGGGGCGATGCCGGGGCGGTCGGCGATGCCGAACGCGATGTAGCCGGCCAGCGCGGGCACGAGGAAGCCGAACGCCGCCCCGCCGATCGCGAAGAGCACGGCACCGAGGTAGACCAGCAGGGCGTTGTCGCGCAGACCGCCCTCCACCGCGAGCTCGGGGATCTGGGCCTTCAGCGCCGCGACGTCGGGCAGGTTCCACAGCGAGTTGTTCAGCAGGATGCTGTCCGCGCCGCTGGGGAGGTTGGTGACCCGGTACCCGGCGAACAGGAAGCCCAGCGCGATCAGCAGACCGCCGGCGGCCACGAACGGGATCATGTAGCTGACACCGGTCAGCAGCACCTGGCGCACCTTGACCCAGAACGGCACGTCGCCGCCCTGGCCCGCGGTCGCCGCCGCTGCGCCCGCGCCCCCGCCGTCACCCGCGACGCGCGCCGCCTGCGGGTCGGTCGACGCGGTCAGCGCCTCGGCGACCATCGCGTCGGGCTCGTTGATGGCGCGCTTCACGCCGGAGGCGATGACCGGCTTGCCCGCGAAGCGCTCACGGCCCTTCACCGGGACGTCGGTGGCGAAGATGACGGCGTCGGCGCTCGCGATCAGCGACGGCGGCAGCGGCGTGGTGGCGCCGGAGCCCTGCGTCTCGACCTTCAGCGTGATGCCGGCGCGCTCGGCGGCGGCGACCAGGGAGTCGGCGGCCATGTAGGTGTGCGCGATGCCGGTGGGGCACGCGGTCACGGCGACGACGACCTTGCCGCTGGTCTCCGACGCGACCGACGTCGAGGCGGCACCGGCAGCGGCCGGAGCGGCGCTCGCGGTGGCGGCCGGGGTGGAGGTCGCCTCCTGCGCGGCGGCCTGGGGCTTGGGCGTGACCACGTCGGTCACGAGGTCGACGACCTCCTGGTCGGTCGTCGCGGCGCGCAGCGCGGCGGTGAAGGCGGGCTTGACCAGGGCGCGGGCCAGCGCGGTCAGCAGCTTGAGGTGCTCCTGGCCGCCCGAGGCCGGCGCCGCGATGAGGAAGGCGAGGTCGGCGCCGCCGTCGGGGGCGCCGAAGTCGACCTTGGGGGACAGGCGGGCGAAGGCGAGGGTCGCCGTCGTCACCGCCTCGGAGCGGCAGTGGGGGATGGCGATGCCGCCGGGCAGGCCGGTGGCCGACTGCGCCTCGCGGGCCATGGCGTCGCGCTGCAGGCCCTCGGCGCTCGTGGCGCGCCCGGTGCCGGCGACGGTCGCCGCGAGGGCGGCGATGACGTCCTCCTTGCGCGACCCGAGGTCGGCGTCGAGGCGCACGAGCTCCGGCGTGATCAGCTGCGGTCGCGCAGCGGTGTCCGTGGCCTGCGATGTCACGGGGTCCTCCTGGTCTGGCCGACGTCGTCGGCGGTCTGGGTCGAGCGGCTGGGGAGTTCGGAGAGCGGGGAGGGTGGTGCGGTCAGAGGCGCTGCGACGCGACGAGGTCGCGGCGCAGGTGCTGGGGCGTCGGCAGCGACGACCCGGGGAGCTGGACGGCGGCGGTGCCGTGGGCCACGGCGACGGCGAGGCGCTCGGCCTCGTCAGCGCCGTCGAGGTCGGCCAGCAGGTAGCCGGCCAGCGTGGAGTCGCCCGCACCGACGGTGCTGACGGGGGTGACCGGAGCGTGCTGGGCGTGCCAGGCGCCGTCGGCGGTGACCAGCAGGGCGCCGCGCCCGCCGAGGGTGACGAGCACCTCGGCGACGCCGCGCTCCACCAGCGTGCGGGCCGCGTCGGCGGCGGCGGCCGGGGGGGCC
>Ga0325403_1000814_pt1 | contig 23986 bp, 14 predicted proteins | sample PopdelMetagenome_19_FD_205665 | JGI IMG/M metagenome (GOLD analysis project Ga0325403, IMG submission 205665) | Populus deltoides microbial communities from Bellville, Georgia, United States - Xylem-PdKOR-R4 | ecosystem: Host-associated > Plants > Phyllosphere > Stem > Wood/Secondary xylem... | reverse complement strand
ACAAGCACACTTGCATTTGGCCTATAAGTATAAAAGTTGCAAATTCAATAAGGATAAAAAAAATATTGCTACCAATATTTAATGTTAACCCCAATATCTCCAGTGAAGCAAATTGGATGATTTTGGATGATAAATTTGGTATTAAGCCATACCAAATACAGTTACGGAGAGCCAAGATAAATGTTAAAGAGTTTATGGAATAAAGTCACAATGAGTCTTTTAAAAGTATCCTTATATATATTCAGTTATTGAAGCAATATAATAGAGTTCTGATGTATATTTATGGTTTGACCCTCATTATAATAGAGGTGTGCATTTACCATGAAAGTTTCAACACGTATATGTTTGTTTGAAAACAATAAAGAAGACTTTGTTTCTAAAAGTAAGCCTTTCATTGGGATTGATGGATTCCATCTCAAGGGTTGATATAAAGATTTATTATTATTAACAATGGGTTTGGATGGAAATAATGGATTGTTTCTTGTTGCTTATGTTGTTGTTGAGTGTGAAAATAATGAAACATGGTGTTGTTCCTTATATGTTTTATATGGATCAATAAAGGATGGAATACATTAGAGGCCATTTTGTATAATGTCTAACAGGTAAAATATAAATTTAAATTAAAAGTTACAATTTTTCTTTTCTTTTCTTTTTTAAAATAGCATTTATTTTGGAATTGTCTTTTTTCTAACCATTATCAATTTACTTCTTAGAGTCTACTTAAAGTTATTGTTGAGGTATTCCCAGAGGCAACACATATGCATTGTTCAAGGTATATTTATGTTAATTTGAATAAGAAAGGTTTTTGTAGTTTAGAATTGAAAATAAAATCTTATGGTGCATCAAAAGCTTATATGAATCTCAATTACAATAGTTATATGAGAGACATTGGGTATGCAGACACTAAAGTTGTTAATTGGTTGAAGAACATCCCTATTAAGACTTAGACAAGGCACATGCTTGATTTTGAAGTTAAAGATGATAATATGATTGATAACTTGGCCAAATCATTCAATAACTAGGTTGGAGAATTCAAAAGCATGCCAATTCTTATATTACTAAATAAGACTAGATTGAAACTTATGGCTAGGTTTCATGATAGATTTTCTTAGTCTAAAAATTAGACAATAAAAACCAAACCTCATATCAAGAGAACATTATATATATGTGTGTGCGCGCGCGCGCATGTGTGTTGAAAAGGAAAGGAACATGAGAATGATTGTAGCTAGTTCTAAATAATTATAGCCATATCAGGCTTTGTGTTGATTTGGTAAAAGAAAAGTATTCTTGTAGAGAATGTAGAATTTCTTGCATGTATGTGGTTCCTTGTGTTAATCATAAAATAATTAAGTTAAAGATCTATATAATGATTATTATAGTGTGAATACATTTAGAAATGTTTTTTTAAGATGGTACACCTATTATCAAAAGTTGATTTTGATATTAAAGAAGATGTAGCTGTTCTATCTCTAGAACTCAAAAGTAATGTAGGTATACCAAGAAACAATATACGAAGGGAAGAAGGAGAAGATTAACCTAACATTTGCAAGAAATATGGATATAATTCCAAGACATGTGTAAGAGCTCCACTATCGAAACCAATGCATCAACCATTAAAAAAAAACATGTTAATATTTTTTCTCTATTGAACAAATACACAGTTTATTGAAATTTTGACAGATTTTCCCCTATGTTAGGATGTCCCAAGTTATCAACAAATAATTTGTACACATCCTATATTCATTGTTCATACACAATCCAATCATTCCAAATCTCAAACTATAAACTTCTAAGATAAAATTCACATAATTATCAAGTTATAAAAATGGAAAGAATCCTAAGATTTAAGAGTTAACCATTAATTAACCATTGTAATTACATTCCTACGTTAGCATAATAAAGATTTTAAATTTCAATTTACTACTTACAAATTTAACAAATATAACACTATATAACTTTATACATACAATTTAGAAATATTGTTATATACAACCCAAAAGGAGAATTTTTTCATCTTCCTATTAACTTAAGTGATTATACAGAGGGAACACCCAAACATCAACTAAGGGTTACACTACTGAGATGAACCTACATAAAAGTTTGCAACATAATTAAATTAATTAAGATGATCTATTATATTTTTCATTACACTAACAATTTGCTTTTCAATTCATTTCTTTTTAATTTCTATAGTTTCCCACCTGCCAGCAAACCAATCTTGTCCAATAATAACTAATTTTTTTGATCGCCTTTTCGCATGATACCAGTTCCAAACCAGAACACTGGTCCAGCCATCAACCCATTCACAGGGCACCAGTTTCAATTTAGGACACTGGTCCATTCATCATTCATATACTACATATAAATACAAAAATTTGAACTGAATCTTATTAGGGACTAAGTTAAAGGATTACACAAGACTTTAAATTAGAAATTTAAGTGTCAGACACCTACCTGAAAACTGTGCTCTGCTAGTCGTCCCCTGCTCCCGTCTATTTTCCACAATTTCACATGTACCAATAGTTACAGTAATTTAAATTTCAAGTCTTGACCATACATACACACATATACATACAACCTTTACAACTCAACATTTTGTAATAAAAAAACAATTCCAAACAGAAGTTACCAATTACAAGTTTTAGGTGGCTCGACATAACGGATTGTCCAACTGTTACTGTCTAGAAATTGAATTGTTACTATTCGACCTCTCCTCATATTTTTAACTATATCTGGAGTTATAGAACTTCATTTCAAGCGAGATTGGTTTTGTTGGAAAGATAAGACACGAGGCTACAAGTTTTATGGAGGAAAAAGAACTCAATTCTGCCCTCAAGACAGTCAAAATTGCTCATCAATGAGCATTGGACTGTTATTATCCAACTGTTACTGTTTAGAAATTGGACTGTTATTGTCCGACCTCTCCTTAAATTTTTAACTATATCTAAAGTTATAAAACTCCGTTTCAAGTGAGACTGGTCTCGTTGGAAAGTTAAGACATGAGGCTACAAGTGCTATGTAGGAAGGAGAACCCAATTCTGCCTCCAAGACAGTCAAAATTGCTCATCAATGAGCATTGGACTGTTATTATCCAATTGTTACTGTCTAGAAATTGGACTGTTATTGTCCGACCTCTCCTTAAATTTTTAACTATATCTAAAGTTATAAAACTCCGTTTCAAGTGAGACTGGTCTCGTTGGAAAGTTAAGACATGAGGCTACAAGTGCTATGTAGGAAGGAGAACCTAATTCTGCCTCCAAGACAGTCAAAATTGCTCATCAACAAACATTGGACTGTTACGTTACTGTCTAGAAATTGAACTGTTATTGTCCGACCTCTCCTCGTATTTTTAACTATATCTAGAGTTATATAACTTTTTTTTTAAGTGAGATTGGTCTCATTGAAAAGCTAAGACACGAGGCTACAAGTTCTATATAGGAAGTAGAACCCATTTCTGCCCCCAAGACAGTCAAAATTGCTCATCAACGAACATTGGACTGTTATTGTCCAACTATTATTGTCTAAACATTGTTTAGTATTTTGAGTATAACCGGAGCTATAGAGCTTGGTTTTATACATGGTTTGTTTCTTTGGAACACTACAACATGGATCTACGATTTTCATGAAGAAAAGTATCTCAAATGTTATCATCTTAGGGTCCAAGTCTTAGCAGAGAAGTTGAGAGACAACCTGTCCAGTTTTGATTTCTAAGTTGAACAAGTATAAATTCGTTTCTCATGCTTTTTTTTTTTCATCATTTCCATCCACCTATCATTATTTAACAACTTCTTAAACCTACACTAAGGTATTCTAAAATCTCAATTATTCAAGAAAAACACAAACAAATTCAAGTGACTTAATAAGAGAACTTGCTACCTTTTATTACAAAATAATGAGTCAAGAAATTAAGAACAACCCCTTTTCCTCTTCTCTTTCCTTCCTTCTTCTAACCCTTCCCTTCCCACTAGTAAATGTTTTCTAAGTTTTCTTCCTAAATCTTGCTTGAAGTACTCTCGGTTCACTTACTCTCACTTTTCTTTAGATTCAAATGATGAATTTACAAGGTTTCCTCTCAATTTTTCTTTTCTCCTCTTTCTTCCTCTCCTCGGTCGGCCATTACTCTGGGGATTTCTAGAGATTTCTTGTTATTTATATTTATGTTCTTTTCTTATTTGCATCTTCCTCCCCCCAAAATTTACTTCTATTTTCACATTGACCCCACCATCCCTTTTATCAATCCATTGACCCCCACTATTTCTTTTTCTCTTTACTAACTCCTTACTCATTTATTATTGTTTTCAATTTCCCCCTTACATTAAATAACTTCTCTTTTAATCTAATTAATTTGTTCAATTTAATCATTTCTCCACATCCTTTGTATTTTATTTTATTTACTAAATCAAGATATTCGAGAGTTTACAACATGCCAACAAGATAATGCTGAGCAAATTGCTAGTGGTAGTGTTAGTATAGTATCCACAATTGTAAAAGGATGCAATAGTGTTCTGAAGGGGTCTCGTAGTTTTGGCAGGGGCTTTAAAGGATCAAGCACTATTAGAAGAAGGTTTAGTGTTGTTGACAGAGGCTCAAACAAAGACTCAATAGTTTTCAGATGTGGCAAAGGTGATATTGATACATTCTCCTCTCAACACTCAACCCTAAACACAAGTGATTCTTATAAACATGCTAGCTAGTTTTATAGATTTAATGAAACAGTTTATATTTAATAATCAATATTATTTCAAATATGCATGTTTATGTTGTTAGAGCTAGTTCTCAATGATTTACACAAACAAGCTATCATTGTTGAAGATGTATTAAAAACCAATAAGTATTGAATGTTAAATTTATGTTATTGATATGAATGAATGTCATATTTTGGCTAATTATTTTTATTATGTTAGGTACCATGACATGTTGAAATATTTATGGATGCTTGTGTGTGAATTTTTGTTGTTTGCGGACTTATTGTTGTGTGCATGCTTGCTAGTATTATGCTTTTGATACAATTGATATTAATTTGAATGTATTTTGAATATATTAGGAAATACATTGACTCTATTTCATTTCTTTAATTCAAATAATATAGTTGTTATAAACAATAACATTGCACATGCTAAATTAGCAACTACCAATAACCTTACACACTTTCTAAACCAGCTTCCATATTGTGAAAAAAAATTTTCATCCAAACATAATTCATCTTTTATATTCTTCACTTCATCTATCATTCACTCAACATCGTTTTCATCTCATTTCCTTCTTGTAGATGATTTAATTTTATTTATAGGTTTGCACCGATCAATACATATATTTTCACATGACTTTTGATCATATCTATAAAATAGCCTGTTTTTACCAGCTTATATTTATAATATTTTAACTGCACTTTTTTTTCCATATTTCATGCACGTTTTATTCTTGAAAGTAATGTCAAAGTTATTACATCTTTGTATGCTATTAGAACTTGATGTTGACGATGTCATTTTCCAAGTTAAGTTTGTGTTGTAGTTATGTGAATTGTGGAATTTTGAGAGGTTTATTTGCAGGGGCACAGCTGAAATTATTTGATAGGAGGGTCAAAACTAATATAACAAGGTATAATTTTTTACATGTAAACCACACTGGCATATAAAATCAAAATTAACATATTAAAAAAAAGAAATTGATATATAAAAGCAAATCTAACACAAAAAAATGGGATTATTGGTTCCTAAAGAAGAAAACTTAAATTGAATTAAAGCTGGGTAGGTTCTCTTTAAAGAACTTAATTTGGCTAGAAAGATCGTGTTTAGTTATATATTGGGCTTGGTGATAGTAAGGTACATGTACATGTGAGAAAAAATTGATAATTTTGACGGCTCTGCTAAAAACAAAACATTAAAAAATCCAAACATAATCGAAACAAGCCCATAAAATATATCCAATTCATTAGAAAAAAATAGCATTCACTATAACAAGAAATAAAAATAATGATAAAACAAGTAGATCTTATTTTGATGAACAATGAATTAATTGGAAGCTTTGTTTTAACATTTCCGCATTTCTTTGTATTATTATATTTTTTTGGTTAGGAATCTAGAGAAGGAAAAGAGAAAGGTAATTAAATTGAAAAGGTTAATTAGAATTTAGAGGCTCTTTTATCATTATCTCAAATATATTATCCATCTTGTAAATAAATATATATTTTGTTGATTTTTTTTCTAGCATTAATTTTAAAAAATGTAAAGTATTACCCACCTTCAAAGTTAAGATTATAAAGTGTGATATTTAAAAATTTAATTGTAAAATAAAAAATAAAAACTCAAATCATAAAATAGACAAAATAATTTTTTTTTTTTAATTCTTGACTGGTAAAATAGTATTAGAAAACGGTCGTGTTAGATGCGCTACACGGTCTCAAAGTCACTTCAAAGTTCACATCGAACACGATGCCTCGATTTGCAAATAAATATATTATTCGCTGGATGGAATGGGCTTGAGCTTGACAAATTCAAAGCTGAAATCTTCCAGGGTCAAGAACAACAAATAGACCCAAGACACGCGGATCCAAAATATCCTTCTCCCTTGAGAAAGGTGCAGGATCCTAATTGTAAAAACGATTGTGATACACACTAATGTTTGAGATATCCACTACTACCAGGTGGCTACTGTTAGAAACCATTATTGGCTTGCTGTAGAGCCATTAACTAAAGGAATTCACAGCCTTATCTTCAACTTTCAACTGAAAAAACCGAGGCAATCCTCTCATTCCAATTCAAAGTTTAAGCAGAAGGGAAGGAAGAAACGCGCTGTTCATATCGAACCTCGGAGCACTTGGAAAGGGTATGGAAATTACATATGATACTAAAAAAATTTAGTGCCTCTCTTATTGGTCACCTACACTCAGATAATTATAAATTGGAGCAGTGTAATAGCAGCGTAATCCTTACCATAAAGAATTACAATAGCAACAAGAAAGGGATGGGATTGTCTTTTCACATAGATGCATTTGACATTGAATAGATGACTGGGTGTCAGCCTGGCACACGCCCCCACATGAGAACACCTGGCACTTCGGCTGACCTGCCCGAGCACCGCGTGGCGCTGGGGCTGGCTTCCCTTTCCATGGCGGGAGACAGGCCCGCACCCCCACGTGGGGAAACCTGATGCTTGGGCTGCCAACTCTTTTGCTGAGTCAGACTCGCGCACCAAGTGGCGCTGAAGCTGGCTTGCCATGTTCCCAGGGCTAAGGGTTAGACCCGACGTGGCGTTAGGGCCACAAATAATAATATTTTTTTAGTATTAATACTTTCAATGATAATAAAAATAATAATCTTTGCACCACAAATAATAATATTTTTTTAAATTAATACTTTGAACTACAATAAAAATAAATATCATTACTTTTAATTATAATAAAAATATTTGTACCGCAAGTAATAATATTTTTGATATTAATGCATTGAACTATAATAGAAATTGTAATATTTATAACACAAATAATGGTATTAATATTAATACCTTTAATTATAATAAAAATGATAATATATATGGCACAAATAATAATAATAATAATAATAATAATAATAATATATTTTTTTAATTTTATCCTTCAAATCAACTATATGGTTTTTCTTTGATGGTAATAGCATGTTTGACCTGAATGCGTCCACACCAACCCCACATTAGATCTGAACGCGTTTACACCCAACCTCACGTTGGCCCTAGACGCGTTCGCATCCAACCCCATGTTAGCCCTGGACGCATCCGCGCCCAACCTCATATTGGGCTGGACATGATCGCAGCTACCCCATGTTGGACCTGGACGCGTCCACGTCAAACCCCATGTTAGGTTGAACACGTCCCTGACCAACCTCATGTTGAACCTGGACACGTCCACGTCCAATCTCACATTGGGTTGGACGCGCTCCCGGCCATCCCCATGTTGGACTTGGATGCGTCCAAGCCCAGCCCCATGTTTAGCTGGACACGACCACGCCCAACCCCACGTCGGTTTTTTTAATATAATAATGTGTTATAAATATTATTATTTCTTTTATAATTCAAAATGTTCATATCAAAAATATTATTATTTGTGTTATAAATATTATTATTTTTATTATAACTCAAAGCATTGATATAAAAAAATATTATTATTTATGCTATAATCATCCTTGGAATTCTTAATATAATTATTTATGTGACAAATATTATTATTTTTATTATAATTCTAAATATTCATATAAAAAATAGTATCATTTATGCTATACATATTATTATTTTTATTATAATTAATAGTATGAATATTAAAAAAATTATCATTTGTGTTACAAATATTATTATTCTTATTATAATTAATAAATTTGAAAAAAATTATTATTAATATTATAAAAATATATTTTTTGTATTATAAATTTTTATAGTATTTTTTTATAAAAATAAAAAGCAATCCCGTTGCAGGCATCCGACTAACAGAAAAACAGAGGTCATCTTCAAGACAGAAAAATGAAAAAGAGTAATTATCTTAAGACAAACAGTCGATTAATTATATGAAAAAAAAAATGTATGAAATTACAGTCCTTATCTCTCATAGATTAAACTATTTATCTGACAGGCAGCATATCACAGCTAAAAATAACAATCACTGTTACGATGACAAGGAATATCACATTGATTTCAAAAATAAATGCAACATGCATGCATGTTTCCCATTGTATTCCAGATTCTGAAGCAACATAATTTTATCTACACCAACATGCAGAGCATAACGTGCTTCTTGGGACATGATGGGAATTTCAGACCTGGGTGTTGTTCTGCGATGCTCAGCACGCATCATGAGGTGTGGTGCTGCAACGCTTCTTGAAGACTTTTAACAGCATTATCATAGTACACAAAACCCATGAACCAGAATTCGTGGTTGTCAACAGAAATAATCTGGATATACTTTTCAGCTGATTTGACTTTGCTTGTTGATGGATTGACAGCCTTCAGCTGATGTAATGGAATAACAACCTATGTACATACAGAGAAAAGACTGATATAAATAAGAAACTTTGTGAGATTAAAACTAGATTTGATTCCAAACGAGGACAAGACAAATGGATGCTTATTTGCCTACATTGGGATATAATCATTAAGCAAAGAGCCAATAAATTCCAATACATCAGCTCCTGTTTCACATTTATAAACCCCTCTGCTTGTTTAACTGTAGGAGAAATCAGTGACTCTAGTACAGTTGTTCAAATGAACAGGCAGCATTGTCGATACTATTCACCTTTTTTTTTTTACTTACGCTCTCAATATAATAATGCAAATTTGTAATGGTGATGCCTGAGCATCCAAATCCGGTGGGTCCAAAGAAAAATAGGACTTAGCACTGCAAGTTATATGTTGCTATGATTTATTTTTAGCAACATCATTTATAATAATGCTAGGATTTATCTTGCAGAAAAAGTTGTTTTTTATGCCATAGATAACATATGTAGACATGGTGCACTTACATATACAATGATACAAAGGGTAAAACTTGGGCAGGGTCTTTTGGTAAGATAGATTCCATGAAGAACAATTGTATAACAAAAATAATAAAGATGAAACATCAGGACTCTAAATTAATGTTTTTCCTCCACCCTTTGATAGCTGTAGATAGTCAATTGCTATTGATTTATCAATGATGTTGCAATGGAAAGCCATTTGGCAAAATACCAATGATCATCAACATTAATCTTGTGGACAGCGCAACATTATCTGAGTTGTCTACCAGGAAAATTAGTGAAGTATGACCATTAAGAAAACTGCTCTCAAGGTATCTTAGAAACTCAATGTGGCATGGCATGTTGTACCTTGGATTGATCATTAACAAACTGGATGAATGGCAAGGGTGGATAAGTCATCAAAATTATCAACAGATGTAGCACCATAACCAGACTACAGAAGAAATCCCACGCCAATAATAATGCATGCAGACTATAAGTTGGTCTATGAGAATATTTGAATGACAAGGAGAGAATACTTTACATGATATGTTAGCAACCACCTCTGCCAGATGAAACCATCCAGCAAATAGCACTTTAAAGATTTATTAACGAGGACTAGTCAGTCAATACTCAGCCCATATTAAACTAAATCTAAATGCTATGCTATCCACTCAAAGATCTGTTAACTTGATGGGTCATACTTAGATGCGTAAATTGTTAAAGGTTTCAAGCATATTCTTCTCACACAAAGGTTTTGTATTGTAAACTGGATTCTCTTGCAGGCACTTCCTTTTTCTTCCTAGCAAATAAAACAAATCTCTATATTAGACCAATAGTAACTCTGGCAGTTATTGGGGATGCAAACTTTATGACAATAACCCAAACCAACAAAAGCAGTTTCTCAATGCATAAAGGATGGTAAAAAAAATCTTTAGCTAGAAGACTGTCATGGATAGGTTGCTTCTATAGCTTGGATATCTAAATTATGCTGCCAAAATAATGACAAGCACAATTTGCATACCTTATAATAGCTCCACTCAGTTTGCTCACCAATTTTGTAAGACAAAGGATTGTCACTGCAGAATGCAAGTTTTGCTGTTGACAAATACAATACTCCCATAACTGGACCAGCAGAAGTGGATAGGTAGCATGCAAATGTCTTCACAAGTTGCTCCTCGGGAACAGTCTCAAAAGTTTGTCGAAAAATCTTCTCATAACCACCTTCCGCGAGAACTTTGGTTCCCTGAGCAATTCTTCCAACAGCAGCATCAGCGAAACTAGGGCCTGTCTTCACTGGTCAAAAAAGTATTTCAGAATCAGAAGTTCAACAAGAAGATGCTAGACATGAAATTTAGTCAATCGGTTTGATTTGAAAATCAGAATAACTATCAGTGCAGCAGCTACAATAAATTATTCAAGCATTTCAAACTATCAAATAACTCTCATCACAACTGCAGCAGCCAGAAGCAACAGATTCTGCTAAAAATATATATTAGGCCTTCAACAAGGCAAAGAGTGAAGAAATCAGAGTATCACACAATACTCTCAATCAGAATTCTTTTTAATAAATGAATCCAGCAGGAAGCAATAGCTTTGAACGCAACACAAAATACCTTATAACACCAAGTCAAAAGGCACAGGTTGCCCAATTGTTATCGCTGTGGTAAGAATTAAATCAAAAAGCACAATCAAGTGTAGACATTTAAGCTGGAAAGGTCTGACAAAGATGCTTAAAGGCCACAATATTTCTAAGTTGTAACTAAAGACCATCTTTACAAAACATCAAGAGGTGATAGAATAGTCAAGAGAGGATAAAGGGGGTGGAGTCGGACCACCACCAACGTCAAAATAAAAAGACGGGCATGGCCGAGCTGAACAGGCTGATTCTACACTGATCATGTAAGAAAAGAAAGCATATCCACTATAAATAGTCAAAATTCACAATTCCATTATATGCAGAAGCAGGCCAGAGAACATTATCATCATTTCTGTCTCGCAAAAGAGTAACAGTTTCCAAAATCTAACTAGCATATGAATTTAACCAAGCAAAAACATAGACAATTAAGTACAAAAAAAAAAAGAGGAGGGAAGAAAAAGGAAAAAAGGCATACAGTGTTGCCACATGTTGCCAGCAAGATCCTCAGCCTTCTTCGTTGCCTCTGCCGCCTTCTTTCCCCATTTCCCTAGCACATCCTTCACCGCCTCCATTTTATCTACTCAGAAAAAGAACCAATATGCCAGTTAATTAACTAATCAAAAAGAAAAGAAAACCCTAATTAATTTTTTAAAAAAGAAAAAAGTGAAGCAAATTACTCTTGGAGGAAGAGGGGGCAACAGGGGCAGGAGACACGTAGGGATTGGAATCAACCGGCATGGTAGTGACAGTAGTTCCAGCGATAGGAGGTGAGCCTTGGGTTGCGCCTGCAGGGTTAGAAAGTGTTGTCGATCCCATGGATACGTTGGCCCAATTGTCAAGAGGAGGAGCGACGTCTTGAGGGTCTAGCTTTGGGTAGGGAGCGTAATCAGTGGTGTGAGGATCGCTGATCTTGTCCTTTACCTCGACGTGCTTTTCAGATTCTAAATCTGACGATGATGGTGCAGGTTTCTTGGTTTGATCTTCATGAGGGTCTTGCTTTTGATTCATTTTTAATTTTTAATTTTTTTTCTCCAGCGGGGCTTGGATCTGTTTCTGTTTAACAGAAGATAGAAATTTTGTAAAAGGGGGGCCCTAGGGGCTAGGGCTAGGGAGGGGGAAAAATCTGACTTCAACGTTTAAATTTCCAGGTTATTAAATATAAATGGAGTTTCTTTCTAGAGTCTTCCTTTGATTTTAAATTTTCCAGGTTGAAGGAAGCCCATGGGCCCAAAAGTTGTGATTGAAAGCCACTGTTGAAGAAGTCTATATATTGAATGAATGGCCACAAAGGTTGAAGGAAGCTCAACATGATTCGACCAATTGGACAAGCCTAGATATTTTATGTTTTTTTATTCTCCTCTTTTTTTTAATGTGTTTTTGTATGTATTAAAAGTTTGTTTTGCTCTTGATTGATTGCAAGATCATGTATTTTAAAAAACTTTAATTTATTTATTTCTAAATATGTTTTATTTCTAAATATGTTTTATTTAACTTTTAAAAACACCTATTATGAATATAATTATATTAATATTTTCTTGTTCCATTAAATTAATATGAAAAAATAAATTTCTAAATAATAATAAATTATTTTTGTATAACGGGATAATTTATAATAATTAAAAAATAAATGAATTAGAATTCTTTTTTATAGCTGAATAAAATTAATTAACCAAATAGTGATTTATATTTAAAAAGTATAAGAAGAAATCTTGTTACTAAATGAGTGAGCTTTTTTAACCTTATGAAAGAAAATTAATTTTATTATTGAAATAATAATACAGTAATTATATATATAAATGAAAATTGGTCATGTTCTTAAAGCAATTAGATTTAATGATGAAGTGGCAAAGATTAAATTATAATAAAATAAAAATTGCATTTGCGATAGAATTATTATCTTATATTTCTAACCATGTTAGATTTTTAGCTCAAATACTTTATTTGACATATGATTGTTTTAATTATTTATTTTATTATTAAATATTAAAGAAATAATTTAATAACTAAATAAATTATAATTTAGTTATGTTATCTTTTTAGAAATGAATTATTTTTTTATAATAATTATAAATCCTCTTTTAACATGATTTTGATGAATAAAGAAATTATAATTTGAAGTTAGTTAAAAAAAATAATGCTCATCATAAACTAAAATGAAAATAATGATCCTTATTTATTACTTTGAATATTAAAAGTTTGACAATAATACATATCAAGAATAAAATATATTTTTTGTATATTGTTCTCTCCTTTGTCTATTGTTAACTAAATAAAATAAAAGATATTCACTTTATTTTATATATTATTACCAAATACAATTTTATCTCTGTTTTCTATATCATCTCGACCCTTCAACCCTAAATGTGTTCGTTTCTACTATCTCGAGATAGTAACCAACAATACAAGAAAAAAAATATTACTTGACCAAATAGATATTGGACTGGTCTAAATGTTATTTGGTCATAGTAAAGCAAATAATTATTGAGCTTCCCAATGCTATCCCCAAACCAAAAAATTATTGTCTGATTATAATTGTAGGTCTAGCGTAGTCTGAATAGCTACTATACAGTCATAGTTGTTGGGTTATAAGGCTCAAACAAAATAAAAATAACTATTTAATCAAGTAATTAGATAACTTATTGGACGTAGTGGCCTAACTGAAATAAATTTTCTTGTTGGACTAAAGGGTCAATTAAGTAGAAAAGGAAAAAAAAAAGGAGAAAAAGTTAGCACACCAAATAATATTTAAGCACACTCTTACTGTCAAGTCTTCTTAATTTTATAAAATATCAATACGACACCACCTAAATTACTCATCTTAGAAGTTATCAATACAACACCCACAAATGTCTTGTTTCATAAGTTATCACTTACATAAATTACTAGTCTTATTGGTTAGTTGCACAGTCATAAACATATCACATTGATTAGGTGAACAATTGCACATTAACACCTATATAAACAATTTATTGTGATGGTGAGCTATATGGTAAAGCAGATGTTCTTCATTATTTCTCATATAAGTAAAGTATACAACAAGCTTACAACCCCATTCCATGTCAGGTAAATCCATGTGATCCTAAGTGAGTAGAGGGTGTATAAATACCAAAGGATCACCATGTATAAGGCATAACTCAACATATCCACACATATACAAAAAAATTCTAAGAAATCATTCTCCTATATTTTTCTCTCATACACCACTTTCCCCCTCTCATTTCACTAACTTAATCATCAGAGAGTCCTTTACATAGGGAACTTATTTTGTAAAAGAGCATAGAATAGCCTAAGCTTAAAACATTTAGCACATTAAACAATCATTGGAACCCCAAATCCATTTCAAGTTTTCATGACTTCCTTAATGACACTGTTTATGGGAAAACATTGAACAAAATCTACTTCATTCCTTCTTACACATTACTAAAAAATTTTCATAGAATATAATCTAAAAACTCCAAAACCCAGGAGAGTGACCAATCTCCTTATTATAGGAACATCAACTTCTCAGACCTTCATCAAATAACACAACAAATGAAAATTTTTACGGAGGTTGTCCTAGCTATACAATAACATTTTAGAGCCTTACCACTCTCTTATTCCTAACAAAGGACACAATTTCTAGCTCCTTATTACCGCTATATATAAACAACTTTGTTTTCTTGAAGAATGATGGATTTTGTGTCAGCAAAAATGAGCTTAAATAACAATGATGGATTTACAAACTCGAGAGAGCATATATAAAGTATAAGAAACAATCTAGAGCTTCTGACAAATGTTAAATGAAGCTATGTTTAAGATTCTCCTAACAGCATTCCATAAGTTTGCTTGTGAATGGTATCATGGCTTAGAATGACTCTATTCTTAACTTCAATAATTCAATATAAGTACATAAACTGAAAAGGAGCTCTACTAAGCTATTTTTCTTCACTTATAAAGAAAAGAAAAGCATTATATCATATCTAAAATAAATTAAAAAAAAAACATATTAAAAGTCAAAGGTTTTCTTGAATCAGTGGCCATTAAGGCTTTGATCAACAAAGTATTTAATCTAAGCTTGTGAGAATAATTATCAGCAAATACAGATAAAGCTCTCCTTAAGCTATTGAAAATCATATTTATGTATAAGAAGCAGGCATGGCTAGATATGGATATCCACGATTCCAAAGATAGGAAGATGGATATCTAAAACACCATAATTCTCTTAGCAACTTTTTAGGTTTTTTTTTAAAAAAAGAGTTTATTCATAGTCGTTTGGAATTTCTTGAGCGCACACAACCGCAAAAAGTATTATGTCTTTCACAAGAATAAAATACATGGTATAAAATATTATTATGCTTTTAAAAAAGAAATAAAAAGGGTAATTACAAAGAGATACCTCTAGCAGTTTATTAAAAAAAGGTAAAACCTGAAAAGCAAAAAGAGGAGGTCAACACTCCTCCTAGGGTGTTGACTGAGATTAATATAAACTTAGACATAATTCTAATAGGTAAAGATTCTAATAGGAAAAAAACACATGTGGAAAGTAAGTATTATTTATTAGACATAATTAATTTTTTCTACTTAAAAAGTACATAATGGTTTATTGAGGTTTGTAGTTTGTTTTTTTAGGTATTTTAAGGTGAAAATTTGGTTAAAAAATGAGTTTGTTTTGGTCCAAAAACAAAACAAAGTTTTCTGCCTAATTTTCGATCATTGTGGCTAACAAAATTTGGGAAACCTGATGACATGTCATATGTTGCAATAGACGATGCATCGTTTACCCTCTTAATAAAACAACAATAAAAAACACAAGGCCAGCCATTTACGAGCCTAAAGGTCAGGCCTAAGCATCACTAAATCCAAACATCATCAATGATAATAATGCCCAACATCATTACTAGAAAAAATCCACATGAGTTAAATGATATTTCATTGCCTTAAATCTAATCATCTATCTAATTAAGCATGTGGAACCCTTAATAATTGAAGGACTTCCATATATAATCTTTTGATAAATTGAGGTGTGTGTGTTTAAAGTTTAGTGTCTCTTTGGGAGAACGTTTCAACAAGAGTTTTTAAAAAATTTGAATTTTTTTCTTCAAATTGATTTTTTAGTGTTTTTACATAGTTTTAATGTGCTGATATCAAAAATAATTTTTTAAAAATAAAAAATATATTGTTTTGATGTATTTTCAAGCAAAAAGTTCTTCAAAAAGCATTTGTTACCATTGTCTCCAACATCCTCTAAGAGCCTGTTTGGCAGTGTGGTTGCGGTTACGGTTGCTTTTCAAATAACTTTTCGTGCTGAAATGCATGCCAATGATATTTTTTTTATTTTTAAAAATTATTTTTGACATCAGCACATCAAAACGATCCAAAACATATTAAATTTTAGCAAAACAAATTTTGAATTTTTTGGGAACGCGGTTCGCACCGCGTTCCCAAATGGTGTCCTAGTCTAATACACATGTCATGTGTTCAATTGATAGCTCAAGCCTTTTAATTTCTTCAACTCTTTGAATCCATTGAAAAAACCCAAAAGCCCATTTATTTAATGTTGTTATATCCATTTCCTTCTTCAACTTATTATATCTTATTTTTATTAAACTTAATTATTGTTTGTCCTTGTTCCCTATCTTCAAGGAGATGTATAATTTTCATTTAGAAACATAGGCTTACCAAAAGAGAGAAAAAAGTCAGTTCATGAGTAAAAAAGGCAACTGACTAGAACCAAATGGATATTTGCCCTTGATAGATTCCATGTGACCTTTTTATTTTTTTCAAAAAAGATATAAATTATACTAAAATAATGAATACAACATAGACGTTGTTAAATAAAACTCAAATTAAAATCTAAGTCTCATACACTTTCTCTTTCTATGAGTGTGTTTGTTATTGTGACAACCTTTTGTGGTTAAAGTGTAAAAAAGCAAGTTTTGAAAAATCATTTTTTTGTTGTGGTTGGTGTGGTTGAAATATATGTTTGGTTTAAAGAATGGTTCAACTTTATGTTCAAGAGAAAACATGTAAAAAAATATTTGGTTAAAAATTGTGGTTCAATTTGATGGTGGCAATATAATTACTTAAAAGGACAGAATCATAATCTTAATTTCCAATTACATAAAAGTTAATTTCACAACTAATACAATATTGTAAAGAGACCTAAACAAATAGAACAATAGTTTTATTATTCCTTTAAACTTGCTGCAATCTAATCACGTACATAATCCATACGTGAAGGCCTGTGGTTTCCATAGATCTATGAATGTGAAGCCACATCAGTTAAAAAAAATCCCCAAGAACAAAATCGGGTTGATGATCAAATTCCATGAAATGCCACATCTTGTAGTGAAGTTCTTCTACACCCCGTTTGTTTGCTGGAAAGTAGTTTTTTTTGGAAAGTGAATTATTTTCTAACGTTTGGTAGTGTAATGGAAAATAAGTTGGAAAACACTTTTCAGTGATTGGTTATGTCATGGAAAATGAGCTGGAAAATAACTTATTAATGTTTTATTTTTCTCAAGTTTATTGAAATAATGAGGAACAAATCTTACAAATTAAAAAGTTGAATGAGAATGAAATTGAAAAAAAATATAATTTCATAAATTATCTCAAATAAAATAAATAATAATCAAAATAATAGAAATAAAATCTAAAAAAAACATGAAAGATGAAGAAATTAAAATAATAATAATTAACATTTCATAAATTATTTCAAATAAAATAAGTAACAATCAAAAGAATGATGATCAAATTTGATAGATAAAAATTTTTAATAAAAAAATGATAAGGGAAAAACAAATAACAATTATAAAAATAAGGACCAAAGTTAATATAAAAATTAAATTTTAAGAGATGAAATTGAAAAATAAATATTCAAAACAATATATATATATATATATATATATAGCAATCAAAAGTTTGAGGACCAAATTTGATATAATCAGCAAATAATATGACATTTCTAAATTTTTCATAATTTCTGGAAACTGTTTTCCGTCCAAATTTTCTAGGAAAACAGTTTCCTGAAAACCAAGCCAAATTTTCCTTTGACTGGAAAGTGTTTTTCGTTAACCAACTTTCCTAATGACAAACAAACACAGGAAAGTTTGGGAAGTGGTTTCCCGGAAACCATTTTCCAGGAAACAAACATAGCCTTAATGTAATTATGAATTGTCATGGATGCGACAACAATTTGAACTTATGCTTTGTAATAAAATGATGGCATATTCTATAAAATTCAACATCTTTTTGTCCAAACTCTAAATATACGTTGTATGATATAACATAATGAAGAGTGAACATGGTTGAAAACTTCTTCATGTGTTTATGGTGAAATTCTTGCAAATGATATCTTTGACCTCTATATGGACCTAAAAATTCATATTCATTAGGATATCCTGAATCAACCAAGTAATATTTCCCTGTAAAAACATATAATAACTTTATAATGAAATTTTTGATAAGTAAATTAACATTAATTTAACAGAAATAACTTCAACTAACACATACATATACGTTACTACCTTTCGGTGGCTTAAGGAATTTTATAAGTGGATTGTTAATTGCCTCGAGAAAAATCCATGAATCGTGTGCACTACCTTCCTAACCCGCCCAAACAAATATGAATTGCATGTCAAATCTATATGCATCCATAACATTTTAGGTCAGCACACCTTTTTTACCGATAAATGAAATTTGATTTTCTGAAAAAATACACGCACGCAAATGTGTGCCATTAATAGCTCCTATTTAAATTCTACATGAAATAAACCAACAACAAGCATTAATGTTAATTGATTAAAAATAAATGGTATAAAATTTTCTAATTCAAAGCATCATCAATAAATACGAATGATATCATTAGCTTGAAATGAGGTATATATCTTGGATTGTTTGCAATTTCACGTGGTGTGTTTAAAAACTCAGGATGTTCAGGTTTTATAAAATCTATAGCGAGTGAACAAACTGATTTAAGAACCTTAGTAAAATACTTGCTAACAGTTTCTCCTGAATGTTGAAATATCTCCTGAACTTCCCTTTTGAAAGCCTTCAATGTTATTGTATAAAGAAACATTCTGACTTTTCAAAAACACATATTCTTTTGGATGCTTTTAACCCATATTGGTTTTTAAGTTGAAAGCAAAGACTTTGAAATGTCGTCGCATCCATCATAAACATGTTTACACATCGTGTCCAATATCTATGTAATATTTCATTTAACCATTGCATTCCAGTGTTGTAAGAATCTATACATGGTTCCTTATATATATAAGTATTATAATATAATGCGAGCGCACTAGCCATGCATAGAACCAATTTATGATGATCAAACTCTCTTTTTCGAAATAACTCACTTTTATCGTTTGAATCGTTGTCGTCATTGTCATTGTTATCTGAACTGTTATTATGACTAAAATCTCCATCGTTACCACCATAATGACCATAATTAACATATTCGGCTACATAATTCATTACATTATCATAATCCCCATTGAAAAGCGCTTCAAACCATTACGAGTCCATCTATTATGACATATAATTTATTGTGTAATGGGAATATAAATTGAAAGTGATTGTCACATAAATTGAAGATGTTGTATGAAATGTGCATTTGTATTTTTTTTAAAGCCAATCAAATTCAATCTACTTTTTTAGACTTTCAAATTTGTTATTAATTTATTGCTTACAAATTGTAAACATTGGGCTCATAATTATGAAAATGAAAAAACATTAGGTAGTTTAGACCCTCACTAATAGTTAATCGAATCAATCTTTGCATAAAAAGCAACCCATCACACATGGAGGAATTAATACTTAATGAAAGCATTACATTTTCACAACACACAAAACTAAGAATGCATTTTATTTATAATAAAGTTCATCATATTGAAACTAATATGCTACAATCATATGTCTAGGCCTAAGTGAATATTAATCCAAATTTGTCAAAGATTACTAAAACATTAAAAAGCTTAAATTTTAAGTAGCATATAAGAAATACAAACACTCTCTTAATTCAAAAATCCAATTTATAAATCAAAAGAAACCTACTTGTTATAAATAAAAGCAATGAGAGACCAACACACTTGTTTCTTACAAAGTAAACTTTCAGTTTGTTCTTCAGAAGGATATAATATGAAACTGACAACTAAACAATTTCATATTGTTATTTATATAACAATAATAAGAATGGACCGAACATTCAAAGTGCTAACCCATATGAAATTATGTTCTTCATATCTGAAACCTAACATTCAAAATCAATGACAACTAACATTCAAAGTCCATTGCCAACTGAAATTTTGGTTTTCATGTATGAAACCTAACATTCAAAATCAAGTAACTGAACATTAAAAGTGAAATATCAACTGAGATTTTAGTTTTTATATCTAAAAACCAAACATTCAAAATAAAGTAACCTAACATTTAAAGTATAATACCAACTGAAATTTTAGTTTCCATGTATAAAAGTTAACATTCAAAATCAAGTAACCAAACATTTAAAGTCCATTACCAACTAAAATTCCAATATAACAATATTTAGTGATACATAAGGTGAAAACATACATAGTAATGGTGCTTCAACTACATAGTAATAAAAATATGTAGGCAACATGATATATTTCCAACAATAATTGCAGCATAAGAAGTCTAAAAAAGAGAATAGAATAAGAGTGTAGACAAGTGAAAATATTGTTGGATTATAGTATTTAACATACATCAAATGACATGAATAGGTTAATAAGTTAACACCTGACCTTGTCCATCTATGATTTTCTTTATTGGTCAAATATTATTTTCAACCATGATAATTTTCTATCAATAGACCCTATTGTAGCCCACATCTCCCTTTTGCTTCTCACATAAAAAAAAAAAATAAGTGGCAAAGATATGCAATGCATCATCAAAGTTAACTCCATCTATAGAATGCAGTTCTTCCATTACCTCTTCAATGCTACATCCTTTTTTATCTCTAGAAGTTGGTGTGCTCCTTTTAGCCATGGAGACACTTTCAACAAGTCGATCCAAACATGCGAATAATTGTGCTCCCATTCTAGTTCTCCTTTTCTTTTTCTGACATTAAGGTGTAGTATGTCGTGCACCTTTTCTCTTAGCACTACTATGGTTGTTGCTACTATTCGCGATATTGCTTCCACCAACCATATTGCTAATATCATGTATAAAATCAGGTATTGCATCCTTTTCAGAGTTGTATTTCTCATTTCAGCAGCCCCATTATCTTCATCAGATAACATTCCTTATAAGGGAGCCCATGCATATTATCCTGTGACCATTATGTTACTAAACATGATGTCATACTTAACACACATCAAGAACTCTATATTGACATGCCTAAACTTATTTCCTCCTTTCATTTCCTTTGTAATGAAAGTTGGATGTAGTTAACAATGCTAGCATATTAATAAATAATGTAATAAGACAAATTAAATTATAAAGCTATCGATAATGACAATTAACCTGAATTTTTGCTTTTCACCATTCATCAGTTGCAGAGATGGTCCCAAGTTCAGTACTCCAACCAACTCCAGTTTCATATATTAATTTTTTCCATACCCTCTAGTCTTTTTTAATCCTATCCCATCTGTTTTTAAGTTTTTCTTTTGTTAAAGAAAGACCTATTTGTTATTAGAATGATTGTATGATAAATTTCTAGCCAGCTTTTATCAAAATGGGTGTTTGGTCTCATGCATCTCTTAATAGCTTTAATGCAAATGTTAAAAAACATGTGCAATATTACCCTAGTCTAATAAGCTTTATCATATGTGTCAGACCGATCCATTGCTAAATGTTAAACAATATCGTAAAAAAAAAAATGAAAGAAACAATTAACTAATCTTGCAAAAGTTTGAATGCTTGCAAGGGATGAAATAAGAAACTAAAAAGTAAAAGGTCCACGACTTTTACAGCAATTATCAGATAACATAATTGTAGACAATAATTTATTATTTTCTCTAAGATATTGCAGTTAAAGCTTGGTGTATTCCATTTAAAAAAAATAAGTAGCAATTACATTTGTAGACTGAGTACTATTTAATTGCTCTAGTATTTCTTCACGAGGCAAACAATAAACATGGTGGGCCATTGTATTGTATCCTATATAAACTATATGAAAGGGTACTGATTATCAATAACATGTAAGACTACATACAGATAACTCAAACCTAGAAAGTGTTTCCTTCTCAAGAAACCTATAACAGAGATCAAGTAAACTGTGTTGTTCATAATAGTGCACACTAATGTTAACCATTATCAAATGGAAAGTTATTTTAAAGTAATATAAATTTGAAGTTAACCCAATAATGTCAAGTCTCAAAACCCTACACAATGACTATCATCCATACTAATTGTAATTAGTTACGTTTGGACAATTATCAGGGAATTTTATAATAAGCAGAGCAAATTAATTATTTAATCTATGTTTGTTTATTTGTTACCATTCATCAGCAAAACACTACAAGACATGGTTTCTGGTGGCATGAAATCTGTTTTTCGTTGACAATGCAGCGACTACTATTCCTTTAATATTAATTAGTTTTAACATCTCATTAGTCAAAACATCAATAACTCAAGCTACATGCAAGCATAATGTAAATAAAGTCTAGCGTCTTAGACCTGAACTGTTACTGTTTGATCTGTTACTGTCTTAGACCTGAACTGTTACTGTTTAATCTGTTACTGTCTTAAACCTAAACTGTTACTGTTTGATCTATTACTGTCTTAAACCTTAATGTATATATAAAAGTCTTATCTCAGTATATAGTACATCAGTTATCCTGTAATTAACCCTTTTGTAATGTTTAAGAATACTTACCATGTTTTAAATTCTCTCTTTACATGTTAGTATCCATTTTTCTTTTAAATTTTATAATATGAATTGTGGGCTATGTTCATATTGAATTTATTTGTAGGATATATAGTAATGGGGATTGTTCTTGTTCTTTTTTTTTCCTTGTAGTTATGTAGAAATCAATGACAAATGAATGAGAAGAAAGAGACATTACGATGATCATTCTTGTGGGTTGTGTAGCAGTAATGGTGATTGTCCTGTGTAATTGTTATTGCAGTTAGGGTGAAATGAATGAGAGGAAAGAGAAGAGGATACAAAGGTAATTTCAAATGCTTTTTAGTAGTTTTAGAAGATACAACTGTGGTTCGACATGCAAAAAGAAGGGAAAAAATTGCTTTTCCATAACCGAGATCCAACCTCGAGCAAGTGGTGTGGCCCGTCATGTTTATACACTTTTGAAACCTGTAACCAAACACTTGATAAATTGCGTTTAGATAAAACACAGACGCTACCTCAAATATAAACACTCTCTGTATATTTTCATGTTGAATAATAAATGATAGTATTTAAAACATTAATATGCGAACAAAAAAAATTAAAAAAAGGAAAAAAGGAAAGAGTCGTTTATTTGCCAAAAATAGGCAAGAACAAAGCAAAAGTCAAGACTTGAACTAGTAAATAGGGTAAAACTCATATAAAAAGAGAGAGTAGGGGGATTTCTAAATATTAAACCCAATTGCAGGAGCGACAAATGATGCTAACCTCAGTGGATGATTTTAACTAGCATATTAGCCTGCGCTCCACAACGGATCAATAACAATTTTTTTTTAAATGTAAAAAAATATGAAGAGTATATAGAATATAGTAAGTGTATTGGGTCTAACAGCAATGCCAAACCCAAAATAGCATTGAGTCTTGTTGCAAAGATGGACCTAATAGCATTGGGACTAACAGCCAAGCCAGACCCAATATCTTTAGGTTTGACCGCAACACCCAAGAGCCTTGAGTTTAGTGAAAAAGCCAAACCCAATAGCATTGGGTCTAGTTGTCAAGCCAGACTTAATGCTATTGATTCTGGCAACCAAGAAGTCCAAAAGCTGC
>Ga0325403_1000812_pt1 | contig 23997 bp, 11 predicted proteins | sample PopdelMetagenome_19_FD_205665 | JGI IMG/M metagenome (GOLD analysis project Ga0325403, IMG submission 205665) | Populus deltoides microbial communities from Bellville, Georgia, United States - Xylem-PdKOR-R4 | ecosystem: Host-associated > Plants > Phyllosphere > Stem > Wood/Secondary xylem... | reverse complement strand
CATAAATCACTCTATGGCCTTAAACAAGCCCCTAGAGCTTGGTTTCAGCGTCTCTCGCAGCAGCTCATTGACTTTGGATTTTTAGAGTCCAAAATGGATTATTCTTTATTTACCTACATTACAGACACTATCCGCATTTTTGTATTAGTGTACGTTGATGATATCATTATCACAGGTTCCAACAGAGAAGCAATCCACCACTTTATTGATAAACTGAAGACAGAGTTTCAAGTTAAAGATTTGGGTGAATTGAGCTACTTCCTTGGTATTGAAGCACTAAGAAATCAAGATGGCTTGCACCTGCGCCAAGCTAAATACATCACTGATCTACTGGACAGCACAGGTATGATTGGTGCAAAACCTTTAAATTGTCCATCTTCTTCTGGTACAAAGTTGTCGTCTGCTACTGGTGACATATTACATGATCCAACTGCATATCGAAGAATTGTGGGTGCTCTTCAATATTGCACCATCACCAGACCAGACATAGCCTATTCAGTAAACCAGTTATGCCAATTTATGCACTGTCCTCGTGATATACATTGGAAAGCTGTGAAACGTGTACTCAGATATCTAAAAGGCACTATAGATATTGGTCTTTATTATGTTCCAGGAGACATCACGTTGAATGCCTATTGTGATTCAGATTGGGCAGGAAATCCAGATGACAGACGCAGCACAACTGGCTATGGGGTATTTCTAGGCCACAATCTCATTTCCTGGAGTAGTAAAAAGCAAGGGGTTGTCTCTAGATCAAGTACTGAGGCTGAGTACAGGAGCATGGCTCATACAACTGCTGAGTTGTATTGGCTTCGTATGGTTTTACAAGATTTGAAAATCACGTTGCCTACAGCTCCAAGTTTATGGTGTGACAACATAGGTGCTATTGCCTTGGCTTCTAATCCTGTTTTTCATGCACGAACAAAACACATAGAGATTGACTATCATTTCATTCGGGAGAAGGTGGTTAATCGTGATATCCATGTTAAACACATTTCAACACAAGAACAGATTGCGGATGTTTTTACGAAAGGTCACTCTGCCACTCGGTTTTCCTTTCTCAGAAGCAACCTGTCTGTGCGTCTCCTCCCCAACAATTTGAGGGGGGGGTGTTAGAGTATTAACAGTTGCCAACAAATCAGGAGAAGATCTCATAACTCCCAACAAATCAGAAGAGGATTCCAAAGATTCTGCATCAACTACCAGCCTGCATAATCGCTAGTCTAGCTAGCTTGAAATTCAAATAGCTTGTAATCTCCAGTTTATTCTCCTTCAGTTACTCAATTATTTGTTTGTTATATGTGTAAATCAATCTATATATATACGAGTAAATAGAAAGAAGAGTAATCAAGTCATTCTTTTAAAAGGTGTATCTGCAGAATTCTATTTACTCTGTTTTCTTTTGTTTAATCTTTCATCTTGCACTGAAGGTAACCAGCTGTTGGTCTAGTTTTTCTATTCCATTTTATCATTTTTTTTAAATTATTATTGCTAGCAGTTATGCGCTGAATTTGAAGTTCACTTGTGGATTGGTATACACAAAGTGAAAAGCATAACGATTGTGCCAAATGTTTGGCAGATTAGTAGACGAAGACTTGCAATTACAAATTGGGAAAAGGGTGGTCTTATTGGAAGCGGTTCATTCGGATCAGTATACAAAGGATCTAATGAAAAGGGATCATTTTTTGCTGTGAAGGAAGTTTCGCTTAGTGATAAAAAGAGTCTAGGCCCTCTTCGGAACGAGATTTCTATATTGACAGGTTTGGATCACGAAAACATAATTCAGTATTATGGAACAGACGAGGATAGAGAAAAGCTTTATATGTTTCTAGAGCTTGTAAGTCATGGCACCCTTGAACAAGCATATAAGAATTGCCCTTTCAAGGAATCCCAAGTTTCTCATTATACTCGACAGATATTGCAAGGTCTGAAGTATCTTCATGGTTGTAATGTGATTCATAGAGATCTTAAATGTGCAAACATACTGGTGACCGAATTTGGAAACATAAAACTTGCTGATTTTGGTCTGTCTAAATTTATGGAAGATGGTCAGTCTTTGAAGCCTGGCCTGGGAAGTTCATTATGGATGGCTCCGGAAGTTGTTAATCCTAAAAGTGGCGGGTATGATTTTCGAGCTGATACATGGAGCCTTGGATGCGCTGTGGTGGAAATGTCGACCGGAAAGTATCCACAGTATAATGCCAGGGATGCCTTGGCCTTAGCACTTGCCATTAGAAAGGGCACAGGACCTTATATTCCTAATTCACTCTCACATCATTTGGAAGACTTCATCAAAAAATGCCTGCAGCCCGATCCAAATAAGCGTCCAACTGCTGCCGAGCTTTTAGCTTATCCTTTCGTGAATGAATCATCTTGCACGCAACCTGATCTTCGCGAATTGCTTAATTTATGGTGAGAGGTGAACCTCCCAACACTTTTTTTTTTCTTTTCAAATCTTATTGTATTATGGACTTGGATTCTATATCTGTGAGTTCAGCCTTTTAGTTTCGATGAATCTGTACTCTTTGCTGATGAACATTCCCAGCTGTACTCAATGATGTTGGCTGGCTAGCTAGCCGAGGACATTTCATATTCTGGTCTTGTTTTTGAATCCTTATCTTCTGTTTATTCTCCTAGATGTACTAATCAGGATGCTCGTACTTTAAGCAAACTGGCTATTAGCTCAGATCAGCAGCAAATCTGGATTGAGGATTGACCTCAGTCTATCCATCATCTTCTTATCTCTGATGCAAACCATGTTTCTCATGAATAATATTTCTTCAGAGCTTGCAAGATCAGAAAAGAAACATTAAGCACTACTACAATGGAGAGTACCCGTTCCAGCAGCTGCGAGCAGATTGCTACAATGGGATGAATCCTATCCCTCCCTATGGCGTTATTCATATAATTGATTTCTTGGAATGAACAGGCTTCTTACAATGCTAGTGACAGATGGAGGGACCATGCATGGCCATTAATTAAAAGTAGAAAGTCTTGAGTGACCAAAATTGAAGTAGAAGGACTAATGTGACTAATTTCCAAAACTTGAGGGACCTCGGACTTGTGTTACAGCCTAGAAAAGGGTTGACATGGGGAATGTAATGTGTGTAGCAGAGTTTTTAAACCCGATCCAGTGGTCGACCCGGTCCAAGATTCAGGTCCCGGTTTGGATTGGGTCACCAGATCAACCCTAATTTTTTTATAAATAAAAAGAATATAATTTTAGTTTAAAAAAATAAATAATCAATGAGTTGCAACTGGGTTTTTGACCGGATCTTGCCAGTTTAACCAGATCTTGCCAGTTTAACCAGATCACCGAGTCAGTCAGGTCACCAAAGTTTTTACCTTCTCTTATTTTTTTTAAACCCTGCCTAGTTCTAGCCTTGAGTTGACCCGCTAGGCCAGACTGAGTTTTACAATCGTGCTGTGTAGGTGTTAATATAACAAAATAAACTAAAAGGAAAGGGTGACGTCCACGGTGTTTTCATTGTAGCGATAGATTTAAAGTGTGTTTGAGAGTGTGATTGCAGTTTCTTTTCAAAGTGTTTTTCACTCGGAAATACATTAAAATAATATTTTTAAAAAAAAAAATTATTTTTGATATTAGCACATCAAAATATCTGAAAATATAAAAAAATATTAATTAAAAAAATATAAAAAATTAATTTTTTTAAAAATACAAAAACATATAGGTTATTGATGGCACTGTGATTCAGGTTTGTAATAATATAATTGTGTTTTGCATCTCAATTAGAAAATAACAAGGAAAAGGAACCCAGCCATAGCCAAGCCAAAACGCAAGGAGAACGGCAGCTTTAATTGCTGGTGCATCAGTAGGCTCTCCCAGATCCAAAAAGACAGCCAAGAGGCGCAAACACTCCCTGTAAGCCAGCAACCCAAAACACAGCCAGTGCAAGAAAACAGGCGCGCCACTATAAGATCTGTTAATTGGCCTTGTTTTCGGGGGTGAGAGGGCTTTTTTTTATTATTTTTTAATAGTGAAAATACTAAAATACCTTTTAAGTTAAGTGATATATGCATGATATCTAGGCTCGTTTGTTTCACGGAAAGTAATTTTTTGAAAATCATTTTTTAAAGTTTCCTATGTTTATTTGTCATTAAAAAAGTTGGTCAACGAAAAACACTTTCCAGTTAAAGAAAAATATGATTTTGTTTACAGGAAAGTGTTTTCCTTTTATTTTGGACGGAAAGCACTTTCCTGAAATTGTGAAAAATTTAGAAATATCATGTTATTTGCTGATTGTATTAAATTTGATTTTCAAACTTTTGATTGCTATATATTTTGTTTCGAGTCTTTTTTTTCAATCTCATTCCTTAGAATTTGATTTTTATATCAACTTTGGTTCTTATTTTTATGATTATTATTTGCTTTTCTCTTATTATTTTCTAAATTGAAATTTTTTATCTATCAGATTTGATCCTCATTTTTTTTTATTGTTGTTGTAACCCATTTTTGGATCCCCGCACAAAAAAAAATACAAAAAAAATCAAAAAAATATAATCGAAAGAAATTCAAAAAATAATAGCAGTGAGAATAGGATGCCGGAGTGCCCAAAAAATGATCAGAATTTGGTTGAGGAGGTTCAAAAATACAAAGATTGAAATTTGATAGTATATATTTTGACTGATGAGAGCCATGTTGACAAAGAAAAATCAAGTTGAGGAAGAAAAGTCCAAAATCAAATGTTTATGGACTCAGTTAAATTTTATTGAAGGTTTAATTGAATTTATGAAGGGTTTGATTACAAGAAAAATTGATTTTTGAAGTCAATTTGCTCTTTAATTGGAAGAAATTAAAATTCTGTGGTCAAATTATAATTTTTTACAGTGGATTTGGTCAAATCAGGGGCTTAATTGCATAAATATTGAAGTTTGATGACCAATTAAGGACTTAATTGAAGAAATATGAAACCAATGACCAAAATGAAAAGGGCATGTAAATAGAGGGGCTGTAATTGATCGAATTAGGGGCCAAATTGAAGAAATTAGAAGTTTGTTGATCAATTAATGGTCAAATTGCATAAATCAGAAACCAAGAACTAAAGTAAAAAAGGCGACCAACTTTAGGGCCGACGATTGAATTGGGCAGGGATGCAACTGAATTAATTTTTAAAATCAAAATTGCAATTTAGAACTTGATTGAACACATCACAAATTGTGGACTGATTTGAACTTTGGCACATTTTTTGCGCGATTTCCTTTTAAATGAAACAACTTGTTTTGTCCAAAACAGCGTCGTTTCATCCACTGTTAAAAAAAAGAAGGGGAAAAGCCCAAAACGGTTTTGTTTTGAACGGCACTATAAGTCTTCTTCTTCCCCTAAATGCGCAGAGGCGGGGGAAGAAGAAGTTTTTCTCCCCTGCATTTTCCCGCTCACTCTCTCTCCCAAAACCTAAAAAAAAATACCGACAAAGCCCCCCCACTTGCCTAAACTCTGAACTGTGGCCTCCTACAGATGAAAAAACAGAGGGGACAAGTCCCTCAGGCGGCCATGAGGCAACTGCCCAGTGGCTGCTCTGGCCACCCTACCCGTGTGCCATGACTAGACATGGATAGTAGCCCTCTCTTCCCCTGTTTTTTACCTATAAATACGGGGGGTGGGGAAGAGCAGACCAAAAAAAAAGGGAGAACTAGAGGGAAAAAAAAAAAGAGAGAACAAAAACAGAGAGAGAGGAGAGAACTAAAAACAAGGGAGAAAAAAGAAAAAGAAAAGAAAAGAGGAGAGCAGACCAGAAGGAAGGGGGAAGAGAAGAAAAAAAGACAAAGGGGTGAAGAGAAGGAAAACAAAGAGAGAGAGAGAAAAACAAGGTAGGGAAAAAAGAAAAAAAACATAGGAATAGAGAGAAAGAAGAGAGGAGAAGAATAGAGATAGATATGAAAGAACCAAAAGAGGGAAAACAACAAAAAGAGAAGGATAAGACGCAGGGACTGATGTCTTTGCACAGGAAAATAAGAAGCATTGCGCGACCGCCACCGGGCTTCCCAGCCTTCGCCACCGCAAACGACAGCGAACACACTCCTTCACTCTAGGTAATCTTCTCTCCTTCTCTGATCTATCTTCCCAGCGTGTTTCATTTGCATGCAGAACGTGAGCAATTCACGTTCTGCAGCAAATGAAAATATAATTAGCCGGTTATTGTGCTGCGCACAGTAACCACCTAATTATAATTAACTAGTCACTGTGCACAACATAGTAACTAGCTATCTTCGTGGGCTGGACTTTAGTAGCCTAGTCCACACGGTTGGGCTCCCCTATAGAAAGCAGTTTTTTTTTGGGCCTTTTCTGGCCCAGTTTTATTTAGGGTTAATCCCGGCCTAGTTTCTTTTTGGGCCAGGTCCTACCCTTTCCATAAAAAAATATTTTTCAAAAACGTTAGTGATTTTTCTCGTGTATTTTTCTATCAATTTTGCTTAATATTTGTTTGTATTTTTATACCGTAAAGATACAAATCCAATATTAAAATACCTGGTTTTCTTAAAAAAATAAAAAATATTTTTGTTCCATGCTTACAGCTAAGTCTCTCAAAGCTAAAAAAATCATATTGTATTTTCAAACAACAAAAAAAACTCAAAAATAGGTTTTAGCATGCATGTTGGCTTTAATAACCAGTTTATTAAAGTCACGAGAACGTGACCAATATTTCAAAAAATCTAAAAAATTATTTTTCTTTTAATATTTGGGATTACGAACTTACACATAAGACGTACTTCTAATATTAAAATCAGTTTCTTTAGTTGACATAGAATATCAGACAATCAAACAATGCAGCTTACCTTAGGTAAGATGTATTTGGGGTGCTAATATCTTCCTTTTACACAATCAGTCTCCGTGCCCGATCTCTGAGACCAATTAGGGTTCTTAGTGACCAAATACTAGGTAGTGACTCTCATTTTATTTTTCACTGATAAAAGACAAGAATTCCTTGTCTGACCATATTTGCCAGATATAGATAGAATACAAATACCCCGGGGTGAACGATCGTCGCACACGTGCGACAATTGTTATTTATTTTATTTGAAATAATTTATGAAATTATATCTTTTTTAATTTAATCATCTTTCAACTTTTTTATCTGTTAGATTTGATCTCTATTATTTTGATTGTTATTTGTTTTATTTGAGATAATTTATGAAATTAGATTTTTTTTCAATTTTATTCCCATTCAACTTTTAATTTGTAAGATTTATTCCTTATTATTTTAATAAACTTGAAAAAAAATATTAACAATTTATTTTCCAACTCATTTTTCATGACATAGCCAAACACTGAAAAGTGTTTTCCAATTTATTTTCCATGGTGCTACGAAACATTAAAAAATAATTCACTTTCAGAAATCTATTTTTTAAAAAAACTACTTTTAAAAATAAAACTACTTTCAAGAATTTAATTGTTATAAAAGGGCTGATGTCATGTGTGGAGGTGTGTTTATTGTAGCTGTCATTGTAAACTGTAATAATGCAATTAGCCTTGCTCTTGGGGGGAGAGGGTTTTTATTTTTTTAATTTTTTTAATAGTGAAAATACTAAAAAGCCTTTTAAGTCAAGGAATATATGCCTGGTGTTCATGGGCAATTCAGTTTTTTCCTTTTGAATACGGAGTGAAATTACTTAAATGCTCTTGGATTTTTTTAAAAAAAAAATTTACCTGCAGTCAAGGGTCTTTTATATCTTTTTAAGTTTGGTTTTTTTTATTTATTATGTTTTGTTGAGGGTATTATAATCTTTTTAATTATAAATGTATAATAAAATTATTTAATTGCCATCAAAGTAAAAACAAACCCCTTCAGACAAGTTGCTTTCATGTTTTTTATATTTGTTTTTTTGTTATTTTTTTATTGAGGGTATTATGATATTTTAACAAAAATAAAATAATATTGAAATTTAAAAAGTTATTGGTGCAAGAGAGGTGCTCACACACTTTGTGCAGCTCGTGTGGTGTCTCCTGGTGATAAAACCTTCGCTTTTACCATGGTGTTAGATGTGCCACAACAATCTTTTTTTTTATAGTGCAATGCGTGTTGCTGACTGTTTAGATGTTTGTCGTGATGAAACTTTTTTTTTTCCTTGCCTCCCCCCTCAAATTGTGCGTTTGTCCTCTTTGTTTAAGTTTTTTCAGCTTCGGTCCTCTCTTTTTTTTAATTTTTATCTTTAGATTTTTTGTGGAAGTTTTATTTCTTTTCAATTTTGTCATGTATTTATGTTTTCAATTTAGTCCTTATTCTTTTGATTCTTGATTTTTTTTCTTAGTCCTTTTATATATATTTTTTTAAAATTTGACCATTCAATCTAAGTTTATAATGTATTATTTTTATCATTTTGGTCCTTATTCTTTTGATTTTTTTTCCTTTTGTTAATTTTTTTATTCTTTTCAATTTAACCCTCAAAATAAATTTTTTTGTTGCCCTCTAATTTGTTTTTTTATTTATTTATATTTTAACCCTCATTCTTTTAATTTTTATTTTTTTATTTTGAATCTTTTTGTGCAATTTATTTATTTTCTTGATTTCATCCTTCAACGTTTCATTTTTTAGGAACTGAGCTTCATGATTTTTTCATATATAATGCTTTCAATCTGATAACTTGTGTCACGAGTTTAAAAAATTAATAGGGGTTGATATTTTTTTTGTCTTATTTTCTTTTCCAATATCGTCAAATGACATAGTTTTTTTTTTTTTAAAATAGCTTAGTGGTTTTTTTAAATTTTATTTTCTATCAAATTATCCCAACCTCGTGACCTAAGACGTGAATTTTATAGATTATTCCAGACTATCAAATTACATGTTTATCATATTAGCTCGATTTGGCTCACACCAGTTTTTTTGTCATTTTTTTATCCTATTTCATCCTACCATGTTTAATTTACTATAAAATAAACAACATTGTATTCCGTTCTTGGATAAAGATTTTCTTTCCAGGTTATTATCATCGCTTTTTTCATATATATATTTTTTTCATTTGCTATCATTGCTTTTTTTTTTCCTATATGATCTTAAATAATTCCAACTTATTTGGTTGGTTGGGAATATAATAATCCAGGTTATTAATTTTTGTTTTAAAACATACTTATAATATCTAAATATATATATATTTTAAATAGCACAGACATACAGCATACCATGATTCCAACTAATGATATACAAGATATATAGTCTTGGGTATTAAGTAAAACCTTCCGCACACAAGTGGTGTATTTAAGGAAATGTTTTGAAACCAAGATAACTATCCCAAGCCAAATCTCAAAAGTTTAATTAGTTGACTCTGAGTTCGAGAAGCTCAGGTATAACGATATCCTAGTTTCCCCTTTCACCTTCTGCACTTTAAATAGGAGGAATTCATTTCAGTGGAAACTCGTAGCCCAGAATTAAATCTTGATTTATCGATCAGTGATCTGCTTAAAATCCAGATGCATGGTTTTCCTAAATCATTATCAGCTATTAAAAGTTTGTCATGCTTTCAGCTAGTAATCTCAGTGTACAGCAGTTCCAAAACCAGCCTTTTCTTACGAATCCAATCGAACCTTGCTGTTGAAGAGATTAATAGAGCAAATTTACATTACATTTGGGTCTAGAGGTTTGGATGGCATGAACAATCTTGCATGTAGCCAGCAACACTTATCTTCGCGAAAGCAAAGTTCTGAAATGAGGTTATCCATCTATAATTTGTCAAGCAAAACCAGAACCAGTTGGCTTCAGATGCTAACAGATATTCTCAGCAATAATCCCAATCAAAATCTGAATCTTCTGGCTCTTCAGACTCAAGTTCTTTCACGTTGTTAGCCACAACTTCAGCCTTAAGGGATAGACGTTGTGTTCTCCTCGATACATGTTAAAACCATCTGTAGATGCTGTTGATAAGCAGCGGATTTGTTTTTCTCACGATGCAGCTCTGAGGATAACTCTCGGATTTTGAAGATCTTTCTCATCCTGATGAAAGTTCATATCATCAAATACAAGCTTTTGCAAGAGAAGACAAAAACTGTCCCGTTAATGAAGTTCTAAGAATGAAATGCAAATTACTTATAAATGTAAGCTTTTGCAAGAGATGACAAAAACTGTCCCGTTAATATAGCCAGATAGATTTACATTATTCAGTTGTTGTTTCCTACTGTAACTATACCTGCACATTACTTATAAATGTAACTCTCTCAGCATAGAATCTCCGTGGCTTTACAATTACTTGAATTCATTTGTTCTTTTAATTTGTAATGATGAAATTTTGGTATTCCATGAACTTAAAGAGAAAGAAAAATAAAACTTACCCATATTTTAATTAAGTTCCGTTATTTTATTTACAGAAATTGAGGAAAAGACAAAAATTAAATGTTATGAGAGAGGGGTTAATTGACACAAACTAAAGATTTTGGGTAAAATTAAAACATCTGACAAATTAAAATTTACCTTTACGACCACAATTCCCATTTCTGTAAGAAAGAACATGGTTCTGTCTTCTTCTTTTTTTTATATAAGCAAAATGGTTCTATAAAGAAAAAATATAAAAGGATTTCGATCCATTATTTTAAGTATAAAGTTCCCATTATCAAAAAGGAAAAAAGGATAATTTAAGGATTATGTTCCACATGTTGTCAATTCAAAACACACTCATTCAACCAGTTCCGTCACAGCAGGATCTTTAATTCATATTTCTTAATTAACTACGTACCTCTGCAGCAGTCCTCTTAAGCACGTTGCATTAATATTTTATTCTAGTAATTTGATTATGAGATAAAAGAAGTGCTGATCAAGTGCCCTTTTTCTTGATGATACGTATGGTATATATTAACAAGATTACTCTCCTTAATCAATTATTATCCGAACGGGACTCGGTGTTCTCATCTCAGATATTGCTGAGGCACCGAGTTTCCTTCACTCGAAAGGACCAGTTCACGGAAACTTAAAAACAACTGGTATTTCTCTTAATCCTAACTATCAAGCCGTTATTGGTGACTATGAGTTGAGTCATCTCCAGGTTGTTTCAAGAAAATTTGAGGTAGATCTTGGCTAGAAACCTGATGTTTACGGGTTTGGAATGCTTGTTTCAGAAATTGTTGCAGGGAGAAGAAGATTAGAGAGTGAAAAAGAGATGGATTTGCCAAGTTTTGCATGGGGGTTGTAACAATGGCAGGCCAACTATAGAAGAAGCGGTGCAATTCTTGAATATGCAGAAGCAGATTCCAGAACTGCCTCTAAGAGGACCAACAGAGGTCCGCTTAGAATAATTGTTGAATTTATTAAGAGTCCATTGTAGAGTAGCTGGGGTGTGTATGTTCTTCCAGTTTTGCTTTGAGAGCACTGAGCAAGCATCAATCAGTTCAGTCTTCTACAATAATCAGTCAAGATGGATTCAAAACTGGAAATTTATTTTATTGGTCTTTCAAAGTGGTCAGCTTGGCAAGTATTTGACTATTTGTTGCATATTGGGCTTTCCGGGCTATGCTATGGGCTAAGCTTGTTTACATCTAGCATCACATGTAAATATGAATATTTCTTTTGGGAGCAAAGTTGGCCCAATTCAAGTTAGATTTTTTTTAACTCAAAAAAAAAAAAAACTAGATAACCAAAAAAATTCAAGATCATGGTTTAAAAAAAATAAAATTTAAAACCCTGACGAATTGAATTCATTTAGGTCAATTCTAATTAATTGGTTTTGAACTTTATTTTTCAGCTTAATTCACAACCTGGGATATAAACTCTGTTAGGTTAAATAATATATTTTTTTTATTTTCTACCTAAATATATGATAACAAAAAAAGAGAATTTTTTTTAAAAAAATAAAAAGATGAAATTGACTCTATGCTGTTGTGGGAAAAAAAGAAAAAACTTCATAGATGGCTGCTCAAAAGGCAAAAATCAATGAATAGAACTCCTTCAACAAAACTTAGAACAGAACTAGCGCTTATTTTTTACTTTGTAATTGAAAGATTAAAATAGGCTAGTTTCGCTTTGTTAGATTAAAGTCTCCTGTAAAAATCTAATCTTGCTTAAGGTGTTAGAATCAATTGCGTGTTTGTTCACGTTGTGTATACTGTATAGTGTTTTTTTAAAAAAAAATTATTTTTTTAATTTTTAATATAGCATATCAAAATCAAAATCATCAAAAATATACTTAAAAAATATCAATTAAATATTTTTTTAAAGTAAAAACATTAAAAAAACAAAAGTTACCGCACTCTCGAATATGATCTAATAACTTGTTTGTTATTGTGGCAACTGTTGTTTTTCACTTGAAAATACATGGAAAAAATATTTTTTATTTTTTAAAATTTATTTTTAACATCAAAATAATTTAAAAGAAAATAATTTTTTACAAAAACATTTCCTATCCTGCTATAGAAATTTAATTCAAAATTTGAAAGATTTGATCATTTCCGATTTCGAAACTTTCATGTCAGCTAAAAAAAAAACCCTCTCATTTCAGAACATATATATGGGAGAGCATTGTATCCAAGAGTTAAGAATTAAGAAATTCTCAGGCCAGTGGAGTTAATTTAGGAGCAAAACAAAATTTCAAATTCATGTTAATGGGACCGAATGGCGAATGGAGTCTTTGAAACTCTCTCATCGCGCGATATCACGCGACCATGCTTTTGTCAAGAGCCGTTGCTCGGAGGTTTGAGAGACCAAGAAAAACAAAGGAAGACTTTGATCTGAAGCTACACATCTTGCTTATAAACTAGATGCCATGTCCGTGTCAGCGCGCAGGCTTGTGGCATACCGGTATGTTATCATGAACTTATTATGAAAAATATATATAAAAAAAAAGTAATACGAAGAAATACTATTACAATCTATAATATTTTCAAGAAAAAACTATTAAAATAATTTTAGAAAAAAAATTATATAGGAAAATATTGTAGCAATTTATAATGTTTTGTAATGAAATATACAGTTGTAATTCTCAACCAGCTCAATATTAAAAAAATAAAATTAACAAAAATAATTTTGAAAAAAATCATAACAAAAAAAATGTGGGGAATGACTGTAGCAATCCACGGGGTTTTAAAGAAAAAAAAAGTACAAAGCTAAATTCTCAACCAGCTTAATATTAAAAAAATAGAAGCAACAAAGATAATTTTTTTAAAAAATCAAATTAAAAAATAAAAATCATAAAAAAAGAAAAGACAAAAGACCCATGTAGAGAAACACTATAGCAATCCACAAAGTTTAGGAAAACTACAGTTGTAATTCTCAACCAACTCAATATTAAAAAAATAAAATCGATAAAGATAATTTTGGAGAAAATAAAAAAAACATAAAAACCATATGGGGAAACACTGTAGCAATCCAAAATGTTTAAAGAAAAAAAACTACAAAGCTAAATTCTTAACCAACTCAATATTAAAAAAAAAATTCAACAAAGATAATTTTAGAAAAAAACATGTGGGGAAACACTGTAGCAAAGAAAAAATTATGTGGAGAAACACTGTAGCAATCTAAAATATTTTTTTAAAAAAAAACTACAAAGCTAAATTCTTAACCATCTCAATATTAAAAAAAATAAATTCAACAAAGATAATTTTAGAAAAAAAACCATGTGGAAAAACATTGTATCACAGCAAAAACCACGTGGTGAAATACTGTAGCAATCCAAAATGTTTAAAGAAAAAAAACTACAAAGCTAAATTCTTAACCATATCAATATTAAAAAAAAATTTAACAAAGATAATTTTAGAAAAAAAAACATATGAAAAAACATTGTAGCAAAGCAAAAACTATGTGGCAAAACACTGTAGCAATCCAAAATGTTTAAAGAAAAAAACTACAAAGCTAAATTCTTAACCATCTCAATATTAAAAAAAATAAATTCAACAAAAATAATTTTAGAAAAAAACGTGATGAAAAACATTGTACCACAGCAAAAATAATGTGGGAAAACACTGTAGCAATTCAAAATATTTAAAGAAAAAAAAACTACAAAGCTAAATTCTTAACCATCTCAATATTAATAAAAATAAATTCAACAAATATAATTTTAGAAAAAAACATGTGGAAAAACACTGTAGCAAAACAAAAACTAAGTGAAGAAACACTGTAGCAATCAACAATATTTCAAAGAAAAAACTATAAAGCTAAATTCTCAATCAGTTTAATAGTAAAAAAATAAAATCGATAAAGATAATTTTAAAATAAACATAAAAACAAAAAAATGAAATAAAGAAGAAGATAATGAAAACAAAAACATGCGAGGAAAAAAATACAAAAAAAAGAATATGCGGAAAAAACTACAATACTTTACACACGCGTTTTAAACTATAGTTAATAATTGTGGATTTCCATTGACTCTGTCACGATTCACCGAGCAAAAATCTTAAGAGTAGTATAAGATGTCATTCACTCATAAGCTGTCGCATAAACTTGTAAGAAAGAAATTCTTAATATTTCTGGATAATTTCTGTTTGAATGAAATTATTCGCCAGAGGCGCTTGCCATAGACCGAACTCGTTAATTTGTTAATTTGTTATTTTACTAAATAACAGAAGAAGGTATTAATAAATGATTATGATATTTTATCTTCGTTAATTTGTTTGTGTCTAAGGCTTACGAAGGTGGTGGCTCCATAGACCGAACTCGACTATTATATCACTGGTGATGTGTTGATCATGGTAAAGAAGAAAATGTGCTCGGAAATCCCAAATGTGAAGTATTAAAATATATTCAATTTTCTAAGATTTTATTAAATGATACTATATTATTAATCCATTAACATTAATTTGTAATCCAATGACACTCGGTAGCACTGTTATTAAACCCGGCCCGGCCCGGCGGGTCGACCCGGGACCCGGTCGACCCGGTGGCTGGACCGGTCCGGGTTTAACAAAAGACCGGCTGTGGCAACAGCCCGGCCAAACCCGGGCGACCCGGGCGAACCCGGACGAGACCCGGTTTTTTTTTTTTTTTCAAATGTGGGATTTGAAATACATTAGTATATATACTCTATGTTCCCAAGAAAAAAGTCATGTTTTTTCAATGTGGGATAAAAAACCTTTTGGTTTAAATACTTCAACTTAAAAGGATAACATAGTATTTTTTCAATATGGGGTTTGAAGCCCTTTCATATATATATACACTATGTTCCCATGAAAAAAACCATGTCTTTTCAATGTGGGATAAAAAACTTTTTGGTTTAAATACTTCAACTTAAAAAGATAACATAGTATTTTTTCAATGTGGGGTTTGAAGCCCTTTCATATATATATACACTATGTTCCCATGAAAAAAACCATGTCTTTTCAATGTGGGATAAAAAAACCTTTTGGTTTAAATACTTCAACTTAAAAAGATAACATAGTATCTTTTTAATGTGGGGTTTGAAGCCCTTTCATATATATACACTATGTTCCCATGAAAAAAACCATGTTTTTTCAATATGGGATAAAAAACCTTTTGGTTTAAATACTTCAACTTAAAAGGATAACATAGTATCTTTTCAATGTGGGATTTGAAGCCCTTTCATATATATACTCCATGTTCCCATGAAAAAAGTTATGTTTTTTCAATGTGGGATTCGAAACCCATTAGTATATATACTCTATGTTTCCAAGGAAAAAGTTATGTTTTTTCAATGTGGGATAAAAAACTTTTTTAGTTTAAATACTTTAACTTAAAAGCTTAACATAATATCTTTTTAATGTGGGATAAATTTTTTTTTAAAATATTCTTTTAAACTTCATAATATGTATAATCTATATTTACATGGATTTTTTCATATGAAATATTAAAACTTTATTTTTTTTTAATTTTTCCAGGTTAATCCGGGTTGACCCGAGTTGACCCGGGTTGACTCATGAAACCCGGAACCCGGCCTCTTAACCGGATCAACCTCCAGGCCGGATTTAATAACTATGCTCAGTAGTGTTAGGGTGACCCACGTAAAGCAACTCTGACAAATTGGAAAGGTCTATGTAATTTCTACAGTCTTTGACAATGACAGGAAAGATCTTGGATTTGTTCTACGCCCCAGAAAAGGGCTGAGATGGGGAACGCCATGTGTGGAAGTTTTTCTACGGCTAACATGATGTGCCTTCGAAAACGCATTTCGTGATTTTTAAAAAATGTTTTTCCTTAATTTTTTTTTTGAATTGTTTTTATATATTGATGTTAAAAATAATTTTTAAAAATAAAAAATATATTATTTTAATATATTTCTAAATAAAAATTACTTTAAAAAACTGCATACCAACACAGCCTAGTTTCCCAGTCACCCTGCAGCTACCATGTTCTGGACTTTAAAAATGTAAATGGGCAGGAATGTTTTCATGTCCATTGTTTGGTCAACTCTCTTTCCCAAACGACAAAAGTGTTCTCGGCAAGGGAAAAAATGTCCTTGTCATTCCCAGGAAAATTGAAGGTTCATGGACGAGACGCTTGTGTTCTCGTAGAGAGCATTGGAGGAAATCGGGCATGAGGATAGCACAAGCGCGGGGTGTCATGCGGCGGGTGAAGGAAGGAAAGACGGACAAGCAAGTGGGCCAATTATATTATAGGGAAACAACTGCTCTGTCTTTCCTTCCTCCTCCACCACGTTTTCACCGCCACTCCTGTTGATCCTTTCTCATCCTACCGCAATTGCTTTCTGGAAAGACGGACAAGCAAGTGGGCCAATTATATTATAGGGAAACAACTGCTCTGTCTTTCCTTCCTCCTCCACCACGTTTTCACCGCCACTCCTGTTGATCCTTTCTCATCCTACCGCAATTGCTTTCTTTTGATCTTCTTGTCCTCCTGCCTGGTCTTCTCCAATGCCTTCTTCGAGCACACAAGCTGCCTGTTCATCATCTTATTCTTTTCCAGATCAGGCGGACGCCTTTGCTCAGCATGAAACAGGGTTGCTACAGACCTTGAGGCGGGTTATTGAGGCACCGGCCCATTCTGCTGGATATGGTGCTCAATATATCGGGTACTCTTACTTTCATTTTTATTCTTAGAATACACTATTTTTCTGACTTGATTTGACATAACGCTTATTGCCAATTTTTTCTTCCTTTGTAGTGGAGTGTCAGGATTTACAGAAAATATTGTTCAAACAATACCGAAAAAGCTAGACAGTCCAATTCAGAATGAGGAGATTGGAGGTATGTCATCCTTATCTTGAATTTTAAAGTCAAGTTTTTGTTGCATCTATCCCTAAATGAGGTCCTTCTTGTTGGTTTCTCTTTTTATTTTCCTTAATCTTCATCCCCCCACAAGGTGCTGATGTCTTCAGCAATCCAGAGTATCATGACTCTGTTTTACAGTGTCTAGAGGAAATTGCAACGGGCAATCACTACAATGATGTTAATTCTCTGGAACTGAAGGTAACCAGCTGTTGGTCTAGTTTTTCTATTCCATTTTATCATTTTTTTTTAATTATTATTGCTAGCAGTTAGGCGCTGAATTTGCAGTTCACTTGTGGATTGGTATACACAAAGTGAAAAGCATAACGATTGTGCCGAATGTTTGGCAGATTAGTAGACGAAGACTAACAATTACAAATTGGGGAAAGGGTGGTCTTATTGGAAAAGGTTCATTCGGATCAGTATACAAAGGATCTAATGAAAAGGGATCATTTTTTGCTGTGAAGGAAGTTTCGCTTCGTAATAAAAAAAGTCTAGGCCTTCTCCGGAACGAGATTGCTATATTGAAACGCTTGGATCATGAAAACATAATTCAGTATTATGGAACAGACCAGGATGAAGAAATGCTTTATTTTTTTCTAGAGCTTGTCAGTAATGGCACCCTTGAGAAAGCATATAAGAATTGCCCTTTCAAGGAATCCCAAGTTTCTCATTATACTCGACAGATATTGCAAGGTCTGAAGTATCTTCATGGTTGTAATGTGATTCATAGAGATCTTAAATGTGCAAACATACTGGTGACCGAATTTGGAAACATAAAACTTGCTGATTTTGGTCTGTCTAAATTTATTGAAGATAGTCAGTCTTTGAAGCCTGGCCTGGGAAGTTTATTATGGATGGCTCCGGAAGTTGCTAATCCTAAAAGTGGCGGGTATGATTTTCGAGCTGATACATGGAGCCTTGGATGCGCTGTGGTGGAAATGTCGACCGGAAAGTATCCACAGTATAATGTCAGGGATGCCTTGGCCTTAGAACGTGCCATTAGAAAGGGCACGGGACCTCTTATTCCTAATTCTCTCTCCTATACTTTGACGGACTTCATCAATAAATGCCTGCAGCCGGATCCAAATAAGCGTCCAACTGCTGCCGAGCTTTTAGCTCATCCTTTCGTGAATGAATCATCTTGCACGCAACCTGATCTTAGCGAATTGCTGTTTGGTGAAGGATGAACCTTCAACATTTTTTTCTTAAATCTTATATATTGTATTATGAACTTGGATTCTATATCTGTGAGTTCAGCCTTTTAGTTTTGATGAATCTGTACTCTGTGCTGATGAACATTCCCAGCTGTACTCAATGAAGTTGGTTCGCTAGCCAGCCGAGTACATTTAATCTTCTGGTCTTGTTTTTGAATACTTATCTTCTGTTTATTCTCCTATATGTACTAATCAGGATGCTCATACTTTAAGCAAACTGGCTATTAGCTCAGATCAGCAGCAAATCTGGATTGAGGATTGACCTCAGTCTATCCATAATCTTCTTATCTCTGATGCAAACCATGTTTCTCATCAATAATATTTCTTCAGCGCTTGCGAGATCAGAAAAAAAACATTAAGCACTACTACAGTGGAGAGTACCCGTTCCAGCAGCTGCAAGCAGATTACCACAATGGGATTAATCCTATCCCTCCCTATGGCGTTATTCATACCATTGATTTTCTGGAATGAACAGGCTTCTTACAATGTTAGTGACAGATGGAGGGACCATGCATAACCAATAATTAAAAGTAGAAAGTCTTGAGTGACCAAAATTGAAGTAAAAGGGCTAATGCGACTAATTTCCAAAACTTGAGGGACCTCGGACTTGTTTTACAGCCTTGAAAAGGGTTGACATGGGGAATGTCATGTGTGTGGCAGAGTTTTTAAACCCGATCCGGTGGTCGACTCGATTCAAGGTTCGGGTCACTAGATCAGCCCTATTTTTTTTTATAAATAAAAAAAATCATTTTAGTTTTAAAAAATAAATAATCAATGAGTTGCAACCAGGTTTTTGACCGGATCTTGCCAGGTTAACCAGATCACCGAGTCAGTCAGGTCACCAAGGTTTTTACCTTCTCTTATTTTTTTAAACCCTGCCTAGTTCTAGCCTTGAGTCGACCCGCTAGGCCAGACTGAGTTTTAAAACCGTGTTGTGTAGGTGTTAATATAACAAAATAAACTAAAAGGATAGGGTGACATCCACGGTGTTTTCACTGTAGCGATAGATTTAAAGTGTGTTTGAGAGTGTGGTTACAGTTTTTTTTCAAAGTGTTTTTTACTCGGAAATACATTAAAATAATATTTTTTTATTTTTAAAAAATTATTTTTGATATTAGCACATCAAAATATCTGAAAATATAAAAAAATATTAATTAAAAAAATATAAAAAATTAATTTTTTTAAAAATACAAAAACATTGATGGCACTGTGATTCAGGATTGTAATAATATAATTGTGTTTTGCATCTCATTTAGAAAATAACAAGGAAAAGGAACCCCGCCATAGCCAAGCCAAAACGCAAGGAGAAGGGACCCAGCCACATCCAAGCCAAAACCATTCATGAACCTCAAGCTGCATTGAAATCACAGCGTTAATTGCTAGTGCAAGAAAACAGGCGCGCCACACGGAGAAGCAGACAAGCCAAAAGGACAGAAAATTTGGCTCAACCGACTCAAGTCCTGTCTTAACACGCAGTGATAAACAGTGTTTTATCTTTAGAGTATCTGCTAATTGGTCTTGCTTTTAGGGGTCAAAGGGCTTTTATATATATATATATATATATATATATATATATATATAGTGAAATACTAAAATACCCTTTTAGTAGCAATCCAGTTTCCCTTTTGAATTTTTGAATGCATAGTGAAATTCCTTAAATGTTCTTGAAGTAAAAAAATAGCCTTCAGTCAAGGGTTTTTATTCCTTTTCAAGTTTTTATTATTATTATTATTATTATTTATTGTGTTTTGTTAGGAACATTATAATCTTTTTACTTATGAATGTACAATAAAATTACTTGATTGTCGGTAAAAAATAATAATAATAATAATTTAATCCTACAATCCAAGTTTATAAAGTGTTATTTTTATTATTTTAATCCTCATATTTTTAATTTCTTTTATTAATGTTTTTATTATTTTCAATTTAACACACAAATTGAAAATTAGTTATTAACATCTAATTTTTTTTTTATTATTATTATTTTGAGTTTAACCCTTATTAAAATATTATTTTAATTGCTATTTTTTATTTTAAATCTTTTAGCGTAAGTTACTTATGTATTCAATTTTATTCTTCAACGTTTCTTTTTTTGAGGATCGGGTTTCATGATTTTTCTATATATAGTGCTTTCAGTTTGATAACCCTGGTCACGAGTTTGAAAAATTAACAGTGGTTAACTTTATTTTTTTGTCTTATTTTCTCTTTTGATATCATCGAATGATATTGTTTTGTATTTTTAATAACTTTGTAGTTTTCTTAAATTTCCTTTTTTATCAGACTTCATAACCTAAGACGTGAGTTTCACATGTTAACTTTAAATAGCTTGACCCTTAATGCTCAAATTAAATGTCTATCATGTTAGTTCGAGTTGGCTCCCACCATCTTTTTTGTCCTTTTTTACCCTATTCCGTCTTACCATGTTTAATTGACCAAAAAATAAACAATATCGTCTTCTCACTCTTGAATAAAGATTTTTTTTTCTTTATGTTATTGGGATCATTTTTTTAATATAATTTTTTTCCATTTGTTATTTTGCGTTTTTTTTTTTGGTATGATTTAAATAAAGTCAATTTATTTAATTGGTTAAAACTATAATCTAAATTGTTGGATGTTCTTTTTAAAAAAAAAAACGCTTGCAGCGCCTAAATATCTTGGAAAAATAGCTATTACATGCAGCGTAGGGCGTCACAAATCTAATGACATACAAGATAGACAAGGCCCAAGGGTATTAGTAAAACCTTCCATACACGAGTGGTTTATTTAAGGAAAATCTTGAAATAACTATCCCAAGCCAAGTCTCAAAAGTTAAAACCATTTGTAGATGCTGTTGATAAGCAGGGATAGCTCTCGGATTTTGAGATCTTTCTCTTCCTGCAAAAATAGTTAATATCTGGCAGTTCACTTGTGGATTGGTACAAGACAAAGTGAAAAGCATGACAATTATGCCAAATCCTTGGCAGATTAGTAGACGAAGACGTACATTTAAGAACTGGAACAAGGGTGATCTTATTTTGGAAGCGGGTCATTCGCGTCAGTATACAGAGGATCTAGTGAAGATGGAATATTTTTTGCTGTGAAGCAAGTTTCACTTAGTGATTAGAAACGTCTTTGCTCTCTTGAGAAGGAGATTGCTTTATTGAGGCTTTTGGATCATGAAAACATAATTTAGTATTATGGAACAGACAAGGATAAAAAAAAAAAAAAACTTTATATCTTTCTAGAGCTTGTAAGCCATGGCAACCCTTGAACAAGCATACAAGAATTAATCACGCTTTCATGGAATCCCAAGTTTCTCATTATACTCAACAGATTTGCAGGGTCTGAAGTATGTTCATAGTTGTAATGTGATTCACAGAGATCTTAAATATGCAAACATATTGGTGACTGAATCTGGAAACATAAAACCTGCTGGTTTTGGTTTGTCTAAGTTTATGGAAGATAGTTAATCTTTGAAGCCTGGCTCGAGAGGTTCATATTGGATGGCTCCGGAAATTGCTAATCGTAGAAGTGGTGGGTATGATTCTCGAGCTGATAGATGGAGCCTTGGATGCACTGTGGTGGAAATGTTGCTGAGTTTTTAGATCATCCTAATTTCTTGAATAAACCATCTTGCACGCAACATGATCCTGGTGAATTGCTGTTTGGAGAAAAGATGACCCTTCAACTTCTCTTTTTTCAAAACTTATTGTATATGGAATTGGATTCTAAATCTGTGAGTTTAAGCATTTACTTTTGATGAATCAGTAGTGTTTAACATTCCCAACAGTACGTAATTTTGAAGTAAAAATTGGATTAATGCTGCAAGCTGTAAGATTATATTGCGTTGGGATTTTTCTTTTTTCTTATGGTCAGGAAGATGGATCATAAATTTTATTTGGAAAGCGTGCCTCAATGTCCTTCCCGCCAAGGATAACTTGGAAAAGAGAGGAGTGCAGGTCAAGAATGTGACGGCGACACCAGCCCTGGAGATTGAGGTCAATATGAAACCACCGCGAGCCACCAAAACTGGAACCCGCCTGCTACCTCCTGATACTCAACACAGAAGTTGCAATTTCTGACAATGAAGGTATTGGCTTAGTCGCTATTATCAGAAATGATAACGGTGAGGTTATCCGTGCAGCATCAAAATTCTTTGGTGTGTCCTCCCCTACCGATATCGGTGAATTGCCCGTTTCAGCAGCTGCGTGCAGATTGCTTAGGCCCCAAGGAGGAACATCCCGCACTTGCAATCTTTCTTCGAAGTAACTGATGATACGCCTAAGCATCAAACTCAATTTGAACATGCATGCATTTATCTTAAAACCCCAGCTTATGGCCAGAGGTTACACGAAAAACCTCCAATCTGGTTTCCGTCATGCCAGGATTTGCAAGGGAACTGATGCCAATCAGCATTTACTTTCCACCATCCATGCCAAGAGCTACTTCAAGAAATATGTATGATTTCTGAAATAATAATATCATTTTGAAATAAATTCATGTTTATTTTTTTTAATGAAACAAAGTTATTTTAAAATTGATTCAAGTTGACTCTCTAATCATAACTTAATCTAATTAACTCATGATTGTGGTTCTGGGATGAATTTAATAATTATACTTTAAGGTTCTGTTGAGCCGTTAATTTTTATATTTACAAGTTTCTCTAAGTTAATTTCAATTTTATTCTCAAATAATTTATTTATCAGTTTTATACATTAAGTAAGTTAATTTAATATAAGAAATTCTAGAAGCAGACCCATTTGAGAAATCCAAATTGTTGTGGGATAGAATTGATAAACAAATTGTTTTGGGGTAAAAATTTATACCACCCAAGTAGATGGGGGTATATTTGAGGCTTGCCTCAAACACGACATGTCATTCGTGATAAAAACGACATGTTGTCAGATCTATTCATGTTTGTCTGGTGGCATCAAAACACTTGAGTTTCACGATCATCTCTCTCTAGACTCTGATCCATCTTATCCCTACTCACCAAAACCCAAAAATACCTCTCTAAACTCTCGAAATTACCTGCCATACCCTTGTCAGTTCCGGGTCTCTCTGATCTTTGCTGCATCAAGTAAGTTGCAATCTTTCTCTCTCTGGGTCATCTTTAATTTTCTTTTCTTTATTGAATCATACAAAAAGTTTGTGTTTTTTAATGCAAAGTATAGCTCACTGTTACTTTTTAATGCCATAGAGTTTCCATCTTTCTTTTTTCATTTTTTTCACTGGGTTGTGGTATGAGAAAAGAAAGAATGAATCTTGTGGTTTCTTGATGTTGTTTTAATGCATGGTCTGATTGGTTTCTGAGAAAAGAGAGGAAAATGAAAGAGAGAAAACAAGAAGAAATGAAACAGTTGTTGTTAGTGTTTCTTGATGTTTTGTATAGTGTTGAATGATGCTCTTGACATAAAAGTTGGGCTTTTTTTTTGGTGGGCGGTTTAATTTATTGTTCACTTGGTTTTAGCTGCTGTAGAGAAGAGTGAATTATGCTGTTTTTGGTTTATTCTTGTCAAATTTTGAGCTTCATCTTTATAGATGAATAAGGGATTTTAAATGGTTTTAAAGGTAATATTGAATTGTGTTATTGTGTGGCAGTGGATGTAGATGAGAGGATTGATATAGCAGAGAGCTCTATTGGAAATGAATTGGTTGAACATGGTGGTGAATTGGTTGAACATGAAGGTG